>ENA-UONS01000897-UONS01000897.1-human-gut-metagenome-genome-assembly--contig:-CS19-NODE-897-length-31005-cov-17.520646_pt1 | contig 31005 bp, 19 predicted proteins | sample MGYA00242458_ERZ724005 | MGnify/ENA metagenome assembly ERZ724005
ACGAGGACGGCGGAGAGTACTATGCCGACGACGAGGAGTACACCGGAGACGAGGATGGCGAAGAGTACTATGCCGACGACGAGGAGTATATCGGAGACCAGGACAGCGAAGAATATTACGCCGACGATGAAGAGTACTATGCCGACGATGATATGGCACCTGCTCGTGGCGGTAAAGGGAAAAAGAGTAAAAAGCAGGGTGGCAATAAAATAGCTGCTATCTGGACCAAATTCCTGAACATGAGTACCATGGACCGCATTATGACGGCAACCGGTGTGGCAGTGCTGATCTTGGCCATTGTGACAGGCAGTGTATATGCCAGCGCACGTATGGTGGATCATCAGGTATCGGAGTTCGTCAGTGTGGGCAGCCAGCTGGACGGCATCCAGATGATCGGTGAGCAGGGTATGCTGGCAGTGGCAGATGCAAAGCTTGCGAAGATCGCAGCAGCCAATGCAGTCGATGATGAGAATGAGGAACAAAAAGAATATGATGAGGCCGAGTATACCAACGGTGGTACCGTTGAACTGGAACTGGTCTCCGTGCAGAAGGATCTAAAGATCAAATTTACCAATAAAAAGAGCGGTAAACTGATCTCCAATGTACCTTTCAGCGTGACGATCACGGATCCCAAAGGTAAATCCGATACCTGGACCGATGATGACATGGACGGTATTATCTACAAGAAGGGCATTACCCCCGGCAACTATACGGTAGCGGTAAATACCCTGACCGATGAAAAATATAAGGATTACACACTGCCTACCGGTACCCAGAAGGTAGAAGTCAGAAAGGATATCGCTTATAAAAAGGTCGATGTGGCAAACGAGATCAAGAAGGAATCCGAGGTCAATGCGGCAAAAGAGGACACCATGAAAAATGATACTGTGGTGGAGTCTATTCTGGAAGATACCGTGCAGTGGGTAGAAAGTAAGAAATTACCTCCTACTTATAGAGAGGTAACAAAAGATACCGTGGTAAATCCGGAAAAACAGACGGCTTATAGTGGAAGATTCCTGCGCATAGCAAATGAACAGATAAGTATCAAGGTAGGAGAGACCAAGCAGCTGAATCCGCCGGCAGGAGCCACGGTTGTTAGCTGGAGCAGCGATAATGCGGCGGTGGCCAGTGTAAATAATGGTGTGGTTACCGGCGTGAAGGCAGGTGGACCTGTAACGATCACTTGTACGTATACGGAGGCTGGCAGTGCTACGCCGACTCCTACACCGACGCCGACTCCTACACCTACGTCGACACCTACACCTACTCCGACACCGACGCCGACTCCCACAACACCGGGGACGGGAGAAACGACTACTCCGACACCGACGCCGACTCCCACAACACCGGATTCGGGTACATCTTCAGGAGGAACAGGGGAAGATGGTAGCTCCTCAGGTGAGTCGCAGTCCGTGGGAGGCGGCAGCCTTCCTATAGCATATGCACAGGTAGGAAGCACACAGAAGACCTGTACCTGGGAAGTTACTGTTACGGAAGTCCAAAAGCCGACCGCTGTTTTGGAACCGGCATCCCTGAACGTAGAAGCAGGAAAAGAAGCAACAGCACAGGTTAAAGTTACAAATTTCACAGGTGCAACTTATACGATTACTGCAAACTCCAATGATAAAGCAGCCACTGCGGCGGTAGATGCAAACGGTAAGATCACAGTGAAAGGTGTAGCAGCCGGTGATGCGAAGATCACAGTCACCGTAACGATGGGAACTGAGACTAAGACACTGGATCTGGCAGTGAAGGTCACGGGTGGAATCAAGATCACTTTGGATAAGACAGCTGTAACCGTTTATCCGAAATCTACGGCTGCTGTAACAGCCTCTGTCAGCGGAAGCGGAACCATAACGGCAGATTCCGGAGATAAGAATATTGCCACGGTAGCTGTAAGTGGCAAAACGATCACCGTTACCGGTGTGAAAAAAGGAACCGCAACCATCACTGTCACATATAAGGAGGGCAGCGCGGAAGCAAAAGCCACCTTTACAGTTACGGTAGCGGGCGATGTGAATCCCAGAGAGGATACAAAAACACCGTTAAAGGATACCAGCGGCAGACAGCTGTATGTATCCATCGGTGACAACCAATACCGGGCAGCAGCTTATGCGGATTATTACACTGCCACAAAGTTTTTCCTCATGGAGGAGGCCAGATATACCGGCTGGCAGACGTTAGACGGTAAGGTATATTTCTTCAAGGCAGACGGCAGCAAGGTGACCGGTGAGCAGGTCATCCAGGGTGCAAAATATAACTTCGCAAGTGACGGGTCCCTGGTAGTGGGATCGGGCACTATGGGTATTGATGTGTCCAAGTGGAACGGCAGCATTGACTGGAATGCGGTTAAGAATTCCGGAGTGAATTATGTGATCATTCGTGTGGGATACCGCGGATCATCCCAGGGAGCATTGATCGAGGATCCTAAGTTCAAGACTAACATTAAGGGAGCTACGGCAGCGGGCCTTAAGGTAGGTGTATACTTCTTCACACAGGCAGTGGATGAGGTAGAAGCAGTACAGGAAGCATCCATGGTACTGGACCGTATCAGCGGATATAAGATTTCTTATCCGGTATTCCTGGATGTGGAAGGCAGCGGCGGAAGAGGCGATGCCATCGATTCTGCTACCAGAACCGCAGTCTGCAAGGCATTCTGCAACACGATCAAGAATGCAGGATATACTCCCGGTGTCTATGCCAACAAGACATGGCTGACATCCAAGATGGATGCAGGTGCTCTGAACGGTTACAAGATCTGGCTGGCACAGTATGCCAAGACCCCGACCTATACCGGCAGATATGATCTGTGGCAGTACAGATCCGACGGAAAAGTCAGCGGTATCAGCGGCAAAGTCGATTTAAATATCAGCTACCTGGGATATTAAGATTTGCAATAAAGCCCAGACTGACTGCTTACAGGCAGGTCTGGTGCTTTATTAGCAAATCAAACACACATGAGCAAGTAGGACGATAGTCCGGAATGCGAATGGGTGTTACGGATTCGAGAGCACGAAGTGCGGAGAAGCCGTGTTAATATTTACAATGAACAGTCGGTGAGACTGCTCGCAGGCAGGACGATAGCCCGTGTTGCTATCCACCCTATTTTATGGTAGACTATCACTATCTATAGCAAAATGCGTACACCTGCGCAGAACGGAGAGAAAATGAGAACTTATCTGGTAACAGGCGGTGCCGGTTTTATCGGTTCCAACTACATTCATTACATGTTCAAAAAATACGATAACGAGATCCGTATCATTAATGTGGATGCCCTGACCTATGCGGGAAACCTGGAGAATCTCAAGGATGTGGAGAAGCGTGATAATTACACTTTCGTGAAGGCAAATATCTGCGACAAGGAAGCCATCGGCAAAATTTTCGCGGAGAACGATATTGACCGCGTGGTACATTTCGCAGCCGAAAGCCATGTAGACAGAAGTATCCGTAACCCGGAGATCTTCGTACAGACCAACGTGCTGGGTACCGCAGTGATGTTAAACTGTGCCAAGGCAGCCTGGGAGCTTCCGGACGGCAGCTTCAAGGCTGGCAAAAAGTTCCTGCATGTATCTACGGATGAGGTCTACGGATCTCTTCCCGATGATGACAATGCTTTCTTCTATGAGACCACGCCTTATGATCCCCACAGTCCTTACTCCGCCAGTAAGGCAAGCTCGGACATGCTGGTGAAGGCATACATGGATACCTATCATTTCCCTGCCAATATCACCAACTGCTCCAACAATTACGGTCCTTTCCAGTTCCCCGAGAAGCTGATCCCTCTGATCATCAACAATGCCCTTCACGGCAAGAAGCTTCCGGTATACGGAGACGGCAAAAATGTCCGCGACTGGCTGTATGTAGAGGATCATGCGAAGGCCATCGACATGGTACAGGAGCAGGGAAGCCTGTTCCAGACTTACAATATCGGCGGACACAACGAGAAGCAGAACATCGAGATCATCCATATTATCATCGAGACCTTACAGGAGATGCTTCCCGATTCCGATCCCCGCAAGGCACATATCAACAACGATCTGATCACTTACGTGGAAGACCGTAAGGGACATGACAGAAGATATGCCATCGCGCCGGACAAGATCAAGGCAGAGATCGGCTGGTATCCCGAGACCATGTTCAAGGAAGGTATCCGCAAGACCATCGCCTGGTACTTCGAGCATGAAGACTGGATGAACAATGTGACCAGTGGCGATTACCAGAAATACTACAATGAAATGTATGAGGAAAAGTAAAGAATATCTGCTAAATGGGAACGATGAACGTCGTTCCCATTCGGTGTGTTAAAAAACAAGTATTTTAAGGAGGTTTTTATGAAAGGTATTATACTGGCGGGAGGTTCCGGAACCAGACTTTATCCCCTGACAAAAGCAATATCCAAGCAGATCATGCCGGTGTACGATAAACCGATGATCTATTATCCCCTGTCAACCCTGATGCTGGCAGATATCAGAGAGGTGCTGATCATTTCCACCCCGAGAGATCTTCCGGTATTCAAAGAGTTATTGGGAGACGGCAGTCAGTTGGGCATGCGTCTCGAGTATGCGGTGCAGGATAAGCCCCGTGGACTGGCGGATGCTTTTATCATCGGAGCGGAATTCATCGGTAACGACAGAGTGGCACTGGTACTGGGAGATAATATTTTCTACGGGCAGAGCTTTTCGGCAGTGCTTCGTAAAGTAGCCGCCAGAGAAAAAGGCGCGACCATCTTCGGTTATTATGTGCGCGATCCCAGAGAATACGGCGTAGTGGAGTTCGATGAGAACGGCAAGGCACTTTCTATCGAGGAGAAGCCGGAGCATCCCAAGAGCAATTATGCAGTTCCCGGACTGTATTTCTATGATAACGATGTAGTGGAGATTGCGAAGAACGTAAAGCCCTCCGCAAGAGGTGAGATCGAGATCACCAGTATTAATAACGAGTACCTGAACAGAGGAACTCTGCAGGTAGAGACTCTGGGTCGTGGATTCGCATGGCTGGATACCGGCAATCACGATGCACTTCTGGATGCGGCAGATTTCGTGGCAGCATTCCAGAAGAGACAGGGATTGTATATTTCCTGTATCGAGGAGATCGCTTTCAAACGTGGATTTATTGATAAAGAGCAGCTGCTGGCACTGGCAGAGCCGCTGCTGAAGACGAATTACGGTAAATATCTGGTAGAGGTAGCAAATGGACTCTAAGCTGCGGAAAATAGGGATCCTGGCCTCCATGGCGGTGATCCTGCTGGTGGCACTAGCGGTAATGTATGTGAACAGGGAACAACTGTCCCCCACATCCGGCCAGAACACGGCGGTGTCCGGAGCGCAGAATGCAGGTGACGGCGAAGCAGTGGATCCCGTGCCGGAGGGCACCGGGGAGACGGACACCGCGGAAGCGGATGGCAGGATCGGCAACGACCTGAAAGCCTTTTTAAAAGATAATACGTTTTTTGATCCGGATGTGAATCCGATCCTGGAGGCGGCGAAAGATAACAGCCACCGCCTGTCACTGGTGGCGACTTCCGTGGAAAAGGATCTGCGCATCCAGATCGTGGACAATGAAGGTGTACCGGTGACCGGAGAGAGTTTCTATGTCCGGGTGGACGGTCTGGGAGATTACAAGGATCTGGATCAGGACGGCGTGATCTACATTGCTGATCTGGATTCCGGCGATTATTATATGGAACTGTTACCCATCGAAGGATATAAAGTTCCCATCACCGAGACCAAAGTGCATGTAAAAGAAAAAGTGGAATATCTGGCCATTGATGATATTTCTCTGTTGATCAAGACAGAGGATGAAGTCGATGCGGATGCCGAGGACAGTGCTGTGGCAGGAGCTTTGGCAGATGCGGACAAGACCGAGATCCAAAAGCTGCAGACTACATCCGGCAATGCGAAGGTCGGCATCGATGTGTCCAAGTGGAACGGCACTATCGACTGGGATAAGGTGAAAAATGCCGGAGTGCAGTTTGCCATCGTTCGTGCGGGCTACCGCGGTTCGGTTACGGGAAGTCTGGTGGAGGATCCACAGTTTGTCGCCAACATGAAAGGTGCAACAGCCGCTGGGATTCCGGTGGGCGTGTACTTTTTTACCCAGGCTACAGATGAGAAAGAGGCGGTGGAAGAGGCTTCTGCCGTGCTGGAGCTGATCCGTGATTTCCAACTGAGCTATCCTGTATTTATTGATACGGAGGGTGCCGGAGGAAACGGCCGGGCGGACGGACTGGATGCGGAGACCAGAACCCTGGTATGTGAGGCTTTTTGCCGGACGGTAGAAAATGCCGGATATACAGCAGGCGTCTATGCCAGCCGCAACTGGTACAACAATAATCTGCAGACCGCCAGACTGGAGAACTATCATATCTGGCTTGCGGAGTACCGCAGTGTGCCGTTATATCAGGGATATTACAAGACCTGGCAGTATACCTCCAAGGGAAAAGTGGACGGTATCGAAGGCAGAGTCGATATGAATATCACCTATGAATGAAAATAATAAAGAGTGAGGATGAAATAAATGGGCAAGATAACAGTAGAAACATGTGAAATCGAAGGATTGAAGATCATTACCCCCACGGTATTCGGTGATGCCAGAGGGTATTTCATGGAGACTTATAATTACAATGATCTTAAAGCAGCGGGAATCCCGGAAGTGTTTGTACAGGATAATCAGTCTGCTTCTAAAAAAGGAGTTCTCAGAGGACTTCATTTTCAGAAGCATTTTCCGCAGGACAAGCTGGTACGTGTGATCCGCGGAGAAGTCTATGATGTGGCTGTGGATCTGCGGGAAGGCTCCAAAACTTTCGGGCAGTGGTATGGTGTACTTTTGTCTGAGGAGAACAAGAAGCAGTTCTTTATTCCGAAAAATTTCGCGCATGGATTTCTGGTACTGTCCGATTACGCAGAGTTCTGCTACAAATGTACCGATTTTTATCATCCGGATGATGAGGGCGGTATTGCATATAACACGCCGGATATCGGTGTGGAATGGCCCATCCCCGAAGGTATGGAACTGATATTATCCGAGAAGGATACCAAGTGGGGCACTCTGGAACAGTACATGAAGGAAAAAGAGCATGAAAAAAAGTGTGAAAATCAGTAAGAAAACAGGTATTGCCCTGTTCGTGACAGCGGCAGTGATCATGGCTCTGCTCATCGTGTTCCATAAGAATCCGGGACCTGCTGTGGATCAAAGCCAGGAGCTGGCGAAAAAGATCATCTCCTGCGTTGTCATTGCGGCGGCATGCTTTGCGTTTATCCACTGGTACGATAAATTTACCGGACTGCCGGTAGAGTTATTCCAGAATAGACATCTGATCTGGAAGCTGGCGAAAAACGATTTTAAAAAGAGATATGCGGGTTCTTACCTGGGCGCGGTCTGGGCGATGGCACAGCCGGTGGTAACCGTGGCGATGTATTACATCGTCTTCGACAAGATCATGGGAAATACCAGCACACCCCTGCGGGAGGGCGTGGAAGTGCCTTTTGTACTTTTCCTGACAGCGGGACTGGTGCCTTGGTTCTACTTCAGTGAGGCACTGAACAACGGCACCAATGCACTCTTAGAGTACAACTATCTGGTGAAAAAAGTAGTATTTAAGATCAGCATCCTGCCGATCATCAAGATTATTGCGGCTACTTTTATCCATGTATTTTTCGTGTGTCTCCTGTTGATCGTAGCGGCTATTTACGGCTATTACCCCACAATCTACACTATACAGATCATTTATTACAGTTTTTGCCTGTTTATATTTGTGCTGGCACTCAGCTACACCACGTGTGCGGTAGTGGTGTTTTTCCGGGATCTGTCCCAGATCATCAGCATCGGATTGCAGATCGGCATGTGGGCCACTCCGATCTTATGGAATCTGGACGCGCTGTCTCCGGAGTGGATCATGATCCTGAAGCTGAATCCGCTGGTCTATATCGTGAATGGCTACCGCAGTGCGATCTACGAGAAAGAATGGTTTTTCCGGGATTTCTTCTCCACGATGTATTTCTGGATCGTGACGGTGGTATTGTTCGGACTGGGTGCTGTGATCTTTAAGAGACTGAAAGTGCATTTCGCAGATGTATTGTAATACGAAGGACTGTTACCATTCCGAGAACTCGAGGAACGGAGAAAACATATTGTAAAAATAAACAGAGCATGGCAAAAAGCTTTTATAAATGAAGAACCTTGTGGGGAGGTACTGCATTACGGAACTGTTGTGGGGGAAACAGAAAGGGTGAAAGTAATTGAAGGGTGCTCTTGAAAAGTTAAGAAAAATATTGTTATGGAAGCCGGGCAGGGTACTGCTGGCAGTGGGCTGTTGCGGACTGCTGTTGTTAGCACTGATCCCACTGTTTCGACTGACGATTTATGCGGTTCCTTATTATGACGACTATAACTTTGGAAGATTTGCCAGAGCTGCCATAGAGCAGGAGCAGTCGAAATGGGCGGCGATCTCCGGTGCACTGGATTGTTCCAGAACCCAGTGGTATGCATGGCAGGGAACGTATTCTTCTATTTTTTTCATGACACTGATGCCGGCTGTCTGGGGAGAGCAGTATTATTTCTTAGGACCGGTGTTCATTCTGTTACTGCTTTTGGCGGGAAGCATGGTGTTTACCCACGTGATCCTGCGGAAAGTCTTCCGAATGGAGAAATGGAGCAGCCTGGCAATTCAGGCAGTGATCACTATAGCGGAATTTATGTTTATCTATTCCGCGCAGAGCGGCTTCTACTGGTATAACGGCGGGATCCACTATGTGGGAATGCATGGTTTCGGACTTTTGTTTTTGTCTGTGGCCATCTGCCTGGAGAGAGCAGAGGGCAGAACCGCGAAAGGTCTGTTATTCACTGCATCGGTTCTGCTTGCCATGATTACGGCGGGAAGCAATTTCGTCACGGCATTGCAGGGATTATTGTGTCTTCTGACCATCCTTCTGGTCAGCGTGGTAGTGGAACGGCGCAGGACGGGGCTGTGGCTGCTGCCGTCTACACTGGTGTATATCATAGGCTTCGGCCTGAATGTGGCGGCTCCGGGAAATTCCGTACGTGCCCGCAGTTATGTGGGCTGGGGTTACGGACCGCTGGAGTCCATCGGCAGATCATTTTTGGAAGCCGTGAAACACATTCCGGAATATACCGGACCGGTGGTTCTGATGGTGATGTTATTGTTGGTACCTATGATCTGGCAGGCAGTGAAAAGCACGGATTACCGTTTTCGTTATCCGGGGATTGTACTCGCCTTGTCCTTCTGTCTGTATGCGACCGGCTATACACCGAGCCTGTATTCCCTGGGACATGCGGGACTGTCCAGAACGTTGAATGCAGTAAAAATCACCTATCTGCTGCTTTTATTTCTGAATGAGATCTACTGGATCGGGTGGCTGCGACAGTTACTGGAGAAAAGAGCGGAGCAGACAACCGGGCAATTGACGATACAGAAGTGGGCCATACGAAACGGCGCAGCAGCCTGGTGGTTTTATGTGCTGATCGGTGTGGCATGTCTTGTGATCTTCCGGGCATCATCCAATCAGGCGGGACATTATTCGTCCTACGGAGCCTATTATTATGTGCACACCGGGGAGGCTTATAATTTCCATCAGGAATATCTGGAGCGGGTGGCAATTCTGTCCGGACCGGAAAAAGATGTGCAGCTGCCGGCCTATCAGTTCCGCCCGTGGTTTTTGTGCATGGGAGAAATCTCCGAGGATGCGGACAATGAGGCCAACCGTTCTCTGGCCATGTGGTACCATAAAGACAGTGTAACACTGAAAGAAAAGGATTAAGACATTATGCAGGATAAGAGAAAACTGGCAATTGAAGTTGATAATGTCCAGAAAATCTATAAATTATATGATAAACCTTCGGATCGTCTGAAGGAAGCTTTCGGATTCGGTAAAAAGACCAAACATAAGCTCCACTATGCCCTGAAAGGCGTGAGTATGAAGATCTATCAGGGGGAAACCGTGGGAATCATCGGTACCAACGGTTCCGGTAAGTCCACCATCCTGAAGATCATCACCGGAGTATTGAATCCGACTTCCGGACGGGTGCTGGTCAACGGGCGTATCTCCGCTCTGCTGGAGCTGGGTGCCGGCTTCAATATGGAATACAACGGTATCGAGAATGTCTATCTGAATGGTACCATGATGGGATTTTCCGAAAAAGAGATTGAGGCAAAACTGCCGGAGATCTTAAGCTTTGCGGATATCGGAGATTATGTCTATCAGCCGGTAAAGACCTATTCCAGCGGTATGTTCGTCCGCCTGGCGTTTGCAGTGGCGATCAATATCGAGCCGGAGATCCTGATCGTAGATGAGGCTCTGAGCGTCGGTGATGTGTTTTTCCAGGCAAAATGTTATCATAAATTCGAAGAATTCAAGAAAATGGGCAAGACGATCGTCTTCGTCAGTCACGATCTGAGCAGTATCAGTAAATATTGCGACCGCGTCTATCTGCTGAACCAGGGAAATATTCTGGGAGAAGGCAGCCCCAAGGCCATGATCGATACTTATAAACGGGTACTGGTGGGACAGTACGATGAATCCGAAAATGCCGGTGAGGAATCGGAGAATCTCTTAGATGATGAAGATCTGCAGAGAGCCGCTGCGAAAAAGGTGGATGGCGCAGCCAAAGATGCTGCTGAGGCTTCCGCGGAGGCGAAGGGACAGAATCCCAATGCCCTGGAATACGGTACAAAGCAGGCACAGATCGAAGAATTTTACATTACGGATGACAGGGGTGTGCCTACCAATGCCATTCTGAAGGGGACAATGTTTACCATCCATATGAAGGTCCGGTTTATGGATCCTATACCGGCACCTATTTTTGCATTTTCCGTGAAAAATGTCATCGGTGTGGAGATCACCGGTACCAATACCATGATCGAGAAGGCGTTCTTAGACAGTGTGGAACCAGGTGATGTGAAAAATGTGACTTTTACACAGAAGATGAATCTGCAGGGCGGAGAATATCTGCTGTCTCTGGGAGTGACGGGGTACAATCAGGATACCTTTGAGGTCTATCACAGACTGTATGATGCCCTGAATATTACAGTAGTATCCGATAAAAACACCGTAGGCTATTATGATATGGATTCCAACACGAAAGTGTGGGATGCGGAGGAGAAATAAAGAATGACAGAGACCATCGGCAAAGTAACACTGAATCTGGATAAGTATCCCGGAGAGGATTATTATTGTGACGGCAGTGTGGAAGACGAGATTCTGGAGATTGTAAAAAAATACAGTACCGTGGAATATGACCGGATCATCGCAGAGAGAAAAAGCTGGCCGATCCTGTATCATCTGTCGGCTCTGCGGGAAAATATCGTGGATTTTCTTCCGATCAAAAAGACGGACAAAGTGCTGGAAGTAGGCAGCGGCTGCGGAGCCATTACAGGAGCCCTGTCCCGGAAAGCCGGATCGGTGACCTGCGTGGATCTCTCAAAAAAGCGCAGTCTGATCAATGCGTACCGGCACAGTGAAAGTGAAAATGTGACGATCCACATAGGCAATTTTACGGATGTGGAACCGGATCTGCCCGCAGATTATGACTATATCTGCCTCATTGGTGTCTTCGAGTACGGTCAGGCTTACATAGGCGGCAGCACACCTTATGAAGATTTTCTGAAAATTCTGCAAAAGCATCTGGCACCGGGTGGACGAATCGTTATCGCTATTGAGAACAAATACGGGCTGAAATATTTTGCGGGCTGCAAGGAAGATCACCTGGGAGACTGGTTTTCCGGAATTGAAAATTATCCGAACGGCGGCGTCGTGCGTACTTTTTCCCGGAAAAAACTGGAGAAGATCTTCGATGCCTGCGGTGTGGGAGAACGCAGTTTTTATTATCCGTATCCCGATTATAAATTCATGACCACGGTCTATTCGGATGCATATCTGCCGGGCCGGGGAGAACTGTCCAATAATCTGCGGAATTTCGACCGTGACAGAATGTTGTTATTCGATGAAAAAAGTGCTTTTGACGGAATCGTGGAAGAGGGGCTTTTTTCTGTATTTTCCAATTCTTATCTGGCAGTGATCGGTAAGCCTCTGGACCTGAAATATGTCAGATATTCCAACGACCGTGCGGAAAGCTTCCGCATCCGTACGGAGATCCTGCGGGATGACCGGGGGAATCGGATCGTGCGGAAATATCCGCTGACCAAAGAAGCCGAGGCGCATGTGCGCCATATGATGGAAGCGTATGAAAAATTAAAAGGACGTTATGCCGGAAGCCGGCTGGACGTTAATGTCTGTCATCCGGGAGAAGAGGACGGCATCCCTTATGCGGAATTTGAATTCGTATCGGGCAGACCGTTGTCGGAACTGATGGATGAATGTCTGGACAGACAGGATATCGAAGGATTCCACAGCCTGTTTGCGGAGTATCTGGAGAGGGTAGGATTCGGGGAAGAAGTTCCGGTAGCGGATTTTGACCTGATCTTTGCCAATATTCTGGTGGACGGGGATCACTGGACACTGATCGATTACGAGTGGACCTTTGACCGTGTCATAGATACGAAAGCACTGGCGTTCCGGGCAATTTACTGTTATGTTCTGGAGAATGAAAGACGCAATGCGTTGGAACTGGACCGGATCTTAGATCGTCTGGACATCACGGAAAATGAGGCAAGACAGTACAGAGAGCAGGAGCGGGAATTCCAGAAATATGTCACCGGACAGAAATTGTCCATGGGTGAGATCCGGAATCTCTTAGGCGGCGAAATCTATAAACCCACCGAATGGATCGGGCGCTTCCGTCAGTCGGAAGGAGAACTGCGGGTACAGATCTATGAAGACAAGGGACAGGGATTTTCCGAAGAAAATTCTTATTTTCCGGAAAATGTCTATGTTGCGGAAAAAGAGGCAGAGTTTACCGTGAAATTCGACGGTAACGTACATTATCTGCGGCTGGATCCGGCAATGTGTTCCTGCATCTGTAAGATTCGGGAACTGTCCATGAACGGACAGCCGGTTCCTCTGCAGGATAAGAAAGTGTTCACTGCCAACGGAAAAATCCTGAAATCCGAAGAGGGAGCGGACCATCCCAGCGTGATATTTGCCACGGAGGATCCCAATATGACGATCCGGGCAGATGTGTTGAACCGGCAGGCGGAGAATACGTTGTCTGTGAAAATGGAGATCGTACAGATCCCTCAGGCAATGGCAAAAGATATGATGGGAGTGGAGAAGAAGGGAGCGGCAGCTTGGGTATTCGGACAGCGGTGAAGCAGGTGCTGATCGTACAGCAGGATAAAAAATACGAAAAAGAACTGGCGCAGCTTAAGGTCACCTATGAACAGTGGGCAGCGGAGCAGGACCGGGAAAGCGCCGAACCCCGGGAAATTGCGGGACTTGTGGAATTCATCATTTTCCGACAGGCGGCGGGACGACTGGCAGATAATGCGACAGAGCGGATCAACGCTTATTTTACAAAGCATCCGGAAGCAGAAATCGTCTACGGTGATGAAGACCTGATGAATGAGAAGGGAGAGCGTTGCATTCCCTGGTACAAACCCTGTTGGTCACCGGATCTGTACAGAGCCTTTTTCTATGTGGGAAGTGTCGTTGCGGTACGGAGCAGTCTGCTGCAGAGAATGGGAGAAAATCCGGTCGTGACAGAGAACGAGAGCACCGGAAAAGAAATTATTTTTACAGATGCCGGAGAGATCCGTCCGCTGATGGATCGTCTGTTTTTGGGAGCCGGAGGGTTCGAGAGAGATTGTCATTCCATCGGTCATATGGAAACCGTGTTGTTCCATGGAACTTTTTCTGCAGACGGAATAGGAATCCAGGGACCGGATGCACGTGCAGACCGGGACAGCCGGGAGTGCACTCCCTGGGAAAATTACCAGCTGACGAAGGAGTCACCGCAGCTGGCGGTGGAACTGGCCTCCAGGGCGGCGGAAGGTGCCAAAGAGTTATTCGCAGGAGAGCTTAAAGTCTCGGTGATCATTCCCTCCAAAGATAATCCGGAGGTACTGGAGAAGTGCCTGCATTCCCTGACGAGAAGGTCTGAGGGCAGGATCCCTGTTGAAATTTTGTTGGTGGATAACGGAAGCAGTGCGGAAAATAAGCAAAAAACGGAAGAACTGATCGGACGGATCCGGGAAAGCGGTGTCCCGGTCCGTTATATTTATGAACCGGCGGAATTTAATTTTTCAACGATGTGCAACCGGGGAGCTGAACTGGCGGAAGGAAAGTTTTTGCTGTTTTTAAATGATGATATAGAAGTGTGCGGCAATGGCTGGCTGGACAAAATGGTGATCCGCGCTATGCAGCCTTATGTGGGAAGCGTGGGCCTAAAGCTGTATTATCCGGATTCCGTGAAAATACAACACGACGGTATTGTCAATCTGCCGGTGGGACCGGTGCATAAGCTCCAGTTCATGGAAGACGATAAGTCTTATTATTTTGGCAGAAATCGCTTTGATCTGAATTGCGTGGCAGTGACGGGTGCCTGTCTGCTGATAAGGACAGAGGTATTCCGGGAGACGGGTGGATTCCGGGAGGCACTGCGGGTGGCCTATAATGATGTGGATCTGGGATTTTGTCTGGTGGAAATGGGATATTACAATGTGGTGCTGAATGACTGTTTTGCATATCATCATGAATCCCTGAGCCGCGGAAGCGACGAAAGTCCCGAGAAAATGCGACGCCTGACGGAAGAGAGAGAACTGCTTTACCAGATGCATCCTCAGTTCCGCGGAGTGGATCCTTTTTATCCTATGGGACTGAACCGGGAAGGACTGGACAGCCGTGTGGTTCCGGCATATCTTACAGACCGGAATATTTTACAGGAGCCGGCATGGAGATGTGAGAGCTGGCAGGAGCTTCTGGAAAATGCAAGACAGGATGACTGCCTGATGGCACGGGTGGAGACTGCAGGGCCGGAGCGGATCCAGGGATACAGTGTGATCCTGGGAGATGATAACGCATGTTATGATAAACTTTTAGTATTGCTTCCCGAAGATACGCAGGGACAGCGGGAGGCGGACCGGAAGGTATGGTCCATGAAGATTTTACCTGCATATCGGCAGGAACTGGAGGAGAATCTTCCGGACCAGAAAAATGTGGCGCTGGGAGGTTTCTGTGTGAAACGGAAAACAGGGCAGCTGCCTCCGGGGAATTATGGAATCGCCGTTCTTGCGGTCCATCGGATCAGTAAGCTGAAACTGTGGAATACAACGGGAAAATATTTGACGGAGGAAAAACATGTCTGAGATCAATTATCAAGAAGCCTACGAGAGGGAGCACGAAAAATGTGCGGATCTGGCAGACAAGATCGTAGTGCTGGAATCGGAAAAAGAGGACCTGCAGTTCAAACTGGACCGGATCAAAAAGAATAAATTCTGGAAAGCCACGGGTCCGGCGAGAAGTCTGATCCATTTCGCACAGAGACAGAGGGATCGCTTGTCCCATTGTGGCGGACCGAAGGATATCCTGCGTAAGATCCGCAACAAGAGTCGCCAGAAGAGCCTGATGGAGTCCTACGGAACCGGAAGCTTTCCTGATGCGGAGCAGCGGAAAAAGGAAGAAGAGACGATATTCCCTTATATGCCGAAGATCAGCATTTTGGTTCCGCTGTGGAACAATAAAAGAGAATTCCAGATCCAGATGCTGGACTGCGTCATGAATCAGACGTATCCCAACTGGGAACTGTGTCTGGCGGACGGTTCCGACGCGGAGCACTCCTATATCGAGGAACTCTGCAGGGAGTACGCGGCGAAGGCGAATGGTCGTATCGTCTATAAGCACCTGGATCATAACGGCGGTATCTCCTATAACACCAACGAATGCTACAAGCTGGCTACCGGAGATTATATCGGCCTGTTTGACCAGGATGATATTTTACATCCTTCCGTACTGTATGCGTATGTGAAGGAGATCAATGAGCAGGGTGCGGATTATCTTTATTGTGATGAGACCACTTTCAAGGAAAATGATATTAATAAAATGCTGACCATGCATTTTAAGCCGGACTATGCACCGGACAATCTGCGGGCGAATAATTATATCTGCCATTTCAGCGTTTTTTCCCGAAAACTGTTAGAGGGAGAGGAACTGTTCCGCACCGCATTTGACGGTGCCCAGGATCACGATATGATCCTGCGTCTGACCGACAGAGCGGAAAAGATCGTTCATGTTCCCAGACTGATGTACTACTGGAGAAGCCATGAGGGCAGTACCGCAGCTAGCATTGACGCGAAGCCTTATGCCATTGAGGCGGCAAAGGGAGCTGTGGCAGATCATCTGAAAAAGCATGGTTTTAAGCATTTTCAGATCACCAGTACCAGAGCCTGCGCCACGATCTTCCGGATCCGGTATCAGATCCTGGGAGATCCGAAGATCTCCATCGTGATCGCCAATAAGGATCACGTTGAGGATCTGAAGCGTTGTATTACCTCGATCCAAAAGAACAGCACCTGGAGCAATTACGAGATCATTGTCGTGGAAAATAACAGTACCACACCGGAGATCAAGGACTATTATTCCCAACTGTTGGGATTGTCCGGCGATGATTCTTATGAAGAAAGATGCAAGCTGCATACAGTCTGCGGCCATGACGGCGGTATCCTGCACAGCGGGGACGGACGGATTTCCATTGTGACATATCAAGGTGAGTTTAATTATTCTGCGGTCAATGATCTGGGAGCGTCTTATGCTTCCGGTGAGTATATTTTACTGCTGAACAATGATACGGAGGTTATCACAGCCAACTGGATGGAAGAGATGCTGATGTATGCCCAGAGAGAGGATGTGGGTGCCGTAGGTGCCAAACTGTATTATGCGGACAAGACGATCCAGCATGCCGGCGTGGTCATCGGACTGGGAGCACACCGCACGGCAGGACATACCCATTATCGCATCCCGGTACAGAACTTAGGCTACATGGGACGTCTGTGTTATACCCAGAACGTTACAGCGGTGACCGGTGCCTGTCTGTTGGTGAAAAAGAGCCTGTATGAGCAGGTGGGCGGTCTGGATGAGAGCTTTGTGATCTCTTTAAATGATGTGGATTTCTGCCTGAAATTACGTAAACTGGGACTTCTGAATGTGTGGACTCCTTTTGCGGAGCTGTATCATTACGAATCCATCTCCAGAGGACTGGACGATCAGGGAGAAAAGGCAGAGCGCTACAACAGAGAATCCGGGCATTTCCGTGAAAAATGGAAGGCTGAACTGGAGGCGGGAGATCCCTATTACAATCCGAATTTCTCTCTGGATCGCAGCGATTACGCACTGAAGGATCCGGCAGTTAGCGGACGTTAAATAATTCTTTTCAGTAGAGGGAATCTATGGTAAAATATCACCGGAGAGCGTTTACTGAAGATATTGAAAGATAGCGATAAAACAGGAGGATAGGAAAATGAGTTATATGGACGAACTGAATTTCTGGTTAAATGATGATTATTTTGACCAGAAGACCAAGGAGGAACTTCTGGCAATCCGCAATAATGAAGCAGAAGTGGAAGATCGTTTTTACAAGGAACTGGAATTCGGTACCGGCGGCTTACGTGGTGTGATCGGTGCGGGAACCAACCGTATGAACGTATATACCGTTCGTAAGGCAACTCAGGGTCTTGCCAATTATATTATCAAGCGCGGTACACAGAGTAAGGGTGTGGCAATCGCATTCGACTCCCGCCGCATGTCTCCCGAGTTTTCCGATGAAGCAGCAAGATGTCTGGCAGCCAACGGCATCAAGGCATACATTTTTGAATCTTTAAGACCTACCCCGGAGCTGTCCTTTGCCCTTCGGACGTTAGGATGCACTGCAGGTATTGTAGTTACCGCCAGTCACAACCCTCCTGAGTACAACGGCTATAAGGTATACTGGGAGGACGGCGCACAGGTAACCGCTCCTATCGATAAGGACATCATTACCGAAGTACAGTCCATCAAGGATTATCATACCGTGAAGACCATGAGCAGAGAGGATGCTGTGGCAGCAGGACTCTATGAAGTGATCGGCAAAGAGATCGATGACAAGTACATGGCAGAGCTGAAGAAGCAGATCATTCATCCTGATGTGATCAGGGAAATGGCAGATGACATCAAGATCGTATATACTCCGTTATGCGGTACCGGTAACAAGCCGGTAAGGCGTATCCTGTCTGAGCTGGGATTCAAGCATGTCTATGTAGTTCCCGAACAGGAGAATCCGGATCCTGACTTTACCACACTGGATTACCCGAACCCTGAGGATCCCAAGGCATTTACCTATGCGCTTCGTCTGGCGAAGGAGAAGGATGCGGATATCGTTCTGGCAACCGATCCCGATGCAGACCGTCTGGGTGTGTATGCAAAAGATACCAAGACTGGCGAGTATGTGGCATTTACCGGTAATATGTCCGGCATGCTGATCGCAGAATATATCTTAAGAGAGAAGACTGCGACCGGTACCATGCCCGAGAATCCCGCACTGGTAACTACCATCGTTACCACCAACATGACCAAACCTATTACGCAGGCTTACGGCGTAAAGCTGATCGAGGTACTGACCGGCTTCAAGTTCATTGGCGAGCAGATCAAGCTCTTCGAGCAGACCGGCAGCAACAACTACGTATTTGGCCTGGAAGAGAGCTACGGCTGCCTGGCAGGTACCCACGCAAGAGATAAGGATGCGATCGTAGCAGTGATGTGTCTGTGCGAAGTAGCAGCTTACTGCAAGAAGCACAACATGACTCTGTGGGATATGATGGTATCCATGTATGAGAAGTACGGTTACTTCAAGGAGACCCAGTATACCATCACCATGAAGGGTATCGATGGCGCAAGACAGATTGCCGAGATCATGGAGAAGCTTCGTAAGAATCCTCCTAAGGCATTCGGAGATCTGAAGGTAGAGAAGTTCCGTGATTACCAGAACGATGTTATCATCGACATGGAGACCGGAGAGAAGACTACCACAGGACTTCCCAAGTCCAATGTTCTGTACTTCGAGCTTCCTGACAATGCATGGTGCTGTGCACGTCCTTCCGGAACCGAGCCCAAGATCAAGTTCTACATGGGTGTCAAGGGGACCAGCTTAGAGGATGCAAAGGCTAAGGTAGAGAAGCTGACCGAGGATGTAAAGGCAGTACTGTAAGGCAGTGCTCCATAAATCATATTAGTTTTCAAAAGAGCGAATCGCCCGAGCAGGGCGGTTTGCTCTTTTATGAAAAGCTGGAGGTATCTGTGGCAAAGCTAAACAAGGCAAACCTTAAGAAAACTCTATATTATCTGCAACGTAACGGCCTGAGGGAAACCTGGATCTCTGTGAGGGAGCGCCTGACAGATACAGACCGCTATTTTTTTGTGCCCTGTTCGGAAGCAGAGCTGGAGAAGCAGAGCCGGAGAAAATGGGAAAGACCGATTACGTTCAGTATTGTGGTACCCTTATATCGAACCCCGGAAGCTTATCTGAGCAGAATGATAACAAGCGTTATGCAACAGAGCTATCCCCATTGGGAACTGATCCTGGCAGATGCCACGGAGGATCACAGTGTGGAGGAGGTACTGAAGCAGCAGGGATTCCTGAAGGAGCAGCCGACGGATGGCGAGACAGAACCTGTCGCAGCAGATCCCAGGCTCCACTATGTGCATCTGAAAGAAAATGCGGGAATCGCTGCTAATACCAATCAGGCGCTTCCCTATGCGAAGGGAGAGTATATCGGTCTGCTGGATCATGATGATGTATTGACACCGGATGCGTTGTACGAAATGGCTGATGCGATCATCAAAGCATATGACAGAGGTGTCAAAGTCGCCTTCGCTTATTCGGATGAGGATAAGTGCGATGGAGAAGAGACCAGATACTATGATCCAAATCATAAAGAAAACTTTAATTACGATTTAATTTTAAGTAATAACTATATCTGCCATTTCCTGGTCATGGATGCGGAACTGATGAAGAGGCTGCGATTCCGACCGGAATGTGACGGCGCCCAGGACTATGATCTGGTACTGCGCTGTGTAGCGGAAGTGCTGACAGAGGGAGGGCAGACTGCGGAGAAGAGCATTCTTCATATCCCCAAAGTGTTGTATCACTGGAGATGCCACGAGGCATCCACGGCAGCCAATCCCCACAGCAAAAAATACGCTTACGAGGCGGGACTTCGGGCTCTGCGGGATCATGCCGCACTGCGGGGGATCCCTGCGACTGCCTGTGAGACCAGGCATGTGGGATTTTATCGTTTACAGTATACCGATGTATTACAGAACCGCCCGGATGTGGCAGCCGTGGGAGGCAGAGTATTGTCCGGGAAGACTGGCAAGATCATCGGCGGCAGAATGACTGCGGAGGGAAAGGTGTTCTACGAGGGGTTGCCGCAGGGATTCGGAGGATATCTTCACAGAGCGGAATTGTCCCAAGATGCGCAGGCGCTGGATCTTCGCTGTATTCGTATTCAGCCTTCCTGCCAGGAAGTATTCGAGAAAATTGTGGGAGTTCCGTATACTGAGATACGAAGACACCCGGGAGAGCAACCGGTATTCGATGTAACTGTACTGCCGTCAGGAGTGGACATCCGAACCTTAAGTCTGCAGTTGTCCGAAGCGTTACGGCAAAGAGGAAGATTACTCTATCTGCCGGAATATCCGGAGGAGTTTAAACCATTATGAGTGAAATAACGGTTGTTATACCAAATTACAACGGAATGAAATATCTGGCAGAGTGCATGACTTCTCTGTGCAGAGAGCAGCAAAATGCCCCCGGATATGAAGTGCTGATCATCGATAATGCTTCCGTGGACGGCAGCGTGGAATATCTGCAAAAGGAATGGTGTGGGGAAGGTGTGCGCCTGATATCTTTACCGGAAAACACCGGATTCTGTCATGCAGTGAATCTGGGGATACGGGAAGCGAAGACACCATATGTGATCCTTCTGAACAATGATACAAAGGCAGAAGCCGGTTTTGTAAGAGGCTTATATGATGCTATCCGCGAAAATGAAAAGATATTTTCCGTCAGTGCGAAGATGCTGATGTGGGACAGACCGGAGCTCATCGATGATGCCGGAGACCGTTACTGCGTGCTGGGATGGGCCTATTCCCGGGGGAAGGGACAACCGGCGGCGGATTATGATAAGTCTGTCCCGGTGTTTTCCGCCTGTGGCGGTGCCGCAATCTACAGACGATCCGTATTTGAAGAGATCGGTTATTTTGATGAAGAACATTTTGCCTACCTGGAAGATCTGGATATCGGCTACCGTGCCCGGATCTACGGCTATGAGAACCGGTATGAACCGAAGGCGGCTGTGCTGCATTATGGCAGTGCTTCCACGGGTTCCAGATACAATCCCCGGAAAACGTTACTTGCGTCTGCCAACAGTATTTATGTGATCGGCAAGAATATGCCGCTTTTGCAGTGTATTCTGAACCTGCCGTTTTTTTTGCTTGGATTTGGCATAAAGTTTTTGTTTTTTTGTAAGAAAAGAATGGGAAAACTATATCTGAAAGGACTGGCAGCTGGTCTGAGAAGATCGGTGGGAACCACGGGAAGACAGCACAAAGTTCCCTTCCGGTGGCATCATCTGGGGAATTATGTGAAGATCCAGTGGCAGCTGTATTTCAATGTGTTTCGAATTCTTATGAAATCTTAAGAAATGGCTTCATAAATTCTTAAGTTGAGAAAAAAACATCGTTATTGTAGAATGAAATCGTTAAAAAGAAGCTTTTCAGACTTACAGATTGGGTGACCCATATGATAAAAGACAACCAGAAAGTCTTTAACAGGCTTCTTGTGATAATGGATGCGCTGATCACAGCCATATCCTTTGTCCTTGCCTATTATATCAAATTTTATATATTGAACGACGGCCCCGGAATCGGTGTCCTGCCTGTGCAGGAGTATTATAAGCTGCTTCCTTTTATTGTGCCCGGTTATATGTTCCTATATTACCGGTGCAGCGTGTATTCCCCGAAGCGAACCGTCCGCCGCAGACATGAGATTTACAGCATTCTGCAGGCAAATACCATCGGCCTGGCGGCATTGATCATTATACTGTATATGATCATCCGTGAGATCAACTTTTCGCGATCCGTCATGGCAATTTTTTATGTGCTGAATGTTTTTCTGACTTCGGTATCCCGCATCATAATGAGAAAAGCGTTGCGGACACTCCGGAAAAGGGGATACAATCTGAAGCATATTTTGCTGGTGGGCTATTCCAGAGCGGCAGAAGAGTATATTGACAGAATCTTAAGCAATCCCCAGTGGGGATATGTTGTATGCGGTATTCTGGATGAGCACATTCCGGGAGGGACTACCTATAAGGGAGTGAAAGTCCTGGGAACGTTGGGGAATCTGGAGTATATTCTTCCGGAGAACAAGCTGGACGAGATCGCGATCACGCTTTCTCTGAAAGATTATGATTATCTGGAAGGTGTTGTGGATATCTGTGAGAAATCCGGCGTGCATACGAAATTCATCCCCGACTACAGCAGTCTGATCCCCAGCAGACCTTACACGGAGGATCTCATGGGACTTCCGGTGATCAATATTCGGTATGTGCCGCTGACCAACACCGGAAATATGATGATCAAGAGAGCCATGGATATTGTCGGCTCCCTGTTCGGCATCATCATTACGTCACCGATCATGCTGTTGTCGGCAATTCTGGTAAAATGTTCCAGTCCGGGACCTGTGATCTTCAAGCAGGAACGGGTAGGACTTCATAATAAATCATTTTATATGTACAAATTCCGCAGTATGGCAATGCAGACTGCTGCGGAGGAGAAAAAGGGCTGGACGGTGCGAAACGATCCCAGAGTCACCGGGATCGGCAAGATCTTAAGACGAACCAGCATTGATGAACTTCCACAGCTGTTCAACATCCTGAAAGGAGATATGAGCCTGGTGGGACCGAGACCGGAGCGCCCTCAGTTCGTGGAAAAGTTCAAGGAAGAGATCCCAAGATATATGGTAAAACATCAGGTGAGGCCGGGCCTCACGGGATGGGCACAGGTCAACGGCCTGCGTGGTGATTCTTCCATCAAGAAGCGGATCGAGTATGATATTTATTACATTGAGAACTGGACCCTCGGGTTTGACATTAAGATCATTCTTATGACATTTTTCACAGGATTTATCAATAAAAATGCTTATTAACACAAGGAGAAGACAAGATGGCAACAAATTCTAACTACAATTGCGGCAATGGTCAGAGACCAGCCGGAAGCGGAAGAAGACCTTCCGGAAATGGACAGAGACCTGCGGGACAGCGACCTGCCGGATCGAGACCTGCCGGCAACAGTAACGGACAGAGGAGAGTATCTGCCAAGCAGCGTGCTGCCAAGAAGAGAAGAAAGGTTATCATCTTCGGTGTAGAGATTGCGGTTATCCTGATCATGGTAGCAGTATTGTATCTGGTAATGACCCACACAAATAATGAAGGCCCCAAGGTAACGGTATTAGAGACGGAAGAACTTCGGATTCCAGAAGAAGTACAACAGGACGAAGCAATGAAGGGGTATATGAACATTGCACTGTTCGGTGTGGATGCAACGAAGGACAGCCAGCTGTACAAGGGCAGCCGAAGCGACAGTATTATGATCGCCAGCATCAATATGGATACCGGCGATATCAAACTGGTCAGTGTATATCGTGATACGTATCTGAACATCGGCACGGACTCCTATCAGAAGTGTAACGCGGCTTATTCCTATGGCGGAGCGGAGCAGGCAGTTAAGATGTTAAACATGAATCTGGATATGGATATTACGAACTTTGTAACCGTAGGCTATAAGGGACTGAGTGAAGTGATTGACGGTCTGGGCGGTGTCTATATCGATGTGGACTCCGAGGAGATCAAGCATATCAATAACTACCAGATCGGTATTGCAGAGGTCTTAAAATGTGACTACACACCGGTAACAGAGACCGGAGTACAGCTGCTAAACGGTCTGCAGGCGACGGCTTACTGCCGTATCCGTTATACCGCAGGTAATGATTTCAAGCGTGCCGCACGTCAGCGTGAAGTGATCCAGGCGATTGAAGATCAGGCGAAGAAGGCCGATTACGATACTCTGTCCAAGGTATTTAACAGTGCCATCGATGATGTTTACACCAGCCTGGATTCCAAGGATATTCTGGATCTGCTGGCTAACATCACAAAATATCGTATTGTGGACGAGGGAGGTTTCCCTGAAGAGACCATGCGTGCCACCGGTAACATCGGTGCAAAGGGAAGCAGTGTAGTACCTTTGGATCTGGAGAGTAACGTCATATGGCTGCATCAGTTCCTATTTGATGATGCGAACTACACCGTAACCGACAGTGTAAAGGAATACAGTAGAAAGATTGCGTCCGATACGGCACCTTATCTGAATAAATAAGAAAACGAATTGACGAGGGAGTCTTCCGGAGAGCACCGGAGCTCCCTCGTGTCATATGAAAAAGTCTTGTGTAACAGACGGGGATAAAGTATAATAGACCAGAGATTGGGAAAGTAAGGAGCACTCTGCAATGGAGATCGATGTGATCATTCCCCTGTATAAACCGGGGAAAGAATTATTTACATTATTAGATAAGCTTGATAGTCAGAGCGTGCCGATACATGAAGTGATCCTCCTGAACACCGAGGAAAAATATTTTGAGCAGCTGATCTATGGAACCAGATTTCTGGAGAAATATCAGAACATTAAAGTATATCATGTCTCCAAAAGAGAATTTGATCATGGCGGCACCAGACGCATGGGTGTGAAAAAATCTTCCGCAGATATTTTTGTCATGATGACCCAGGATGCCATGCCGGCAGATGACAATCTGATCGAACAACTGACGGAACCGCTGCGGGATCAGGTGGCGGTATCCTATGCAAGACAGCTGCCGAGAGAAGATTGTGCACCGGTGGAATGTTATACCAGGGACTTTAATTATCCGGCACAGTCACGGATCAAATCCGCAGAAGATCTTAAAACATTGGGGATCAAGACATTTTTCTGCTCCAATGTGTGTGCGGCATATCGCCGGGACATCTATGAAGAACTGGGTGGATTCGTAAAACATACCATATTTAATGAAGATATGATCTATGCGGCGAAAGCGGTGGAAGCGGGTTACGCGATTGCTTATGCGGCGGATGCCCGGGTGATTCATTCCCATAATTATACCAATGTACAGCAGTTCCAAAGGAATTTTGACCTGGGGGTATCCCAGGCAGAACATCCGGAAGTCTTCGCAGCATATCCTTCGGAGTCCGAGGGAAAACGAATGGTGAAAGATGTGACAGCATATTTGCGGAAAAATCATATGTCCGGCAAGTTGCTCCATTTTTATATACAATGTGCCTGTAAATATGCAGGTTATCTATTAGGTAAGAACTATCGCAGGCTCCCCGGAAAATGGGTCCTTGCTTTTACTTCCAACAAAGAATACTGGAAACAGAACAGAAAGGATGTATGACTATGTGTGGTATCGTAGGATATATTGGAACAGAACAGGCAGCACCGATCATTTTAGACGGTCTGTCCAAACTGGAATACCGTGGATATGATTCCGCGGGTATGGCTATTTTTGATGGGGAGAAGATCAACACCAAAAAGGCTGTCGGGAGACTTAAGGTTCTGGAAAACCTGACACACGGAGGCGAGTCTATGAAGGGAACCTCCGGTATCGGGCATACCCGTTGGGCAACCCACGGTGCTCCCAGTGATATCAATTCCCATCCCCATATGAATAACGCCGGTACCATTGCTGTAGTACATAACGGAATCATTGAGAACTATATTCCACTGAAGAAAAAGATGCAGGATAAGGGGTATCAGTTCATCTCTGAGACCGATACCGAGGTACTGGCGCATCTGTTAGACTACTATTATAAGGGAAATCCCCTGGAAGCGATCACTAAGGTATTGCATCGTGTAGAGGGTTCCTATGCGCTGGGTATCATGTTTGCCGATCAGCCGGATAAGATCTTCGCTGCCCGCAAAGACAGTCCTCTGATCGTAGGCAAGAGTGAGAGCGGCAGCTTTATCGCATCTGATGTTCCCGCAATTCTGAAATATACCAGAACCGTATATTATGTAGATAATCAGGAAGTGGTGGAACTGAAGGAAGACGGTCTTAGATTCTTCTCAGTGGACGAAGAAGAGATCACGAAAACCCCCGTGACCATCGACTGGGATGCCAATGCTGCGGAAAAGGGCGGCTATGAGCATTTCATGCTGAAAGAGATCTACGAACAGCCGAAGACGATCAACGATACCATTTCTCCCCGTATCAAGGATAATGATATCGTCATCGAAGAACTGAATATGAGCGATGAGGAGATTCAGGAGATCACAAAGATCCATATCGTGGCCTGCGGTTCCGCATATCACACCGGTGTTACCGCAAAATATGTCATTGAAGGTCTGGCAAGAATCCCGGTAGAGGTGGATGTGGCCAGCGAATTCCGTTATCGTGATCCCATCCTGCAGAAGGGCAATATGGTCATCGTTATCAGCCAGTCCGGTGAGACGGCGGATACGCTGGCAGCTCTGCGGGAATCCAAGGCAAAGGGCTTCAAGGTACTGGGTATTGTCAATGTCGTCGGCAGCTCCATCGCCAGAGAAGCGGACAGTGTTATGTACACCTGGGCAGGTCCTGAGATCGCCGTTGCAACGACCAAGGCTTACAGTGCACAGCTGACCGCACTTTACATGCTGGCTATGAAGTTCGCCAAGGTGCGTGGAACCATTGACCAGGAGAAGTTCCAAAGTATGCTGACAGATTTAAGATGCCTGCCGGATCAGATCGAGCTGCTTCTGGGCCAGAAGCAGAAGATCCAGCATTTCGCCAACCGTTATGTGGGAGCGAGAGACATCTTCTTCATCGGACGTGGTATCGACTATGCGATTTCCCTGGAGGGATCCCTGAAGTTAAAAGAGATCTCCTATATTCATTCCGAGGCTTATGCAGCCGGAGAACTGAAGCATGGCACCATTTCCCTGATCGAAGATGGCACCCTGGTAGTGGCTTTGGCAACCCAGCCGGCTCTGTTCCAGAAGACCATCAGTAATATGGTAGAGGTAAAGGCAAGAGGCGCTTTTGTCATGGCGGTTACCATCGAGGGCAACAAGGCCATCGAGAAAGCAGCGGATTATGTGGTATACATTCCCGAGACGAATCCGTACTTTACCAATTCCCTGGCAATCATTCCGTTGCAGCTGTTTGCTTACTATGTGGCAGTGGGACGTGGCTGTGATGTGGATAAGCCGAGAAACCTGGCAAAATCCGTTACGGTGGAATAACAAGAAAATTCCGGAGAGGTGAAAACTTCTTCGGTTTTTTTTGATCTTTCATAATTGCTTCAGAAAGTTATCACAATTCGGTCACATTTGGTGGATATACTATGTTCATAAGGTGAGAGGAAGAAATGGAAATAGTAAAAAATTTCTCACTTACAGATAGGATAGGAGGAAACATTATGTACGAGAATGATAATTTTTCCGGTTATGAAACCGGAGATAAAAATACAACCGGTACATTCAGCGGAGTAAGCGCTGCGGGAAGTGCAAACGGTTACACCACATACCAGATGGGCGGAAGCACCGGTAGCAATACAGAACCTAAGAACCCCAAAAAGCATGGAGGTTATTTCCGGAAAGCTATGGAAAGTGTCAGTCTGGGACTTTTCTTCGGACTGTTTGCCGGCATCGGGTTCTATGCAGTACAGCAGGGCACCGGGATGCTTAAGACCGGTACGGATACCGCAGTGGTAGATGAGGTCACTTCCGAAGCTGCAACAGAGAGCAGCCAGAGTACACCGCAGCTTGCGACCAACGTTACTTATGTAGAGTCTGATGTATCTGATGTGGTGGAGAAGGTTATGCCTGCCATGGTATCGATTGTGAATAACTTCACTGAGACAGCAAATGTCTTCGGACAGCAGTATACACAGGAAGAAGCAGCCAGCGGTTCCGGTATCATCGTAGGCAAGACCGATGATGAACTGCTGATCGTATCTAACAACCACGTAGTAGAGAGCGCAGATACGCTGAACGTTACTTTTATCGACGGCAGTGAAGCACAGGCACAGGTCAAAGGACTGGATTCCGATATGGATCTGGCAGTGATCGCAGTATCTTTAAATGATCTGAGCGATGATACCAAGAATGCCATTACCGTTGCTACTTTGGGCAGCAGTGATGACCTGAAGCTTGGTGAGCCGGTGATTGCTATCGGTAATGCTCTTGGATATGGTCAGTCCGTTACCAACGGTATCGTAAGTGCCCTGAATCGTGAGATCACTCTGGAGAACGGTGCTACCGGTACTTTCATCCAGACCAATGCAGCTATTAACCCCGGTAACTCCGGCGGTGCACTGCTGAACATGAACGGCGAGGTCATCGGTATCAACTCCAACAAGATCGGTGGTACTACCGTAGAAGGTATGGGTTATGCAATCCCTATCACTTCTGCAAGTCCCATCATTGCAGACCTGATGGAGCGTCAGACCAGAACCAAAGTAGCTGAGGATGAAGTCGGTTACATCGGTATCTCTCTGCGGGAAGTAACTTCCCAGATCTCTCAGATGTACAACATGCCGGAAGGTATCTATGTAGTATCCGTAGAGGAAGGCAGTGCAGCAGCGAATGCCGGTATCATGAAAGGTGATATCATTACCAAATTCGATGGCAGCAGCATCTCGTCCTACTCTGATCTTCAGAAGATGTTACAGTACTATGCAGCCGGTGATTCCGCAACCATAACGGTACAGAGACCTCAGAACGGTGAATATGTATCAGTAGAACTGAATCTGACACTGGGCAGCAGACCTGCAGACAAAAAATAAATATAGCGATTTTTAATCACAAAAATCGGATGGTTAGAATAATCCCCGGAAGACCAACTGGCTCTCCCGGGGATTTTGTTTAGAAAAACTTCACTTGTAGCAGTCATTCGAATTAGATATAATAAGCGTAGGCATGAGCAGTGCAAGGATCGTGGATTACGAAAACCGACTGCTTGCAGGCGGGATTACGTAAGACACGATACGTGTAGGGCGAAGCCCGGATATCGAGGTAGCACGAAGTGATACCGAGATAAGCACTGCGAAATAGACAAAGAGGAGAATAACATGACAGATAATTACAATGATGATTATAGAGAAGTGATTCCTGAGGAAGAGAAAACAGAGACCACTCTGAACGAAAAAAAAGATAACGAAAAAAAAAGCGAGAACACACAGGTAGCGGATACTTCGGGTGAAAATTCCGCTGAGAAAAAGACAGAGGACAAAAAGGACAGCAGCGAGTACGAGGATGTCTGCTTCATCTGCCGCAGACCGGAGAGTAAAGCCGGCAGAATGTTCAAGCTGCCTAATCATATCTGCATTTGCGATGACTGCATGCACAAGACCATGGAGACTGTGAGCCAGTTCGACTACCAGGGCATGTTGAATAATCCGGGCGATCTGAACCAGTTCGGCGGACAGAACGGATTCCCCAACATCAGCTTTGTGAATCTGGCAGACCTCCAGGGAGACGGCGGCATCCCCAACAAGCAGAAACTCAAGAAGAAAAAGAAAGCCGAAGGTCCCAAACCTGTATTCAACATCAAAGATATTCCGGCACCTCATAAGATTAAGGCAAGCCTGGATGAATATGTGGTAGGACAGGAAAAAGCCAAGAAGGTTATCTCTGTCGCAGTATACAACCATTATAAGCGAGTTGCGACTGATACCATGGATGAGATCGAGATCGAGAAGTCCAATATCCTTATGATCGGTCCCACCGGTTCCGGTAAGACTTATTTAGTTAAAACACTGGCGAAACTGCTGGATGTGCCTCTGGCAATTGCCGATGCTACGTCACTGACGGAGGCCGGATATATCGGTGATGATATCGAGAGCGTAGTATCCAAGCTGCTGGCAGCCGCCGGTAACGATGTAGAGAAAGCGGAGAAAGGTATTATTTTCATTGATGAGATCGACAAGATCGCCAAGAAGAAAAATACCAATTCCCGGGATGTCAGCGGTGAAAGTGTACAGCAGGGCATGTTGAAATTATTGGAGGGTGCCGAGGTGGAAGTACCGGTCGGTGCCAATAGCAAAAATGCCATGGTGCCCCTGGCTACGGTGAACACCCGCAATATCCTGTTTATCTGCGGCGGTGCATTCCCGGATCTGGATGAGATCATCAAGGAGCGCCTGACCAAGACCGCATCCATCGGTTTTAATTCCGAGCTGAAGGACAAATACGATAAAGATACCGATATCTTATCTAAGGTGACCGTAGAGGATATCCGTAAGTTCGGCATGATCCCGGAGTTCATCGGACGACTGCCTATCATCTGTACTCTGCAGGGACTGAGCAAGGAGATGCTGGTGAAGATCCTGAAAGAGCCGAAGAATGCCATTTTGAAACAGTACCAAAAGCTCCTGGAACTGGATGAAGTGAAACTGGAGTTCACGGACGATGCCCTCGATGCCATTGCCGAAAAGGCCATGAAACGTGACACCGGCGCCAGAGCCCTGCGTTCCATTATTGAGGATTTCATGCTGGATATCATGTACGAGATCCCCAAGGATAACAATATCGGAAGAGTCACCATTACCAGAGAATACATCGAAGGTACCGGCGGACCTATCATTGACATCCGCAGTAATGAGATCCTGGAGCCTGCGGAGAATCTGAAGCAGATTCCGGTGGAAGAGAAATAAATTGAGATTTAGTGAAGAAGCCACGAACGCCCACGGCGAACGGAATGTCCTTCCTCGATGTGAGGTCTCCCGGTGGGAATTTTCTAACGAAAAGTGAGTAGCGGTTCTAATCCGTACGGGCACGGCTCCAGTTGCCATCCATGGCAACATCCGCCTGTCGCGAACGTCCTGTTCGCTCCACCCTGTCTTTCAACACTTTTCGAGAAAATATCACCACCTCCCGACAAACATCTTCGGAAGGACATTCCGTCCACCGTGGCGTTCTGTGTTTTGGGTCTATACAGAAAAACTGAGTTGTGAGATACAAAATTCGCTGCAAATAACGCATAAAAAGCTGAATATGGGTCTATAGGGAAAAAACTGGCTCTGAGATACTCATT
>ENA-UONS01000910-UONS01000910.1-human-gut-metagenome-genome-assembly--contig:-CS19-NODE-910-length-30808-cov-6.818717_pt1 | contig 30808 bp, 27 predicted proteins | sample MGYA00242458_ERZ724005 | MGnify/ENA metagenome assembly ERZ724005
CGCCTGCATCCTCCGCATACTCAAGTTTTTGAAAAAGAAGCGCCTTTTCGGAACGAAGTTCCTCTAAATCTTCCGTCAGCTCTGCAATGCAGACAGTCAGCGCCTTGTGGTGTTTCACATGGTATATTGGCAATGCCTTTTTCTCGGCAACCAGTGTTTTGCGTTCCTTGCTCTTTTCCTTGATTTGCTGCACCAGACCGGTGTAATGCTCCAGCTCCGGCTTCCATACGGCAAGGGATTTCTGAATATGCGCTTTGCCGCTGCGAATATGCGAAAGCTGATAGCAGAAAACCAGAACACGGCTGCGCAGCTTCTCCAGTCCCTCCGCTATGGCAGGGACGGCGCGGGCAACCAATGCAGCCAGCTTCTTGATTTCAGCTTTCAATTCCCGCAGCAGCGCATTATCGGCCTTGATCTGCCGGTTAATCTCGCAGCGGTCAGAGATGATTCCCTTGCGCTCCAACGCCTGTGCCGTTACGCCCTCGTGGATGGTGGGAATCTCGTCAATACCCCGTGCGGCGTTGCTGCGGTGGTCAATGCGTTGCCAGACGAAGTGCAGAAGTTATTCTGGCGGAAATTGGATTGGATATGGGCAGATTCCCCAGTGCAGCACATCTCTGCTCATGGGCTGGTGTCTGTCCCGGTAACTACCAGAGCGCAGGAAGAAGAAAACATGGTAAGACGACGAAAGGAAATAAGGCACTCAAAACGATTCTGACGCAATGTGCAAAGTCTGCAAAAACCGTAAAGAGTTCGTATTTCTTTGCACAGTACCAGCGAATTTCTGCTAGACGTGGCAAAAATCGAGCCACGCTTGCACTTGCCCATTCCATGCTGATCGCCATATACCACATTCTTAAAAACAAGACTGCTTTCCATGACCTCGGTTCTGACTACTACGATTCTTTTAACCGCGACAGAAAGATAAACAGCTATCTCAAACGACTGAAAGCACTTGGATGGGAACCTGATGCCATCCCCAGTTCCGCCTGAATGCGCTATTGCATAGCGCAAGCTGCCTGCCGAAAGGCGGGAGCCGTTTTGCGCCCTTTTTAGGGGTACGTTTTCATAACAAAAAAGCCAGTCCGCAGACTGGCCGGGTGGAAGTGACCTCCCTTCGTGGTGTTATATATGAAAACGCCGCCCGTTGTCCTGTTGGGCGGCGTTGTTCTCGAATTTTAAGATTTTTAGGATGAATACCTCTTGCTGACTACCAGCAAACCGTTGATATATCTGCGTTTTCTGAAACCCTATAATTACACTCCGACCAAATAAGGAAAAACGCTGAAATCTCTAAAGGATTTCGGCGTTTTCCTTTTCAATGGCTCCGCGCTTGGTTTTACTCTGCAATTTGGAATTACCAGAAAAGGACGACGGTAAATTACCGCCGTCCTTTTCTTCATCCCCAGTTGGATTATATCGAGACAACTATACGGTAAAAAGGCAGATTTTTCTTTATTTCCGAACTTTATAGGAAGTTTTGAAAGTAATTCTCCGAAACGTCCCTTTTCCGGCGTGATATAGGCAAAAAGCGAAAAGAGGTGCAGAAATGACAAAGGAGCAATTCTATACATACCAGCAGCAAACTGGCAGGCATATGGCGAGAGCATCAAAAGCAGATTTTTGCCCGAACAGGCTCTTGCAAATATCCGAATTGTCTGATAGTATAACTGTGTATACGAAAAAAAAGAAATCGAGGCGATCGACCAGAAAAACAAAGGAGGCATTTGCACATGAAGGGAAGAATCATCGTATCAACGCTCCTTGCGCTGCTGCTTTTCGTCAGCCTGCCCATGTCGGCGCTGGCGGCGACTTGGGACATCAGCAACGGCGACATCATCGTAAACGCCGGGAGCGGCGGGCAGACGGTCACCCAGGGAGGCGGAGCCGCTGTGGAGGACAACGCTCCCGTCATTAAGGGAAGCTCGACGGAAAACACCGTCACCATCAATGCGGAGAAAGACCAGACCGCAAACGTCACCATTGAGGATGTAAACATTGACATGAGCGTCGCGGGCAAGGCCGCCGTTTCCACGACCGGCGAGGGCAATGTGAACATCGAGCTGAACGGAAGCAACGCGCTTAAGAGCGGTCACTCTCATGCCGGCCTGGAAAAGAACAACGACGGTAATCTGACCATTCAGGACAAGGATAAAGACGGCTCCCTGAACGCCAAGGGCGGTCAGGACGGCGCAGGTATTGGCGGCGGTGTATATGGTAACGGCAGCGATATCACGATCACCGGCGGCAAGGTTACGGCGCGGGGCGGGAATTATGGTGCTGGCATCGGTGGCGGTGCTTACGGTAACGGCAGCGACATCACTGTCACCGGCGGCGAAGTCACCGCAAATAGCGGCAACTACGGTGCCGGTATCGGCGGCGGAGGTTGGGGCAATGGCAATAACATCACCATCTCTGGCGGCAAGGTCACTGCCACCGGCGGCATGTTCGCTGCGGGTATCGGCGGCGGAATGCATCGGGATGGAAATGACATCACGATCTCCGGCGGCGAGGTCAGTGCCGCCGGAGGCAAGTGCGGCGCAGGCATTGGCGGCGGCCTTGATGCACGCGGCAGCGGAGACGTCACGGTTTCCGGCGATGCGAAGCTGAAGGTGCGGGGCGGCAAGGCAGACAGCGACGGACAGGGAGCCCCTATCGGCAATGGCGGCGTACGTGACCAAAACGGTCCGGTGAACGGCACAGAGGTCGAGCCGGATATTTGCGCGCTGAACCCCGGCGGAAAAATCGAATATTACGCGCCCGGCAGTGTCATGACGGGAACTCCCAGCGAAACGATCACAAACCCAACCGGAGACCATGCGTGGGACAGCGGTAGGGTGACAAAGCCTGCCACCTGCACGGAAAAGGGAATTAAGACTTACACCTGCACAAGGCATTCCTCTCACACAAAAAACGAGGATATCCCCGCCCTGAACCACAGCTTTGCAGGGCAGGCGTATATTTCCGACAACAACGCCACCTGCGAACAGGACGGCACCAAGACGGCAAAGTGCGTGCGCTACGGCACAGGCGGCTGTACGGCAACAGACACGGTAACGGACACGGACAGCAAGCTGGGGCATTTCTTTGAGGACTATGTTTCCGACAACAATGCCACCTGCGAACAGGACGGCACCAAGACAGCTAAGTGCGTGCGCTACGGCGAAAGCGGCTGTATGGCAACAGACACGGTAACGGACACAGACAGCAAGCTGGGGCATCTTTTTGAGGACTATATTTCCAACAACGATGCGACCTATGCGCGCGACGGCACGAAAACCGCAAAGTGTGTGCGGTATGACCAGTGCGGGGAAACCCACACCATACCGGATGAGGGAAGCCGGTTAAAACTCCCCCTCTACCGCGTGACCGACAGGGACGGCAGGGACATCGCCTACACGGCGGGGCAAACGGGCGGCGTGCTGACCGTCACCGTTGACGAGGACTTCGCCATTCTCACGGGCAAGCTCAGCGGACTTCGCACCCTCAAGTCGCAGGGCGTGGAGAAAATCGTCTTTGTCACCAGGGGCGCAGCGTCCGCGTTCCGGCTCTCCGATATGCTGAGCAAGGGCGAAAGCGGCGAAGCCTACCGCCTAACCCACGACACCAAGGCCGTCACCTTCACCCTAGGCGAAAAAATGACCGACATGAGCGCCATTCTCACAAAGCCGTAAGGGAAATCTCCAAATTCATACAACCGGGCAGGCACAACCAGTGCCTGCCCGCCTTGTCTGCCAACCGTCGCGGCTATCATTGGGAAAAACAAGAAATCCGAACCTCTGACCGATTGCGGTCTAAGGTTCGGATTTCTTATGTTTGGTGGACCTGAAGAGACTCGAACTCTCGACCTCTCGGATGCGAACCGAACGCTCTCCCAGCTGAGCTACAGGCCCATAGGTTACTCGCACATTATAGCGCGGTGGGAAAAGATTGTCAAGAAAAAACTTGCGGGATTTTCAAATCCATGGTATACTTCCCGGGATAGAATTTCCGATCATCTCTTTCACACCACCCAACGATCGCAAAGGAGCAGTAAACATGAAATCAATCCCCGAAATTCTGGCCGAGGAATTGGGTCAGAAGCTGGAATATGTTCAGAATGTGGTGAACCTCATGGACGAGGGCAACACCATTCCCTTTATCGCCCGCTACCGCAAGGAAATGCACGGCGCCATGGACGACACGACGCTGCGGAATCTGGAGACCCGCCTGACCTACCTGCGCAATCTTCAGGAGCGCCGGGACGAGGTAAAAAAGTCCATCGAAAATCAAGGCAAGCTGACGCAGGAGCTGTCCGACGCCATCGACAGCGCCGCTACCATGGCGGAGGTGGAAGACCTGTACCGCCCCTACAAGCAGAAACGCCGCACCCGCGGCTCCATCGCCCGGGAAAAAGGGCTTGCGCCTCTGGCCGAGGCCATTTTCGCTCAGGACGGACAAGACCCCGCCGTGCTGGCCGAGGGCTATATCGACCCGGAAAAGGGCGTCAATTCCGTGGAGGAAGCCTTACAGGGTGCCAATGACATCATTGCCGAAGATCTTTCCGACGACGCCGACATCCGCAAGTCTCTGCGGGAGCTGGTGATGCGCCGTGGAATGCTGACCTGCACCGCCGCCGAGGACGCGGAGGCCGACGGCGTTTACAAGCTCTATTACGATTTCTCCCAGCCCATCTCCCGGGTGCTGGATCATCAGATCCTCGCCATGAACCGGGGCGAAAAAGAGGGCGTTCTCAAGCCCAACGTCATTCTCGCGGGCAGCGAAGGCGCAGCGCTGGTGTGCCGTGCCGCTTTGAAGCCCACCATGCAGGTCTCCGCCTTTGTCCGCGCTGCCGCTGAGGACGCCTATGAGCGGCTGATCTTCCCCTCCATCCAGCGGGAGGTGCGCAGCGACCTGTCCGACCGGGCGTACGCGGGCGCTATCCGCAATTTTGCCCTGAATCTGAAGCCGCTGCTGATGCAGCCCCCTGTCAAGGGCTTCGTCACCATGGGACTTGACCCCGGATACCGCAACGGCTGCAAGGTCGCCGTGGTGGACGCCACCGGCAAGGTTCTGGCCACCACCGTGGTCTATCCCACTTTCAGCGAGCGGAAAAAGCAGGAAGCCATTTCCTCCCTGTCCGTCCTCATGCGCAAATACGGCATCAAGCACATCGCCATCGGCAACGGCACCGCTTCCCGGGAAACCGAGGCCATGACCGTAGAGCTGTTGAAATCCTTCCCGGAGGCCAGCTACATGATCGTCAGCGAAGCGGGCGCTTCCGTCTACTCCGCCTCTCCCCTTGCGGCGGAGGAATTCCCCGATTACGACGTCAATCTCCGCTCCGCCGTGTCCATCGCCCGGCGGCTGCAGGATCCCCTTGCCGAGCTGGTGAAGATCGACCCCAAGGCCATCGGCGTGGGACAGTACCAGCACGACTGCCCCCAGAAGGAGCTGGACGCCGCCCTTGGCGCTGTGGTGGAGGACTGCGTCAACGCCGTGGGCGTGGACGCCAACACCGCCTCCCGGAGCCTGTTACAGCAGGTTTCCGGTCTGACCGCCACCACGGCGAAGAATATCGTCGCCTATCGGGAAGAAAACGGCCCCTTCACCAGCCGCGCACAGCTGAAAAAGGTTCCCAAGCTCGGCCCGAAAGCCTTTGAGCAGTGCGCCGGTTTTCTCCGTATTCCCGAAAGCAAGGAGATTCTGGACAACACCGGCGTCCATCCGGAGTCCTACGCCGCCGCAAAGGCGCTGCTGAACCTTCTGGGCTGCAAAAAGGGCGACGATTTCTCTGCCCTGACGGAAAAGCTGAACGCCTACGGCCTGAGCAAGGCCGCTGCGGAATGCGCCGTGGGCGAGCCGACGCTGCTTGACATTGCGAAGGAGCTGAGCAAGCCCGGCCGCGACCCCCGTGACGAGCTGCCAGCCCCCATTCTGCGCAAGGACGTGCTGGAAATGAAGGACTTAAAGCCCGGCATGGAGCTGACCGGCACGGTGCGCAACGTCATTGACTTCGGCGTTTTCGTGGACATCGGCGTCCATCAGGACGGTCTGGTGCATATTTCCGAGGTCTGCGACCGGCGTCTGCGCCATCCCAGCGAGGTGGTCAAGGTCGGCGACGTGGTGAAAGTGGTCGTGCTGAACGTTGACGAAAAGCGCCACCGTATCAGCCTTTCCATGAAACAGGCAAAATGATAAATCGGCTGCCGCGGAAAACCGCAGCAGCCGAAATTTTATGCTTCGTGGATGTACAGTCTGGTCGGCTCCGGTTCCCCGTCGCCCTGCGCCATGCACAGGAAGCGCCAGCCGTAGCGCTCATAGAAGGACGTATGGTCGGTCACCAGATACAGTACCGGCACGCCCCTGCCCTTCATGTCCTCGCAGACGAAGTGCAGCATTTCCCCGGCGATGCCCCGGCAGCGGCGGTCTTCCTCCACGTACACCGCGCAGACGTTGGGCGACAAGTCCTTACGGTCATGGAAGTCGTTCTCGATGACGCCCAGACCGCCGATGATCCTGCCATCCTCCACCACGGCGTACCACTGAGGAACGGCGCACTCCCCTTTCAGGCAGGCGTCCATGCTGTCGAGGTACGCCTGCTTGGGAATGCCCCATTTTTCGTGGAACCATTGCGCCATGGATTCCTTATATTCCGGTCTGTCGGTCAGACGGATGATCGTATGCTGTTCCATAGTTCCTCCATAAAGTATTACTTTATGCTACTATAGCATATTTTGTCATCCCTGTCAAGCGTCCAAAGCCGTCCGTTTTCAGCTTCATTATTCCCGGAAGTTCCGTAAAACTGCAACTTTTCCCCCTATGCTTGACTTTATCGCCGTTTTGTTGTATAATTTCTTGAAATTCCATTGGAATGGAGCAGTTTTATGAAGAAGTTTATCCGCGTTCTGGTGCCGCTCCTGCTTGCGGTGCTGATCATCGCCAGCATCGGCTGGTACCTGTTTACCTATGACCGGGGGTTCACCCGGGATTTCCTGCTGACCCAGGCTCGATACAATGACCTCCACGGCAATTCCCGCCTGTCCTCATGGTTCTATGACCTTGCCTACAACTTCTCCAACCACGACGAGAACGTGGCCATCGAGCTGGCGAACCTGTATAAGGCCGACGACAACTACACGAAAGCCGAGTACACCCTGACCAATGCCATCAACTCCGAACCCAGCGCCGAGCTGTTCACCGCCCTGTGCAAGACCTACGTGGAGCAGGACAAACTGCTGGACGCCGTCTCTCTGCTGGACAAGATCACGAACCCGGATATCAAGGCCGAGATCGAGGCGCAGCGGCCTGACGCCCCCATCAGCAACTACGAGCCGGGCTACTACAGCCAGTATATCGACGTCACCCTGTACGCCGCCGGGAAGCTCTACTACACCACCAACGGTGAATACCCCTCCGTGAAGGACCCCGTTTACGAAAGCCCCATTACCCTCCCCGCCGGTGAGACGACCATTTACGCCATCGCCGTGGGCGATAACGGCCTTGTCAGTCCCCTGACGGTTCTGGGCTACACTGTGACCGGCGTCATTGAGGAAGTCAAATTCGCCGACCCGGCCGTGGAAGCGGCTCTGCGGGAGCTGACCGGCACAAGAGACGGCGACAGCGTCTACACCAGCCAGCTATGGCAGATCACGGAATTCACCGTCCCCGAGGACACGAAGGTCTACACCGACCTGACGTTCATGCCCTATCTGGAAAAGCTGACCATCGCCAACCAGGACATCGACAGTCTTGAGAGCCTGTCTTCTCTGACCAAGCTTACGTCTCTTGACCTCAGCGGCAGCCGGTTCAGCCCGGACGATCTGACCGTCATTGCGGGACTTCCCGCCCTGACCGAGCTGAGCATGGTAGAATGCGGCCTGAGCACCATCGAAAAGCTGTCCGGCGCAAAGAGCCTTACCTATCTGAACCTGGGCGAGAACACCATCCGGAATCTGGACGTACTGTCCTCCATGACCACGCTGACCGAGCTGAATCTCCAGCACAACGCCGTGACCAGTCTCGACGCATTGGACGGTCTGAGCAATCTGCAAACGCTGGACGTTTCCTACAACGCCCTGACTACCCTCGCCCCCGTTTCCAGCTGCGCCAGACTGACGACGCTGGTAGCTGACAACAACCAGATCACAAGTCTGGACGGCGTGAGCAGCTTACAGGTGCTGACCCGTCTGTCCGTGAACCACAACGCGCTGACGGATGTCTCTCCCATTTCCGTCTGCACGACGCTGGTTGAGCTGGATATCTCCAACAACACCCTGACGGACATCTCCGCCCTCTCCACGCTGGTCAATCTGGAGCGGTTCAGCTTTGCCTCCAATCAGGTCACGGCGCTCCCCGAATGGCCGGAGGGCTGCAAGCTTCAGACCATTGACGGCTCTTACAACGCGTTGACCAGTCTGGACAATCTGAGCAAGATGGAAGCCCTGACCTATATCTATATGGATTACAACCAGATCAGCAACATTGATTCTCTCGCCGACAGCTATTGTCTGGTGCAGGTGAACGTGTTCGGCAATCCCATTTCCGACGTCGCGTCCCTGAGAGAACACGACATCATCGTCAACTACGACCCGACCTGAGCACAGCAAATGCCCGCTGCTTTGAAAGCAGCGGGCATAATTTTTATCTTTGCATCGCACCTCTCTTGCCTCTCCCTATGGGAGAGGTGGCCGAGCTTCGGCACGAGAAGTGGAGCGTATCTGTACCGATACGCTCCACTATCTGTTTTACGACCACCCACTAAAACAGAGGGCTTTTTTTACTTTTGATGCTCCAGAACAAGTCTCAGTGCGGCTTCGATGGTCTGATTCCGCACCGCTTCCCGGTCGCCGGAGAAGTGATATTCCCTCGCGTCGGAATGCGCCGCGTCCTGATAGCCGATGAAAACCGTTCCCACACTGTGTCCGAATTCGTCGCCGCCGGGGCCGGCCAGACCCGTGACCGCCACGGCCGCGTCTGCTTTCAGCAGCGACCGGACACCGGAAGCCAGATGCTCCGCCGTGCGCAGAGACACCGCGCCGTCCTGCGCCAGAATCTCTCCCGGCACGCCCAGAATGTTTTCCTTGACCCAGTTGGTATAGCAGATGACGCCGCCCTTGTAGACCTCGCTGCTGCCGGGAACCTGCGTCAGCGCCGCGCCGATGCCGCCGCCGGTGAGGCTTTCGGCGGTGACCAGCGTTTTCCCCTGAAGCGCTTTCAGTACATCACAGCAAAGGCTCATCATGGTACGTCACCTTGATCTTTTCCACATTTTCCAGCGCGCGGGCGATCAGCGCTTCTCTGTCCAGCTTCTTTTCCGCGTTCACCACCTGTCCCAGCGTGGGCTTGGTCTTGGGATGCTTCGGCGTGAAGACGGTGCAGCAGTCCTCATAAGGCAGGATCGACGTGTCCAGTGTCCCGATTTCCCGGGCAATGGAAATAATGTCCTTCTTGTCCATGCCGACCAGCGGCATGAAAATGGGAATGTCCACCACCGCGCCGGTGACGGTCATGGCCTCCATGGTCTGGGACGCCACCTGACCAAGGTTTTCGCCGGTGATCAGCGCGCCGCAGCCGTCGTTCTTTGCAATACGCTGGGCAATTTCCATCATGAACCGGCGCATGATGAGGGTAAAGAATTCCTCGGGGCAGTTGTCCCGGATGGCTTCCTGAATCTCCGTGAAGGACACCACGTTCACGGTCATCCGCCCGGAGTATTTGGTCACCAGCCGGGCAAGCTCGATGACCTTGTCCTTGGCCAGCTGAGATGTGTAGGGATAGGAGAAGAAGTGAACGGCCTCCACCTCCACGCCCCGCTTCGCCATCATATAGGCCGCCACTGGGGAATCTATGCCGCCGGAAAGCAGCACCATCGCCCGTCCGCCGACGCCGGTGGGCAGGCCGCCCGCACCCGGTTCGGCGGGGCCATGGACATAGGCGGACAGATCCCGCACCTCCACGTACACGGTGTACTCCGGGTGATGCACGTCCACCTCTACTCCCGGGTGGGCTTCCGCCAGCCGTCCGCCGATCTCCTGAGACAGCTGGATGGAGGTCAGGGGGAAGCGCTTGTCCGAGCGCTTGGACTCGACCTTGAAGGATTTGGCGCAGTCCAGATCGTCCCCCAGATAGTTTTCGATGGCGGCAAAGATCGCGTCCAGGTCTTTCTCGCAGGGGCGGCAGCGGCACAGGCTCACCACGCCGAAAATGGAACGGCAGGCTTCCCATGCCCCGTCCACGTCCGCTTCCTCGTCCATCGGCTCTACGTACACCGTGGACTGGAGGATATACACGTCAAAATTGCCGTACTTCTTCATGCGGCGGCGGACGTTCTGCCGCAGCTTGTTCTCAAACTGGCGCTTGTTCGCGCCCTTCAGGACGATCTCGCCCAGCTTCAATAGAAAAATTTCCTTCATTTTCGTTCTCCTGTTTATCGATTTCCCAGATTCACCGCCCGGTACTGAATCGCTTCGGCGATGTGCTGGGGCTGAATGTCTTCGCTTCCGTCCAGATCGGCCACGGTTCGCGCTACCTTGAGGATACGGTCGTAGCTTCTCGCGGTCAATCCCATGGTTTCAAACGCGCCCTTCATCAGCTCGGCGCATTCCTCGCTGAGATGGCAGTAGCGGCGCATTTCTTCCGGCCCCATCCGGGCGTTGCACATTCCGCCGGAACCGAAGCGCCGGTTCTGGACGTCTCGTGCAGCGTTGACCCGCTGCTTCACCGATGCCGACGGCTCCGCTTCCGCCCGTTCCCGCAAGTCCTCAAAATGGACGGAGGGAACCTCCACCACAATGTCAATTCTGTCCAGAAGCGGCCCGGAAATGCGGCTTCGATAATTTTCCACATCCCGCTGGGAGCAGCGGCAGCGCCCGGAGGGGTCGCCGTACCAGCCGCATTTGCAGGGATTCATGGCGCACACCAGCATAAATTCCGCCGGGTACGTCACCGCCCCGGAAACCCGGGAGATGGTGACCTTTCCGTCCTCCAAGGGCTGGCGCATCAGATCCAGCGTATCCTTCCGGAATTCCGGCATTTCGTCCAGAAACAGCACGCCCTTATGGGCGAGGGAGATTTCACCCGGTCTTGGGTTGGAGCCGCCGCCAGCGAGTCCGGCATTGGACACCGTGTGATGGGGCGAACGGAACGGCCGCTGGGTCACAAGGGGATTCCGGGGCGTCAGCATTCCCACGACGGAATACACCTGACTGACCTCCAAAGACTCCTCCCAGGTCATATCCGGGAGAATGGAGGGCAGACGCTTGCTGAGCATACTTTTGCCGGAACCCGGCGGGCCAATGAGCAGCACATTGTGGCTGCCCGCCGCCGCGACCTCCAGCGCCCGCTTTACGTTTTCCTGCCCCAGCACGTCCTTGAAATCCGGCATGACGGTGTCCTCACGGGAGGGCACCCACAGCGGTTCTTCTTCCAGCGTCGTCTCCCCGTTCAGTCCTGCCGCCAGCTGCGCCACCGTATGGATGGGATACACCGCAGGCCCCCGGGCAAGCGTCGCCTCCGGGGCGTTCTCCGCCGGGACGAACAGCGCCTGAATCCCCTCCCGTTTGGCGGCAAGCGCCATGGGCAGCACGCCGGAAATGGGACGGATGGTGCCGTCCAGACTCAGCTCCCCAAGGAAAGCGCTGGTGGATTTCGGCCGCCGGACGCTTCCGCTGGCCGCGAGAATACTCAATAAAATAGGAAGATCGTAGTGCGTTCCCGCCTTTTTCTGGCTTGCGGGCGCCAGGTTCACCGTAATGCGGCTCACGGGAAAGGACAGTCCGCTGCTCTTCGCCGCTGCCCGCACCCGGTCCCGCGCTTCCTTCACCGCCGCGTCGGGCAGTCCCACGATATCAAAGCCGGGAAGTCCCTGGGAAATGTAGCACTCCGCCGTGACGGCGCTGCCCTGTATCCCGGAGATACCCAGCGTTCGGACGCTGCAGATCATGTTTCCGTCCCCCTTTTCTCTCTAGTTTTTCATCATACTCCATTCTTCGGGAAAAGGCAATCCCTTTTTGGTTTCCCCGGCCGCGGACTTTACAGCTTTTCCATATCTTTCCCGTGGAAAAGCGTGAATTTTTTGTATGAGTGTCGTTTGATGGCTTTACAAATTGCATGAAAAGTGGTACAATGGGGTCGACAAAATTAGAAATACTTTAGGAGGTATTCATTTTGGCTAGAAAATTCAAAACCATGGACGGCAATACCGCTGCCGCCCACGTCAGCTATGCCTTTACCGAGGTCGCTGGCATCTACCCCATCACCCCGTCCAGCCCCATGGCTGACAACGTGGATCAGTGGTCTGCCGCCGGTCGGAAGAACATCTTCGGCAACACCGTCAAGGTCGTCGAGATGCAGTCCGAGGCCGGTGCCGCCGGTACTGTCCACGGCTCTCTGGCTGCCGGTGCTCTGACCACCACCTACACCGCCTCCCAGGGTCTGCTGCTGATGATCCCCAATATGTACAAGATCGCCGGTGAGCTGCTGCCCGCAGTTTTCCACGTCTCCGCCCGTACCGTCGCTACTCAGTCTCTGAACATCTTCGGTGACCACTCCGACGTCTACGCCTGCCGTCAGACCGGTTTTGCCATGCTGTGCGAGACCAACGTGCAGGAAGTCATGGATCTGGGCGCTGTCGCTCACCTGTCCGCCATCGAAGGCCGCGTTCCCTTCATCAACTTCTTCGACGGCTTCCGTACCTCCCACGAGATCCAGAAGGTCGCTATCTGGGATTACGAGGATCTGAAGGAAATGTGCAACATGGATGCCGTTGAGGCGTTCCGCAAGCACTCCCTGAACCCCGAGCGTCCCGCAATGCGCGGCTCCCACGAGAACGACGATATCTTCTTCCAGCATCGTGAGGCCTGCAACAAGTACTATCAGGCACTGCCCGCAGTCGTCGAGAAGTACATGAACAAGGTCAACGAGAAGCTGGGCACCGACTACAAGCTGTTCAACTACTACGGCGCTCCCGATGCTGACCGCATCATCGTCGCCATGGGCTCCATCAACGACGTGGCCGAGGAAGTCATCGACTACCTGAACGCCCACGGTGAGAAGGTCGGCGTTGTCAAGGTCCGCCTGTTCCGTCCCTTCTGCGCTGAGAAGCTGCTGGAGGCCATCCCCGCCACCGCCAAGAAGATTGCCGTTCTGGACCGCACCAAGGAGCCCGGCTCTCAGGGCGAGCCTCTGTATCAGGACGTGGTCATGGCTCTGGCCAAGGCCGGCCGGAACGACGTCACCGTCATCGGCGGCCGTTACGGTCTGGGTTCCAAGGATACTCACCCCGCTTCCGTCTTTGCCGTCTACGAAGAGCTGGCTAAGGACGCCCCCAAGAACGAGTTCACCATCGGCATCGTGGACGATGTGACCCACCTGTCTCTGGACGAGAAGGTCTCCCCCAACACCGCCGCGGAAGGCACCATCGAGTGCAAGTTCTGGGGTCTGGGCGGCGACGGCACCGTCGGCGCCAACAAGAACTCCATCAAGATCATCGGCGACCACACCGACAAGTACGTACAGGCTTACTTCCAGTACGACTCCAAGAAGACCGGCGGCGTCACCGTTTCCCACCTGCGTTTCGGCGACAAGGCCATCAAGTCCCCCTACTACATCAACAAGGCCGACTTCGTTGCCTGCCACAATCCCTCCTACATCACCAAGGGCTTCAAGATCGTTCAGGATGTCAAGCCCGGCGGCGTGTTCCTGATCAACTGCCAGTGGAATCTGGAGGAGCTGGAGCATCATCTGGATGCCGCTTCCAAGCGCTACATCGCCAACAACAACATTCAGCTGTACACCATCGACGCTATCGATCTGGCCATCAAGGTCGGCATGGGCAAGCGTACCAACACCATCCTGCAGTCCGCTTTCTTCTCTCTGGCGAAGGTCATGCCCGCTGAGGATGCCATCAAGTACATGAAGGACGCTGCCGAGCACTCCTACCTGAAGAAGGGCCGCGACGTCGTCGAGAAGAACTGGAACGCCATCGATGTGGGCGCTACCGCTTACCACAAGGTCGATGTTCCCGCTTCCTGGGCTACCGCTGAGGACAACAAGCCCGAGACCGTTCTGGAAGGCCGTCCCGACACCGTCAAGGTCGTCAAGACCATCCTGAACCCCATCGGCAGAATGGACGGCTACAGCCTGCCCGTTTCCGCCTTCGCCGATCTGCCCGACGGCCAGTTCCCCCTGGGTGCTTCCGCTTATGAGAAGCGCGGCGTTGCCGTTACCGTTCCTCACTGGGACGAGACCAAGTGCATCCAGTGCAACAACTGTGCTTACGTCTGCCCCCATGCTACCATCCGTCCCTACGCGCTGACCGCTGAAGAGGCCGCTGCCGCTCCCGCGAACGCCCGTCTGGTGGATGTCAAGGCCGGCAAGGGCAAGGGCGTCTACAAGTACATCATGGCCGTGTCTCCTCTGGACTGCATGGGCTGCGGCGTCTGCGTCGGCGTCTGCCCCACCAAGGCCATCACCATGGTGCCTCAGGAGAACGAGCTGCCTGAGCAGGAAGTCTTCAACTACATGGTCTCCAAGGTCAGCGAGAAGAAGGACATGCAGGACAACACCGTCAAGGGTTCTCAGTTCCGCAAGCCTCTGCTGGAGTTCTCCGGCTCCTGCGCCGGCTGCGCCGAGACCAGCTACGCCCGTCTGGTGACCCAGCTGTTCGGCGATCGGATGTACATTTCCAACGCCACCGGCTGCTCCTCCATCTGGGGCGGTCCCGCCGCTACCTCTCCCTACACCGTGACCGCTGAAGGCCGTGGTCCCGCATGGGCGAACTCCCTGTTCGAGGACAACGCCGAGCATGGTCTGGGTATGTACACCGCACAGGCCGTCATCCGTGAGTCTCTGGCTAACAAGGTCAAGGAAGTCATGGAGAAGACCACCTGCGACGAGCGCAAGGCCGCCTGCCAGACTTGGCTGGACACCTACAACGACGGCGAGGCCAACAAGGCTGCTACCAAGGCTCTGATCGAGAATCTGGAAGCCAAGGTCTGCTGCGACACCGTGAAGGACATTCTGTCCAAGAAGGAATACCTGTCCAAGAAGTCCGTGTGGATTTTCGGCGGCGACGGCTGGGCATACGACATCGGCTTCGGCGGTGTTGACCATGTGCTGGCACAGAACAAGGACGTCAACGTCTTCGTCTTCGACACCGAGGTTTACTCCAACACCGGCGGACAGGCTTCCAAGGCTTCCAACATCGGTCAGGTCGCTCAGTTCGCGGCTGCCGGTAAGGAGACCAAGAAGAAGTCCCTGTCTGAGATCGCGATGAGCTACGGCTACGTTTACGTCGCTCAGGTCGCTATGGGCGCCAACCCCGCTCAGACCATCAAGGCCATCACCGAAGCCGAGGCTTACCATGGCCCGTCCCTCATCATCGGCTACGCTCCCTGTGAGATGCACTCCATCAAGGGCGGCATGACCAACTGCCAGGCCGAGATGAAGAAGGCCGTTGAGTGCGGCTACTGGAACCTGTTCCGCTTCGATCCTTCCAAGGAGACCGGCAAGTTCCAGCTGGACAGCAAGGCCCCGAAGGACGGCTATCAGGAGTTCCTGATGAACGAGGCTCGTTACAGCCGTCTGACCCGCGAGTTCCCCGAGCGTGCAACCGATCTGTTCGCCAAGAACGAGGCTGCCGCCAAGGAGCGCTGGGAGCACCTGAACAAGCTGGTCGAGATGTACAAGGACTAATCGTCCAATATCTCCGATTCTGCTCTAATGAAAACTGCCCGTCCCCGGTAACGGGGACGGGTTTTTCAAACTTACCACAGGAGGAATCAAATGAAGGTACTGCTGCTCAACGGAAGCCCCAAAGCAAACGGAAATACGGCCTATGCCCTTTCCCAGATGGCGGAGGTCTTTGCTGCCGAGGGCGTCGAAACCGAAATTCTCCACGTGGGCAATCAGCCCATCCGTGGCTGCATCGCCTGCGGAAGCTGCCGGAAGACCGGCAAGTGCATTTTTGACGACGCGGTCAATCAGGCGGCGGAAGCGTTTCGTCAGGCCGATGGTCTGGTGGCCGCCAGCCCGGTCTATTATGCTTCCGCAAATGCTACGCTGGTGGCGTTTCTGGATCGGCTGTTCTACAGCACCGGCTTTGACAAGCGGATGAAGGTCGGCGCGTCCGTGGTGGTCGCCCGCCGGGGCGGCTGCTCTGCCACCTTTGACGAGCTGAACAAGTATTTCACCATCAGCGGAATGCCCGTCGCGTCCAGCCATTACTGGAACAGTGTCCACGGCCGCGCCCCCAGCGAAGCGGCGCAGGACTTGGAGGGTATCGCCACCGTCCGGAATCTGGCTAAGAACATGACTTTTCTGATGAAGTCCATCGCCCTTGGCAAGGAGAAATTCGGTCTTCCGGAGCTTGACCCCGTCTCCCCCACCCACTTCATCCGCTAAGGAGGTCGGTCACTATGCTCTGTACCGTCACGGACATTCGCGGGGATTATGCTTACGTCAGGTACGATGATACCGGCGTTGTCTCCGAGGTCGCCATCGCACTGCTGCCCTTTGGCGTGGATGTAGGCGATCAGCTGAAATTCGAAAATTACGAGTTCACCCGCGTCTAGGAAAATATCACAATGCCCCCAATATGCACGCTTACTGTGCATATTGGGGGCATTTGTCATGGAATCACATTTTCAGCATGTTCGCTTCATAGTACAATTTGACATACATGGCAATTTTCGCAAAGATGGGAACATCCTTGCCGCCGGTGGGGGTGATGGTGATGGTACACATATCGCTGGAATAGCTCCAATCGATATCGCCCTCGGCCAGCACGGTTTCGCTGTCGTCCCACAGCGTCTTGCAGTCCTCCGAAGCGTACAGCCCGGTGGGTGTAAAATCCGGGTCGAGGAAATAGACGATATAGGCGTTGTCCCAGTTCGGGTCCACCCGCTCCTGCGCATAGCCGAGACAGTTGTCGTCCATGTCATAAAAGCCCAGGGTGGAGCCGGAATTGACGCCCTCCTGGTGGTTCACCGGTTCGCCGGTGACGTACTTGGCGTAGAACCATTCCTCGTAGTTCGCCGAAATCGTCCATTTGCCGTTGATAAGCCCCGTCTCCCGCATAAATCCGGCAAAACCGTTGTTCACACGGATGTCGCTGGCCTGATTGGGTTCAGAAAAATCACCGTCGATGGTGATAACGCCCTGTCCATTCAGCGCCGCCTTGGCGTCGTCGGCGGTGGCATAGGTCGCCGCTTCCTCACAGCCCAGCAGCAAAACGCTGAGAATCAGCGCCATAATCAGCGCAATTCCCTTTTTCATCTCTCTTTTCCTCCTACATCTGATTTGTGACAGCGCCCTCTTTGTCTCTCGCCAGCTCCCGGGCGGCCATCACGGCCATACACACCAGCAGCGGCAGCTTGTCAGGCCGGTAGACGATCAGATAGGCGTTGTCGAACACCGCGTTTTCGACGGTCAGGTCCATGTCGTCCATGATGGCGCCCAGAATCTCGCCGTTGAGCGTGACCTTGTAGTTGTGACCGACGGTGCCGCTGTACTCCCGCAGCTCCAGTGTTCCCTCCGTCACCTCCATGGTGAAGCGGTCCCGCACCAGATCAAACTGCTTTTCCAGCGTGCCGTAAAGTTCACCGTCCTGATAGAACTTGTATGTAGCCAGCGCGTGCCCCAACTGCTTGGTCATGGTGAAAACCTCACGGTCATAGTTATCCAGCACCCGCAGCTTCACCAGCGGCGCTGTGCCGTCCACGGTGTAGAGGGTGTTTCCGTCCGTATCCTGAACGGTGAAATGCTGCCCCGTCAGCTTGAAATCCTCGCTGAAGGTGTAAATCTGAGAGGGAGAGATCTCCCGGAAGGGCAGAATCGTGCCGGTTTTCACGAAATGTTCAAGGCTCTTCTGAAGCCATTCCCGCATCAGAAAGACGTCCGAATGATAGACCAGATGCCCCGCAAGGTCTTCCCCCGCGTCCGCTTCCGCCGGAAAACGAGGTTCCGTCAGTCGCTCCGAAATGGTAGAGTCCAGCATGGAATAGCCAACGTAGCCGATCATCCCGTCGCGATTCAGGTAAAAGTACAGGAACTCTCCCCGGACATTCGGCCCGAAAATCAGGCTGGTATAGGGACTTGTGGAGAATTTTCCCAGATACGCAGAACCGAGGGGCGTTTTTTCGTTCTGGAACGCACGGTAAAACTCCTCGATCTTTCGGGGGACATCCATGGCGATCATGGCTCCGCCGTCCGTCATGGCGTTGTAGTCCGCCGGAGAACCCATGTTGAACACCGCAATGCCGATAATCAGAATCACGGTTGCAATGGACACCGGGATGGTATCCCAGTTCCCGGCAATACTTAGCCACACCGCCAGCGCGACCAGAACCAGACCAATGATCCGGAACTTCCATATCCGCCGCTTGATGGCAGGCGAATAGCTCACATAAGCGTCAAATTTTTCCTGCTCCTGCTTCACGACGTTTTTTGCCTGTTCTGCCGTCCGTTTCACCGGGGATTTGCCGTCAAACAGCCAAGCGAGGAAGCCAAACACCCCCGCAACCAGCAGCAGGAACAGCAGCCCCACAATGGTGAGGCCGTCAAACACGCCATCTCTTATGTCGATGATGACGTTGTAGATGGCGTACAAAATCGTGGCCGCCGTGAGACCGAGAAAAACCTTTTTCACACGCATTCCACCTCTCTATCGGATGGCATAAGTATACCACATTTGTGCCCTCCATACAAGAAAAAATTCCCAAAAGATGCGCAGCTGCGAGAGGGTGGAAGCACTTGTCAGCCCGCAACGCGCTTCCGCTTCGTGTGGGCAGCCACTCCCAGCAGGCCCATTCCTGAAACCACCAGCACCAGCGCGGCAATGATTGGCGTCGGCTCCTGTCCCGTGGGGGGCGGCTCCTGAGCACCAGCCATCGACTGTGGTCGAACGGTGATCTCCCAGATATCCTCGTAGGGCAGCTCGATCACAAATGGCGGTATCGCGTCATTCCCGGCTGAAATCCCGGTCTGTTTGATAAGATACAGCCCCGGCGACAGGTTGGAAAACGTGGCACTGCCCTCCGCGTCAAAGGGAACCGTTGTCCCCTCCGCTGCCTCATGCTCCGCCAGCCACGACGCCAGCGTCAGAGACGGCAGGTCTCCCCACCTTACCAGTCCCCCGCCGTAAACCTCGTCCAGCCAGTAGCCGCCGTCCGCCTCGACGCCCGCATGGTACAGCGTCACGGCGCTGTCGGCGGGCGGCTTTGTCTCCGGAACCACCCGGATGGAACCCGTCTGGGCGGCATAAGCCGGGACGGCACCTCCCAGCAGCAGTCCGACCGCCAATAATGCAAATACAAGCCGTTTTAGCATTTCGCTTCTCCCCTTTCCCGGTTTGGCTACAGTATACCGTTTCCCGGGAGAACAAGCAGTCGAAGCGGGGATGTGATGCCGTAGGGTTTTGGGGCGAAAAAATGCCGGACAGGCAGCTTGTGCTTGTCCGGCATCGGAATATTTTGTTATCCCACAGGAACGGGGGTGATTTTCATGACCTTGCGCTGGTATTCGGAAATGCCGATCGCCAGCACATCCATTGCCCGCTCCAGATCTTCCTGCTTGAGAACGTAAGCGATACGCACTTCGTTGATGCCCTTGCCGGGGGTCTCGTAGAAGGGTGCGCCGGGGGCGAACATGACGGTGTCCCCCTGATGGTCGAAGTTTTCCAGCAGCCAGTACTGGAACTTGTCCGCGTCGTCCACCGGCAGGCTCGCCATGACGTAGAACGCACCCATGGGTTCCTCCACCACCACGCCGGGAATCTGGCGCAGCTTGGAGATCACCGTATCCCGGCGGCGGCGGTATTCCTCCTTGCTCTGACGGAAGAACGCAGGATCCACCGTATACAGCGCCGCCGCGCCGATCTGATCGATGGTAGCAACGGACAGACGGGACTGGCAGAATTTCAGCAGCGCCGCCTGCAATTCCTTATTCCTGGTCACGACGCAGCCAACACGCGCGCCGCAGGCAGAGAAGCGCTTGGACGCAGAGTCGATGATAACCAGGTTCTCGTCGATATCCCGGAAGTGCGCCATGGTCGGCACGCCGAATTTGTCGTCGTAGCAGAATTCCCGGTAAACCTCGTCGCAGATCAGGAACAGATCGCGCTCCTTGGCAATGTCGGCGATCATCCGCATTTCCTTCTGGTCGAGGACAACGCCTGTGGGGTTGCCGGGGTTGGTGATCAGGATGGCGCGGGTGTTCTTGGTGATCAGGCTCTCGATGCGCTCCCGCTTGGCGTAGCGGTAGCCCTCCCACGGATTGGTGGGCAGGGCACGGATAACGCCGCCGGCCGCATGGACGAAGGTGGTGTAGTTGGGGTAATACGGCTCGGGGATGATGACCTCGGTATAGGGGTCGAGGATGCTCAGGCAGGTCATCAGTAGCGCCTCACTGCCGCCGGTGGTGATGAGGACGTCGTTGGGCGCCAAGTCAACCCCCAGTTTGTGATAATAGCCCCGCACAGCGTCAATGAGCACAGGCATACCGGGAGACTCGGCATAGGCCAGAGTCTTGCGGTCAAAGTTCCGCACGGCATCATAGTAAGCCGTGGGCGTGGGCAGGTCGGGCTGTCCGATGTTCAGGTGATAGATCTTCTTGCCCTTCTTCTCGGCCTCCACGGCGTAGGGATGGAACTTCCGCATGGGAGAGGGTTCACACCGGTTTGCGTTGATGGATATCTGCATAACTACCTCCACCGGCGGTACTTCCGCCGGATTTCTGATATTCTTTCGTAAGGCGAACCACCTCCGGGGTGAGTATCGCCAAAGCTGTCAAATTGGGAATCACCATCAGGCCGTTGACGGCCTCCGCCGCCGACCAGACGACGCCGGTTTGCAGGCATGCCCCGGCGACCACCGCGGCCATCTGCGCCGCGACAAAAAACTTCCACGCCCGGGTGCCAAAGAGGAACTGGGCGCACCGCGCACCGTACAGCCCCCAGCCAAGCACCGTGGCAAAGGCAAAGCAGACGAGGGACACGGCAATGAAAACCGGCGCAAAATCGCCATAGACAGCAGCAAACGCCTTCGTCGTCAGCTCCCCGCCCACGTCTCTGCCGTAGGGAACCGGCACGCCGCTGACAAGGATGACCAGCGCTGTCAGTGTACACATGAGGATGGTATCGAGAAAAACCTCCATAATGCCCATCAGCCCCTGTTCCGCCGGGTGGGAAACCTCCGCCGAAGCGTGGGCGATGGACGCGGTACCCATGCCAGCCTCATTGGTAAACACCCCGCGGCTGCATCCGATGCGAAGCGCCTGATAGGCAGAACCCAAAGCCCCGCCTGTCACCGCCCGGGGGGAAAATGCCCCTGCCGCGATCGACGCGAACGCCGCCGGAACCTCCCGCCAGCGCAGCACCAGCATCACCGCGCAGAGCAGGATATATGCAATGGAGATGAACGGCACCAGCCGCTCGGCCACAATACCGATGCGTCTCGCGCCCCCAAGGAGCATCGCGCCCACCAGTGCGGCCAGAATCAGTCCCATCGCAAGGTTTCCAAGTCTGGTCTGTTCGCCGCCGAAGCGGGTCACCACATCGTTTACGCCGGAGATCACGGCGTTGATCTGAGTGGCATTTCCCACGCCAAAAGCCGCAACCACGCCGAACACGCAGTAAGCGACGGCCATAGGTGTAAATTTCGTCCCCAAGCCCTGAGTGATCACATACATGGGGCCGCCGATCCACCCTGCCGGGGTTTTCACCCGGTAGCGAAGCGCCAGCGTGACCTCCGCGTATTTCGTGACCATCCCGAGAACGCCGCAAATCCACATCCAGAAAATGGCCCCCGGCCCGCCGAGACAGATGGCACCGGCAACGCCGACGATATTTCCCGTCCCTACGGTCGCCGCCAGCGCCGTACACAGCGCCTGAAAGGGCGTCACCCCGTTCCCGCTTTTCTGCCCCGGGCGAAGCATGGAAAGAAAGCGCCTCCATGCTCTGGGGAACAGCGTCAGCTGGGCGAACCGAAGCCGCAGACTCAGATAAAGCCCCACGCCAACGATCAGCACCAACGCGGGCGCACCCCAGACGATTCGATTCAGGCCGTCAATGTATTTGGTCATTTTGTCCTCCTAGCATACCACTTTTTTGTTGAAACTGCAAGAGAAAAATCGGAAAAATGATAAAAAAAGCGGCTCTCCATTTTTAGAGAACCGCTTTCGTGATCGATTATGTTATTCCCACGCCGCCCAGACTTCCGGGCAATAGCCAACCGTGGCCTGTTTGCCGTTGCGCACTACGGGCGTTTTCATCAGAGCGGGGTTGTCGAAAACCTTGTCTTCCTTCGCACGCTGGTCGTCCATGTACTTCATGAGGGTGATGTCCGGGGATTTGCCGTCCCAGTCGATGAGGTTGTCAATGCCGCCCACCGCCCGGAGAACACTGTCAAATTCCCTGCCGGACATGCCATATGTTTTCAGGTCTATGGATTGGAATGGAATGCGCCGCTCCTTGAAGTAGCGTTCCGCCTTCTTGGTGTCAAAGCATTTGCTTTTGCCGAAAATCTGAATATTCAATACACTACCTCCATCAGGCACAGTCCCTGCGCCGGAGCCAGGAAGCCCGCGTCCTCCCGCTTGCCGCCGAACAGCGACGGAATGCTCTCCGTTTCCCGCTCTCCCCTGCCGACCTCCACCAGCGTGCCGACCAGAATCCGCACCATGTTGTAAAGAAAGCCGTTACCGGTGAACAGAATTTGGATTTCCTCCCCCTGCCGCTGAATGTCGATGGAATCGATTCGGCGGACGGTGGACTTTTTCATTCTCGCATTGCCGCAGAACGCGGAGAAATCATGCTCCCCCGTCAGCAGTGCCGCCCCGCGGCGCATGGCGTTTAAGTCAAGGCGTTCCGGCATGACCGCAACGTACCGCCGCTGAAAAACGCACGGCTCCCGGGAATTCCAGATGCGGTAGCGGTAGGTCTTGGCACGGGCGTTCAGGCGGGCATGGAACCGGGGCGGCACGTCCACACAGGAATATATGCCGATATCCTCGGGAAGATACTGCCGCAGTTTGGACAAAATCTCCCCCGCCGGCATGGCGCTTTCGCAGTGGAAATTCGCCGCCTGATGCAGCGCATGTACCCCGGCGTCGGTGCGGCCGCTGCCGCTGACCTCGATCGGTTCCTCCAGAATCCGGGAAAGGGCTGTTTCCAGCTTGCCCTGAATGGTGTCGTCCCTTCCGGGCAGACGCTGCCAGCCCCGGTAGCGGGTGCCGTCGTAGCAAATATCAAGCCGCAGATTCCGCATAATCCTCCATCTCTTCTCTGGCCTCCCGCTCGGTATCCGCCGAGAACAGGAACTTGCCGCTTTTGTCATACACCTGAACGTGTCCGCCTACATAACGCATCTGAAACATAGCCATCAACCTTTCCTTTTGGTTTCTGGCCATAGTATAACACGCTATCTGTCCAATAAATCGGACTAATTAGGCTTACGGCAAACTTTTTTTCATGTGGGAGGACAGCCACTGGAGAATGTCCCCGTAGACCTCTTCCCGGTTGATCTCGTTAAGAATTTCATGCCTGCACAGCGGGTAAATGTGCACGGAAACATCCGCCATCCCCGCCTTGCGGAAAGCGTCAGCCGACTGACGGACGCCCTTGCCATAGTTGCCCACAGGGTCGTCCCCGCCCGCAATGAAGAACACGGGCAGTTCCTTGCGCATGGCGGCAAGGCTCTCCGGCTTCTCGATGTAGCGGATGCCCGTCATCAGATCCCGCAGCAGCCCCGTCGTTTCGGTGAAGCCGCACATGGGATGGGCGATATAGGCGTCCACGATCCTGGCGTCCCGGGTCAGCCAGTCGAATTCCGTGCGGGGATGCTCCACCTTTCGGTTGTAGCCGCCGAACACCAGCTTGTGAAGGGTCTCGTCGGGGTTGGTCTCCCCCACCTTTTTGCACACGCTCTCCACCACCTTGATGACGGCGGGCAGCGCAAAAGCAGGCTGCCAGCCGGTGCCGCAGATGATGGCAGCGTCAATGCCGCTGTCCGGGTACTTGCACAGAATGGTCCTCGCCATGAAGGAACCCATGGAATGACCGAACAGGACATAGGGAAGGTTCGGAAATTCCGCCTTTGTCAGTTCCAGCAGATGATAGCTGTCCGCCACGGCGCTGAACCAGCCGCCGGTGAAGTAGCCATTGGTGTCCCCTTCGCCTACGGACTGGCCGTGACCCATGTGGTCGTCAGCCACCACGACGAAGCCCCGCTGTGCCAGCACCTGAGCGAATGCGTCGTAGCGCTCCGCCACCTCCGCAATGCCGTGGACGATCTGGAACACCGCCTTCGGCTCTCCCTCCGGCATCCAGCGGCAGACGTGAATCCTCCCTGCACCGCAGGAATCAAACCAGAAGTCCTCTCTCATGACTTACTCCACCACCTCGTAGCCTGCGTCGGTGATGGCCTTCTTCAGCGCCGCCACATCGGCGTCGCCGGTGACAGTGACATTCTTCGCATCCAAGTCCACAACGGCGTCCGTCACGCCGGGAACACCCTTGCAGGCAGTTTCCACGTGAGCCTTGCAGTGACCGCACATCATTCCATTGACCTTGATAACCGTTTTCATAATTGTATCCTCCTTGGTTTTGATTTCTTCGTGTTTCGGGGCTTCCACAGCAGAGGGGGAAGTCTTCGGTTTGAACAGGCGCAGACGCAGAGCATTCGTCACCACGAACACGCTGCTCAGGCTCATGGCCGCCGCGCCGAACATCGGGCTGAGCTTCAGCCCCAGGGGCAGGAACAGCACACCGGCGGCGAGGGGAATTCCCAGAGTGTTGTAGAAAAATGCCCAGAACAGATTCTGCCGGATATTGTGGATGGTGGCCTTGCTCAGCTCCACCGCGCCGCTGACGGCGGCAAGGGAACCGGTCATCAGCACCACGTCTGCCGACTCGATGGCAATGTCCGTTCCTGCGCCGATGGCCATGCCCACATCGGCGCTGACCAGTGCAGGCGCGTCGTTGATGCCGTCGCCCACCATGAGCACCCGGTGCCCCTCCGCCTGCAATTTTCCGACCGCTCCGGCCTTGTCCGTGGGCAGCACGTCGGAGATCACATGGGCAATGCCCGCCTTCCGGGCAATGGCCTTGGCCGTAGCTTCATTATCGCCTGTAAGCATCACTACGTCAAGTCCCATTTTTGTCATAGCCTGCACGGCGGCCTGAGAATCGGCTTTCAGCACGTCGGCGGCGGCAACAGTTCCGAGATAATCGCCCTTTTCATTGGCAAAATGCAGGGGCGTCTTTCCCTGATTGGCAAGCTCCGGCATGGCCGGGACTTTAACGCCCAGATCCTCCATCAGCCGGCCGTTGCCGCCGTAGCACCGCACGCCGTCCACGATGCCGGATACGCCCCGGCCGGGAAGGGTTTCAAAGTCCTCCGCGACAGGGTAAGTTTCACTGCCCATCTTATTCAGAATAGCCTTGGCAAAGGGATGCTCGGACTTGCTTTCCAGCGCGGCAGCGATCCGCATCAGCGCTTCCCCGCTGACCGCGCCGGGGAGGACGTCCGTCACCTCCGGCTTGCCGGTGGTGAGGGTGCCGGTCTTGTCCAGCACCACAGTGTCCACCCGGTGCAGGTTTTCCAGCGCTTCGGCGTTCTTGAACAGCACGCCCATCCTGGCGCCCCGGCCGGTGCCGACCATGATGGCCACAGGCGTGGCCAGTCCCAGCGCGCAGGGGCAGGAGATTACCAGCACGGAAATGGCGCGATTCAGTGAGAATTCCAGTCCGTATCCCGCGATCATCCAGACGATGAACGTCACCGCCGCAATGCTCATGACCACCGGGACGAACACGCCCGCGATCTTGTCCGCCAGCCGGGCGATGGGCGCTTTGGAGCCGCCCGCGTCCTCCACCATGCGGATGACCTGCGCTAGAGTGGTATCCTCGCCCACCTTGTCCGCCCGGAATTCCAGATACCCTTCGGTGTTGACCGTTGCAGCAGCGACCTTGTCCCCCGCGCCCTTTTCCACGGGGACGCTTTCGCCCGTGAGGGCGCTCTGGTCAACGGACGCCCGGCCTTCCAGCACGGTGCCGTCCACGGGAATGCTGCTGCCGGAGCGGACGATGACCACATCGCCCACAGCCACCTGCTCCACGGGGATCTCCACGATCTCCCCGTTTCTCCGCACAGAGGCGGTCTTGGGGCTTAGGTCCATCAGCGAACGGATGGCGTCGCCGGTCTTGCCCTTGGCGCGGGTCTCCAGAAATTTACCCAAGGTGATCAGCGTCAGGATCATGGCCGCGGATTCAAAATACAGGTTCTCGCTGTAGGACTGCACCAGTTCCCAGTCCTCATGTCCCATGCCGTAGGCCATGCGGAACAGCGCCGCCACGCCATAGCCCAGCGCGGCCAAAGAGCCAACGGCGATCAGGGAATCCATGTTGGGCGCACGGTGCCACAGGGCTTTCAGTCCTCTGCTGTAGTACACCCGGTTCAGGTACACCACAGGAAGGGTCAGGAAAAATTGCAGCAGCGCCGCAACCAGCGCGTTCTTCACGCCGTGGTACCAGTGGGGTGCGGGCAGTCCGATCATGTGTCCCATGGTGAAATACATGAGGACAACCAGACAGATCGCGCTGCCGATGATCCGCTTTTTCATTTCCTTCAAAGCGGCTTCCGCCGGGGCGGCCTCTGCCTTGTCCGTTTTCTTTTCACCGGGCAGGGCGGCATTATAGCCCGCGTCCTGCACCGCCTTGATGATGGCAGGAACAACGTTCCCGTTTTCCGCCTCCACCTGCATGGTTCCCGCAAGAAGATTCACTTCCGCTTTTTCCACGCCCGGCACGGCGTTCGTCACCTTCTCCACCCGTGCGGAACAGGCCGCACAGGTCATGCCGGTGACATTGAATTTGAGTTTCATGATTCCCCCTCCATTTCAGTGGAATTCATCAAATGAACCCGTATTTCGGATAAATTCATTGACTATTCCCTTCATTTATGATACCATTCTACCATGATAATCCAAAAAAACAAGTATGCACTATTATGTGCCATACTTCCCTTTTGGATACCGTAAGGAGGTGACGGAATGGCAAACGAAGACAACTGCCCGGTGGAAGCCACACTGGAGCTGATCGGCGGAAAATACAAGGCTTTGATTTTATGGCACCTTTCTCAGGGCATCCTCCGTTTTTCGGAACTGCGTCAGGTCATCAAGGGCGCGACGCCAAAAATGCTGACCCAGCAGCTGCGGGAGCTGGAAGCCGATGGTCTGGTTCACCGGGAGGTGTATCCCGTCATCCCGCCTAAGGTGGAATACTCCCTGACGGAAACCGGCCGCAGTCTGATGCCCGTTCTCGTAGCCATGCGGGACTGGGGTGCGGACTATCTGCGCCGGAAGGACACGGAACCCTGCTGCTTCATGATGGGGACAAACCCCATCGTCAAACCAACAAACCGATAGGAGAACTGTTATGAACATCAAAATCACGGCTGACAGCACCTGCGACCTTTCCGCTGATATTCTGAAAGAATACAACATCGCCATCACCCCCCTGACGGTCATCAAGGCCGGGACGGGATATATTGACGGCGTGACCATCACCCCCGCCGAAATTTTCGCCCACGTCGCCGCAGGCGGCGATCTCTGCTCCACCTCCGCCGTCAGCGTCGGCGAGTATCAGGAGCATTTCACGAAATATGCGGGCGAATATGACGGCGTGGTGCATATCTGCATCAGCTCGGACTTTTCCTCTACGTACCGCCATGCCTGCATTGCTGCGGAGGATTTTGAAAACGTCCGGGTGGTTGACTCCCGGAACCTGTCCACCGGTCAGGGTCTGGTGGTGCTGAAAGCCTGCGAGCTGGCGAAAACCGCCGCATCTCTGGACGAGCTGAAGCGGGAGCTGGACGACTTCACCTCCCGTGTGGAAGCCAGCTTCCTCGTGGACAGGCTGGACTATCTGGTCAGGGGCGGCCGCTGCTCCTCCGCCGCCGCACTTGGCGCGAACCTTCTGAACCTGAAGCCCTGCATCGAGGTGAAGGACGGCAAGATGGGCGTTGCGAAAAAGTATCGCGGAAAATACGCCAAGTGTCTGGCAAACTACGTCAAAGACCGTCTTGACGGCCGGGACGATCTGGACGACGGCATTCTCTTCATCACCCACACCGGTGTCAGCGACGAGTGCCATGAAGCCGTTATGGAGGCCGTGTCCACCTACGGTCACTTCCACAAGGTTTACGAAACGCTGGCCGGATGCACTGTCTCCTGCCACTGCGGCCCCGGCACTCTGGGCGTCCTTTTCGTCCGGAAAAAATAAGCCGCAATCGTGTAATTTACTGATACGGATAATGCCCGGAATATGTTGGGATTCAACATATTCCGGGCATTTTGCATCCATTGGCGATGGTGCAGTGTTTAGCCGTGATAGTCGCCGGTCGCGGAGTCCACCGTAACATAGGGAACGGTCTTGCCGTCGATCTTCACATAGACCTGATAAACGCCGCCGCCCAGATCTTCATAATATTCCGGCGTGACGCCGTAGTTCTCCAGCAGGCTCTTTTCAAACTCGATCTTCCATGCTTCCTCCGTGCTGGCGGTCGTCTCTGCTGCCGGTGCGGTCTCAACTGCCGGGGTGGTTTCCTTTGTTGTGGGTGCCTGCGTCGTTTCCGGCTGGGTCGTCTGCTGGGTGGACGGAATTGTCTGGGTAGGCGTATTGTCAGCACGTCCTTTTTCGCAGCCCGCGAAAGCGAGGAGCAGCACCGCCACAAGAATGGCCGCGGCAAACAGCTTGCATGTATCCAGTAAACTGTCCATTGTCTTGTTTGTATCTTTCATTGTAAACACTCCTTGTTGTTTGATTGCCCGCAGGGCATAAAATGTATATATAACTTGTCGGTCGGTAAACCGGAAATCACTTTCCCCGTACCTGATAATGCTGATAGGCGGCCTTGGCCACCCCAAGGAACACGGCGGACGCAAGCAGCCAGAAAACAGGCGCTGCCTGTACATTGTTAAAGTACCTTCCAAAGACGGAGATCAGCCTGTACTCCGTAAACGTCCACGAGCCGATATACGCGCCCGGGAGGTAGCTCCAGATCTTGGAGATGATGCCCAGCCTCTCCGGCACGTTCAGCATGGACAGGAACAGCCCCATGACCATAATGGCCGTTGCCGCAGAGCGATTGCCCAGAATCTGGGACAGAAACATGGAAAATGCCGCATAAAGGACTCCCGCGATCAGAAACAGCAGGAACAGATACAGATACGACTGTCCCACCGCGATGTTCAGCATACACCTGGAATCCGAAGCTGAAGGGGCGCATCAAATCCGGAAAATCCGTACATGCCGAAGCTGCACCCCGACAGCATTGCGAAGAGATACAGTGCCAGCAAAAGCCCGATGCTCAGTCCCGCCAGCACCTTGGCAGTAAACAGCGTTTCCTTTCGCACGCTGCTGAAAATGATCTGATCCGTCCCGTTGATCTTCTCATCGGCAAATATCCCGCAGACCGCAATCGCAGTCAGAAGCAGCAGCATAAAATTGGCCACATAAACGGAGGTGTAAATTCCCGCATAGCCCTCTTCATAGGAATAGGTAAAGGGCTTTCTGATCTCCGACTCCTTTTTGCGCCAGTACTCTTTCTCCCCGTCCGTCAGGCCGGCCCGCGACATCTCACTTTCGTTGGATTCTTCCCGCGCCGCATATACCTGCCGGGCATCCACAAGACCGTGCTCCGAGGTTCCCATGCAGGCCGTGATAAAATTGCGGAAAACGATGTAATCCTCCTGATTTTCCGATTCCTGTACTTCTTTCAGGAAGGCATCGTCCATCACCCTGCCGGAAAGTACCTTGCAGCGTTTGCTGTTGTCGGTCTTCCCAACAATGGCGTCCGCAAGCCCCGATCCCAGAACGACCACGGTCATAAGCAGCACCGCGACCCACAATACCTTTTGCCGCAGCATTTTTTCAGTTCAAAACGGTACAGCGCCCCCATCAGTCCTCACCTCCGAAGATATCCAGATAGAAGGTTTCCAGATCTTTTCCGGTTTCTTCCTCTGTTCCGTCGAACACCTTTTGCCCATCCTTGATGACCATGACCCTGTCCGCGCATTTTTCGATATCCGATACAATGTGGGTTGACAACAGCACAATGCTGTCCTTGCCCAGCTGCTCGAAAATGTGTCGGAACCGGACACGCTCTTTGGGGTCAAGCCCTGCCGTCGGTTCGTCCAGGACGATCAGCTTTGGCCGGTTGAGCAGCGTCTGGGCAATTCTTAATAAGCCTATTTAACTATTCACAACGATGTGATATACTATATCTGGGTGATGAATATGGCTTCCAGATATAAATTCAGTGAAAAAGAAATCGAAGGAATTGAGCAGGCTCGCAAAGAAAACAAAGATAAGCGAGCAGAATGCCGGTTGAAAGCACTTGAGATGCGGGCAAAAGGAGCAAGCTCCGGGGAAGTTTCTGCAGCAACCGGATTTCATGCTGCCTATGTTACACAGCTTGTCGTAAAATATAGAGATCATGGACTGGATGCAATTTCCGGCAATCACTACGGCGGAAACCACCGCAATATGAGCATAGAGGAAGAAGCAGCCATTCTGGCATCTTTTAAGGAACGAGCCGAAAAAGGTGAATTGGTTGAGGTCAGTAAGATTGCAAAGGCATATCAGGCAGCAGTAGACCATCCGGTCAGCAATGGGCAAATCTACTTCGTTCTGCATCGGCATGGATGGCGAAAGGTAATGCCTCGAAGCAAGCATCCCAAGAAGGCCAGCGATGAAGAAATCGCGGCCTCAAAAAATTAATACTATTTCCTGATTAAAATCTTTGATTTTAATCAGGAAGGCATCGCCTAA
>ENA-UONS01000919-UONS01000919.1-human-gut-metagenome-genome-assembly--contig:-CS19-NODE-919-length-30673-cov-13.238977_pt1 | contig 30673 bp, 19 predicted proteins | sample MGYA00242458_ERZ724005 | MGnify/ENA metagenome assembly ERZ724005
TGTTCACAGAAATGGAATGATAGATGTGTAGTGTATGCGGTTTTGAAGGTATATCAAATATCTTCAATTAAATAATCCTCGATAGCTCAATGGTAGAGCATTCGGCTGTTAACCGAAGGGTTGTTGGTTCGAGCCCAACTCGGGGAGTGAATGAGACCTGCAGGGATCCTGCAGGTCTTTTCGTATATTGAGTTGCCCTGTGTGATGTGATACAATAAGGCGTAGCTACTGTAAACGATGAAGGAGAAAAGAAAGATGAATGAAAGTTATACCAGTTTTGCCCAGGTATATGACATGTTCATGGACAATGTGGACTATCCTGCCTGGAGCAAATATCTGATTCAGCTTTTAAAAGAATATCAGGTGGAAGACGGACTGGTGCTCGATCTTGGCTGCGGAACGGGAAACATGACCGAGCTGCTCGCCAAAGAGGGCTACGATATGATCGGCGTGGACAATTCTGAGGATATGCTCGAGATTGCCAGTGAAAAACGCGCCGAGTCCGGCTTAAACATTTTATATCTGCTTCAGGATATGCGGGAATTCGAGCTTTACGGAACCGTGAAAGCGGTCGTGAGCATCTGCGATTCCATCAACTATATTCTGGAGGAAGATGATCTGCGGGAAGTCTTCTCACTCGTTAACAATTATCTGGATCCGAAGGGCATGTTTATTTTTGATTTGAATACCAAGTATAAATATGAACAGATGGGTGAGACTACGATTGCGGAAAACCGCGAAGAGGCAAGCTTCATCTGGGATAATTACTATGACCCGGAGGAAGAGATCAACGAATATGAGCTTGCCATTTTCATCCCGGAGGGAGAAGATTCCGATCTGTACCGTAAATTTGAGGAGGTACATTATCAGAGAGCGTACGATCTTGCGACGATCCGCCGCTTATTGGAAGAGGCAGGCATGGAGTTTGTGACGGCCTACGATGCATTCACAAAGGATGCGCCGAGACCGGAGAGCGAACGTATTTATGTCGTAGCAAGAGAAAAAGGAAAAAGTGAGAAATAGGAGAGAAACATGGATTATATTGTAAGAGCAACAGCGGCAGACGGACAGATTCGTGCGTTTGCAGCGACAACAAGAGAAACCGTAGAGACAGCACGCCAGGATCACAACACGAGCCCGGTTGCAACCGCAGCGCTGGGCCGCCTTCTGACGGCAGGTGCAATGATGGGCGTTATGATGAAGGGAGATAAAGACCTTCTGACCCTGCGCATCCATGCCGGCGGACCGCTGAACGGCATTACCGTAACAGCAGATTCCAAAGGAAATGTAAAAGGTTACGTCGGAAACCCGGACGTCGTGATTCCGGCCAACAAAAAAGGAAAACTTGACGTGGCAGGTGCTGTCGGCGTCGGATTCATGGATGTCATCAAAGACCTGGGACTGAAAGAGCCGTACGTCGGACAGTGCGTTCTGCAGACGAGTGAGATCGCAGAGGATCTGACCTACTATTTTGCAACGAGTGAGCAGGTTCCGTCCAGCGTCGGACTCGGTGTGCTGATGAACAAAGACAATACCGTCCGTCAGGCCGGCGGCTTTATCATTCAGTTGATGCCGTTCTGCGATGAGAAAGTCATTGAAAAACTGGAGCAGCGTCTGGCAGAAGTCAATTCCGTTACCGCATTCCTTGACGAGGGCCTGACTCCGGAGCAGATTCTTGAAAAACTGCTTGGAGACATGGACCTTGTGATCAACGATACCGTGCCGACCCAGTTTTACTGCAACTGCAGCCGTGAGCGTGTATCGAAAGCGCTGATTGCGGTCGGAAGAAAAGAACTGAACGAGATGATTCAGGAAGCAAAACCGGTGGAGCTGAAATGCCATTTCTGCAACAGCGCCTATGAATTTTCTACCGAGGATCTGAAAGAATTACTGCGCAAAAGCAAATAGCGGAGGGATAAAGAGATGAAACAGGGATTCGTAAAAGTCGCAGCCGCTTCCTGTGCGGTGGCAGTAGCGGATGTCAGAGAAAATACGAGAGTCATTCTGGAAACCATTCATAAAATGGAGGACGAGGGCGCAAAAGTGATGGTGCTCCCGGAGCTGGCGCTGACCGGCTATACCTGCAGCGATTTATTCTGGCAGAGCCAGATGATCGACGCGGCGAAAGAGGGATTAAAAGAGATTGCCGACGGAACGAAAGGGACCGATGCACTGATTTTTGTCGGCCTTCCGTGGGAACAGGGCGGAAAGCTGTTTAACGTGGCCGCTGTACTCTGTCATGGAGAGCTGCTCGGCGTCGTACCGAAAAAGTATCTGCCGAACTACAATGAATTTTATGAGCTGCGTCACTTTACGCCGGGAAAAGAAGCGGTGACAACGACGGAATTTTTCGGAAAAGAGGTTCCGTTCGGCATGAATCTGCTCTTCCGGTGTGCGGAGATGCCGCGCCTCAAAGTTGCTGCAGAGCTCTGCGAGGATCTCTGGACCCCGAATCCGCCGAGTGTGGCGCATGCCCTGGCCGGTGCGACGGTGATCGTCAATCTTTCCGCGAGTGATGAGATGGTTGGAAAAGACAGCTATCGGAGAAGCCTCGTGAGTGCACAGTCGGCACGTCTGATCTGCGGTTATATTTATGCGACAGCAGGCGAGGGCGAGTCCACGACGGATCTCGTCTTTGGCGGACAGCATCTGATTGCGGAGAACGGAACGATTCTTGCCGAGGCAAAACGGTTCGAGAATCAGATCGTCTGCGCGGATCTCGATGTTGATCGTCTGACGAGTGAGCGCAGAAGAATGACCACATATCCGGAACAGAGAACCGACGGTTATCAGGTGGTTAAGTTCTCATTAACAATAGAAGAAACAAAGCTGATCCGTTACTTCGATCCGCGGCCGTTCGTACCGTCGGATAAGCACAACCGGGATCAGCGATGTGATGAAATTTTAAATATTCAGGCCATGGGACTGAAAAAACGTCTGGCGCATACGCACTGCCAGTGCGCGGTCATCGGTATTTCCGGCGGACTCGATTCGACGCTGGCACTGCTCGTCACTGCAAGAGCGTTCGATCTGCTTGGCCTTCCGAGAAACCAGATTCTTTCTGTGACCATGCCATGCTTTGGAACGACGGACCGCACGTATCAGAATGCCTGTGAACTGACGCGGTGCCTTGGTGCAACCTTAAAAGAGGTTGATATCAAAGAGGCCGTCAATCTCCATTTCCGCGACATCGGACAGGATCCGGAGAAGCATGATGTGACGTATGAAAACGGACAGGCGCGTGAGAGAACCCAGATTCTGATGGATCTTGCCAACCAGTCCGGCGGTATGGTCATTGGAACTGGTGATCTTTCCGAGCTGGCACTTGGCTGGGCAACGTACAATGGCGACCATATGTCGATGTATGCCGTCAATGCGTCCGTACCGAAAACCCTGGTGCGCCATCTGGTACAGTATTATGCGGACACCTGCGGGGAAAAAGCACTTTCCGATATCCTTCTGGATGTACTCGACACGCCGGTCAGCCCGGAACTGCTGCCGCCGAAAGATGGTGTCATTTCTCAGAAAACAGAAGATCTCGTCGGACCGTACGAGCTTCATGATTTCTTCTTATACTATATGCTGCGTGTGACGTACGAACCGCTCAAGATTTACCGTGTGGCAAAACTTGCATTTGCCGGTGTCTACGATGATGCGACGATCTTAAAATGGCTGAAAACGTTCTACTGGAGATTTTTCGCGCAGCAGTTCAAACGCTCCTGCCTGCCGGATGGCCCGAAGGTCGGAAGCGTTGCGGTATCCCCGCGCGGCGACCTGCGTATGCCGAGTGATGCGTGCGTGAAGCTCTGGAGAGAGGAACTCGACCAGCTGTAAAAAACAAAACAGGAAATACGGAAAGAAACAAAGATAATCCAAATTGGTGCAGGGAATCAAATTTTGAGATGCACGACAGAAAAAAGGCTTCGGAGCAGAAGAATGCTTCGAGGCCTTTTTGCATAGAAAGATCAGGATTCTGCGGAGGAAGGATTTTGAGCCTGTTCGAGCGCCTGATTGATCGCGGAGACGAGCAGTTCGGAGGTGTAGCGGTCGTCCTCTCCGTAGATGAGGCCTTCCGTCGTCTGATTCACATAGATCTGGCTTGCGATGGAATCGAGCGCGGGCTCCATGAGCGGATACATGGCGGCGGTGGTTTCACTTAAGTTATTCAGTGAAATCGCGGTGATGCGGTCCTGCTCAACATTGACCTGCACATCGAAGGTTTGGTCGCCGAGGGAGATCGTGGAGGTGTAGATGCCGGGAATGTAGCGTGCATTTTCGGCGGAAGCAGCAGTGGTGACAGAAGGTTTTTTCGCAGAATCCTTCTTCCCGGAGAACATGATCAGAAACACCACGAGAAGAATCAGCGCGAGAGCAAGAAAAACAGCGGTGTAAACCACTTCTTTCATATGTAGTACAATGATTTTCGTTTTGGAACTCATGGGCGGGCACACTCCTTTTTGAAAAGCCGTCTGTGAGCGGACGAGAGGCGAACGGACGGGCGTTTTTACTATAATGTATGTAAAAGAAAAATCGTTTATGAAAAAAAGTGTCTGAAAAATCATTTCCGCAAGCTGCAAGTAATCTTTGGACAGTCTTTCTTCTGTCCGAAAATTAGTATATAATGTAATCGGTCACGATAACAAACTTCAGGGAGAGTCGGGAAAAGATGAAAAAAAGAAAAATCAGAAGTACCATGGGCGTTTTTTTTACTACTTTTTTGCTTCTGCAGATTATTTTACTGTTTCTGTACAAAGCGTTTATTGTTGATATTGCTAAAAAAAATGAGGAAAACCTGGTGGAAAATACACTGCAGATTTATCATAATACGATGGAAAGTGTATTGGAACGTTTGGATGATAACCTGGATCTTCTTCTGGGGTATCGCCTGCTTTTGACACAGCTGAACGGAGAAAATAATCTGGAAAAAGTGAAAGCGCAGTATCAAATGTTGCAAATTCTTAAGGAAAAATGCCAGGATACCAAAGAAGCGGATGCCTATGTGATTGTTAATTGTAAAGACAACAGTATTTTGATTCAGAGAAATGGAAATATAACATATGATACAATAAAAGATATCAAAAAATATCTTCAAAAGCGTAATACGTTTGATAAAACTCCTACATCCGGCTGGACTTCCACTGTCATGGGGAAGCAGGTGTATCTGGTAAAATATTATAATTATGGTGCAAATACGATCGCTGTATTGGTATCAGAAAAAAGACTGGACTCTTTGTTAAACTATAATGATATGTCCATCAAAGAGGCAGCGTTCTATCTTACAGACAAAAAAGGGAAAATTCTGTGCGGTTCAGGAGAGGATTGGACATATGGAGAAGCGATAGAGAATCTGCAGAAACAGGATCCATCCATCAGTATCTATCAGGGATCTGTTCTGGAAGATGCATATCAGATGTATTACAGTGTAAAATCATCCGAGTATGCCGCATATTCTACCTCCGGTATCGTTATTTTTGGATTTTTAGTACTGTCTTTGCTTTCCTTTGGAACAATTGTCTGGTATATGCAAAAAGAAATCTTCCGGCCGATTGCAGACCTGTTCTGGGTGTCCAGAAAAATTCACAGTGGAGATTTCAGGGCAAGAGCGGAATATAATACAAACAGCTACGAAATGGAAGAAGTAAAACAGGCATATAATGATATGGTACAGACGATTCTTGAAATGAGGGTGCAAAAGTACGAACAGGAACTTCGAATGAAGGATGTGCAGCTGAAGTATATTCATATGCAATTAAAACCACATTATTTCCTGAATGCTTTATCAACCATTAACAGCATGGTTTATCAGCACGAGGAAGAGAATGTCCATGCCTTTATTCAGGCATTTTCACAGAACATTCGTTATATGTTTCGAACCGGTCTGCATACTGTTCCGCTGCAGGATGAAATAAAGAATGCCAAGGGATATCTGGAAATGCAGCGACTCATGTACCGGGATTGCTTTTATGTCTATATGGATATACCGGAAGAACTGCTGCAGTATCCAGTGCCGCAGATGATCCTGCATACATTTTTGGAAAATATATTTAAGCACGTGATCAGTATTGATTCGTTCACTACGGTTCTGATTCAGGCATTGTGGAGCTTCTCGGGGAAGGAAGTTTACTTAAAACTGGAACTATATATATCGCAGGGTCAATTTTCACAGGAAATACTGGACTTTGTGAATAAAGATATGGAAATAACAGAAAAAAAAGATGGAAGTGGAATTGGAATAAAAAATGTAAAAGAGGTTCTGAAGATGATGTACCAGCAGGATCATCTTCTGTATTTGGAGAATCTGGAACCGGAAGGAACCAAAATAACCATATGGATTCCGAAAACACTGAAATGTACAGATGAGGAGAAAGACGAAGAGAGATGAATTTGCTGATTGTAGATGATGAAATTGTGACAACGCAGGTATTGGAAGAACAGCTGGATCGCGCGTTACTTTCTATTGACCAGATCTATGTGGCCTACAATACTTCTATGGCCAGAGATATTTTGCAAAAAAATAAAGTGGAACTGATTTTATGTGATATTGAAATGCCAAAGGAGAATGGAATTCATTTTCTGGAATGGGTACGAGAACAGAAAATCCAGACAGAGGTTATCTTTCTGACCAGCCATGAAAAATTTGAATATGCCTATGGAGCTGTGCAGAATGGTGCGGCAAACTATCTGCTGAAGCCAATTGATATGAATAAAATCAATCAGGCCTTGCTTCGTGTGACAGAAAAAATAGCCTGGAAACAAAAAACGGAGGAAATCCGGGAATATTGGAAGATCGGAAAAAGAAAGATGGTGCGATATTTCTGGACAAGAGTATTGCTGGAACCCGGTGTGCAGAAACAGGGACTCGAGGAGGAAATCAAGCAACAGGGGATAGAGGAAGAGATTCAGGAAAAATATTGTGTTGTGATTCTTCATTTTGCCAGTGGCAAAATGGACTTCGGTAAAGAAAAGGAACAGGAATCCATTTATAAATTTGCAATGGAAAATATTCTGGCAGAAGCATTCACAGAAAAAATTAGAATGGAAAATGTGATCTGCTGGGAAGAAAATAAGGGAACCTATCTTGGAATTCTGTCGGAATTTTCGGAAAGGGAGACGAAGGAGAGAGCGGCACAGGTCAGAAACATATTTGAAAAATATTTTCCGGATGTATTGCAGATCGGATACATATCCCCAAGCGTTTCTTTTTATGAAGCAGGTTTGGAAAAAGAGAAAATAATGGAATATGACAAAACGCATATTTATGACGAATGGGAAATAAAGGAATTTATGGCATTGCTCCGAGAAAAGGAGGCTTCCGGACATATTCTGGACGAAGATTATATTCTGCAGTGTCTGAACAAGGGTTCCAGGGTAAGTACAATGGAATATTTACAAAAAACGCTGCAGCATGTAAAGCAAACGATGCATTCCGTAGAAGGATTTCGCAATTTTCAGGTGGAACTGACACAGCTTGTAAGCAAATATCTCCATGATAAAAAGGAAAATATGAACAGCGTGATTCGTGACCCGATCTATCTGAAACTGGATATGAATGCGGTTAAATCGGAATTTTCTATGGTGCAGTGGATGACATGGCTGATGAATAAGGTATTTGATCTGACACAGGAGGAACGGAAAGAAAAAACAGAAAAAAGGATCACAGATCAGGTAATTGATTATATCAGAGAACATTATACGGAAGATATTAACAGAAATACGCTTTCGGAGAGGTTTCATTTTTCACCGGAATACATTGGAAAAATGTTCCGGAAGGATATCGGAACGTCGTTGAATGATTATATTAATTCTCTGCGCGTGGAAAAAGCGAAACATTTGCTGGAAAACACCAATACAAAGGTGATTGATATTGCGCTGGAAGTCGGATTTGATACGCTCCCGTATTTCTCATCTGTATTTAAAAAATATACGGGAGTTTCACCGGTAGAGTTTCGGAAAAAAGAATAGATAGCTTAAAAACGAAAGTTTTTGTACTTTTTTGTGTAAGAACTTTCGTTTTTTTTGCGCTATGATAAGTCTATCAAAAGGAACCGGAAAGAAGAAAGGAGAAAGAAATGAAGAAAAAGATTTTGGCGATTTTGATGGCCACCCTGACAGTGGGATCTCTGCTGAGCGGGTGTGGTGGAGCACAGAGCGGTGATGCAACCGGAAAACAGGAAAGCAGTAAACAGGAGAGCAGCGACAGCGAAGAACCGGCAGAAATTGTATTTGCGTATATGACACAGAACAATATCCCAGAGTCATCAGAACTGGAAAGAATTCAGAACCTGATCAACGATTATACGGTAGATAAGATCAATACGAAGGTCAAACTGGTACTGTTTTCCAATTCTGATTATATGAATCAGGTGAATCTGATGCTGGCATCCGGAGAACAGCTGGATTTATTTCAGGCCTATAATACGTCGCATCTGAAATATATTCAGGATGGAACAGCGCTGGATATTACAGAGTATCTGGACAATGATCTGAAAGAAACAACAGAAACTCTTTACGATGGTTTTCTGGCACCGACAACGGTAGAGGGAAAAACATATGGAATTCTGAATATGGGTTCTAACTATGTACCGGGTGGATTTACCTATCGTGAAGATATTACTGAGGAACTTGGAATCGATATGAGTCAGGTTACCAAACCGGAAGACTTGACAGCAGTGTTTGCAAAGGTAAAAGAAGCTTATCCAGATATGACAATCATTGATCCGAACAGAGCGAATGCATTATTTGAAAGTTATCTTGGCAAGATTGATAAAATTGATCCATTAGGCGACAATATCGCTTCATCCGTTTCCGGTGTGGCTTATCAGGATAATGCAACTGTAGTGGATATATATGAAACGACAGACTTTAAAGAACTGTGCGAACTGACCAGAAGCTGGTTTGAAGCTGGTTATTATGCAAGTGATGCAGCTACCACAACAGCAACTACCGCAGAATTACTGATGTCCGGCAACTGCTTTGGCACATTCTGTGGTCTTGGTAATCCAAAGATTGCGCAGCAGTATACAAACAACTATGGTCATCCATTTGAAAATGTACAGATCAGTGATTCGATGATCTGGTCTGGAAACTCCGGGGCGTGGATGGTAAATTCCGGCTGTAAAAATCCTTCAGCAGCCTGCAAATTTATGAATCTGCTGTACACAGATGAATATGTAGATAACCTTCTGGTCTATGGAGAAGAAGGCGTGGATTATAAATTGGATGAAAATGGTTGTGCAGTAGCACCGGATGGATATACGGATCTGAATAGTGTAGCCTATACCGATAATATGAACTACTATTTCTGGGGAAATAAATGGTTGACCTATCCGGTTGCAGGCGGTCTGTATGGAGAAGAAAAAGAGACAAATAAACAGCAGAATTATGATGGAGATCATTCAAACTATTATGGTTTCCTTTACGACTACAGTGATAAAGAAGCAGAATATACCGCATGCCTGAACATTGTAGAAGAATATAAAAAATCTCTGTGGGTTGGTGCTGCGGATGTAGATGCAACACTTGCCGAGATGACAAAACGACTGAAAGCAGCCGGCATGGATGACCTGATTCAAGGAAAACAGGAGCAGCTGGATGCATGGATGAGTAGTAAATAGGAAAGACTTTGAAAAAAGGAAAGGGCTGCGGAATATCACCGCAGCCTTATTTATAAAAAGGGAGCTCGAATTATATGCCGAAGAGTAAGAAGAAATATGCCAGCAAAAATACATTAGCATTGCTCTTAATTGCATTGCCGGGTATTACATATCTGATTATTAATAACTATATCCCGATTGTGGGAACCTTTATTGCGTTTAAAAAGTTCAGCTATGCGAAAGGAATCTGGGGCAGTCCATGGTGTGGACTGGATAACTTTAAATTTTTGTTTCTGACAGATGATGCATGGGTTATTACGAGAAATACATTGTTATATAATCTGGCTTTTATCGTGATCGGAACCGTAGTTTCTGTGATTTTTGCAATCCTGCTGCATGAGCTGGGAGAACTGTTACGCGGAAAGCTTTTCCAGTCCGTGCTGTTGTTTCCACACTTACTGTCCTGGGTTGTAACGGCGTATCTGGTATACGCGTTATTGGGAAGTACAACCGGTTTTGTGAACAATACAATTTTAGATGCGTTGGGGAAAAACGGCGTAGACTGGTATACTGCAAAAGCTGCATGGCCGTTTATCCTGGTTATTGTATATCTTTGGAAGAATGCAGGATATAATGCGATCGTTTATATGGCAGGTATTGCAGGCATTGATAAGGAAATTTATGAAGCAGCAAAGATTGACGGTGCCTCTAAACTGAAACAGATTACTGCTATTACGCTTCCGCTTCTGAGACCAACCATTATTATTATGACATTGATGGCGATCGGTCGTGTATTCTATTCTGACTTTGGTTTGTTCTATCAGGTACCAATGAATGCAGGAACCCTGTTTTCTACGACGCAGACGATTGACACGTATGTATATCGTGGTTTGATGGAACAGGGTAATGTAGGAATGTCTTCGGCAGCAGGTGTATATCAGTCATTGGTTGGTTTTGCACTGGTCATGATTGCAAACTTTATTGTACGGAAAAAAGATCCGGAAAACGCATTGTTCTAGGAGGCAGGATATGAAAAAGACAGTCAGCGATGAAAAACGATTTATTGCAATAGCAACAGTTATTTTAGTGGTAATCAGTATTGTGGCGTTGTTTCCGATGATTCTTCTGGTGGTTGCGTCCTTTACCGATGAAAATGAACTGATTACAAACGGATATCAGATTTTGCCGAAGAAACTCAGCCTGGAAGCATATACCTACATGGTAAAACAGGCAGCAACAATCGTAAGATCGTATCTTGTTACGATTGGAACAACCGTTGTCGGAACCGGATTAAGCGTATTACTGACGACTTCGATCGCATATCCGATGGCACGAAAAACATTCAAATATAGAAACGCATTATCCTTTTTTGTATATTTTACCATGCTGTTTAATGGAGGACTGGTGCCACAGTATATTATGTGGACAACATTTTTCCATATTAAAGATACGTATGCAGCACTGATTTTTCCGAATCTTCTGATGACAGCATTCAATATTTTCCTGGTAAGAAACTATTACAGCAACAGCCTGCCGGAAGCATTATATGAAGCTGCACAGCTGGACGGAGCGTCAGAGCTTGGAATTTTCACCAAAATTGTATTTCCGTTGTCGAAGCCGGTAGTTGCCACCATTGGACTGTTTACAGGTCTTTCCTACTGGAACAGCTGGACCAATGCTTTATATTACGTACAGGATCCAAAATATTTTGGTATTCAGAATCTTCTGATGCGTATCATGAAAAACATTGAATATCTGCGAAGCGGAGCATCAGAGCTGGCGGCCGAAGGACAGGCAGTTTCGCTTCCGGGAAACTCCATCCGAATGGCACTGGCATTTGTCGGAATTTTACCAATCATTATTATTTACCCGATGCTTCAGAAATATTTTATCAAAGGTGTGGTTGTCGGCGCTGTAAAAGGCTGACAGAAAGGAGAAACAGATGGCAGCATATGTACATTGCAATTTTCACTCCTGTATCCTGCGGATGCAGGTAGATGTTTCGATTCTGCTTCCGGAAAAAGAGCGAATGGAAGATGTAGAGCAGGGAAAAAAGGGAGAGACTTTCGGGAAAAACAAAAAATATCAGACCCTGTATCTGCTGCATGGATTTACAGGAGACCATCTTTCGTATCTGAGGACCTCCAAGATTGAGCGTTATGCAGATGAGCATCAGATTATGGTGGTTATGCCAAGCGTATATAACAGCGCCTATACGGATATGAAATACGGACTGGATTATTTTTCTTATCTGACAGAAGAACTGACAGATTTTGTGGAGAGAAATTTCCCGGCAGCAACAAAGCGGGAAAACCGTTTTATTGCAGGAATGTCGATGGGAGGTTACGGTGCCTATAAATGGGGACTTACCTGTCCGGAAAAATTTGCGGCAATCGGAGGCGTTGCGGGATCTTATCATGCGGAATATCGTTATCAGGGAAAGGTTAACACGGTATCCACCCTTTGTGAAGCGTTATATGGTGATCCGCCTGCGATTACACCGGAGGTTCATGATGTTTTTACACTGTTGAAAAACCGGAAAGAAGAAGGAAGAGATATTCCGAGACTGTATACCTGCTGCGGTACAGAGGACAGACGTCACCAGGATTCGGTCGATCTGAAGGAGTTTGCGGATCAGCTGGGCGTTCCGCTGCTGTTTGAAGAGGGACCGGGAAGACATGATGATATTTTCTTTGATGAGTATATTCAGAAGATTCTGGACTGGATGAACTTTGCAGGGAAATCAGTAGAAGAATAAAATATACCGCAAAGTGGGGCTTGCAGATTGCGGAAATGATTTTTCAGACACGCGCTAAGCGAAAACACTACAGAATATAGAACTATTTAGCAGATAAAGACCCATATTTGTAGAAATTTTTCTTAGTGCGGCAGCCCCCACGGGAAATACAGGGAGAAGAGGAAAATGCAGATAGAAAAAGCAGCTGTAGCCGGAACACTGGAATCCAGCGATTGTATGGTTACGGTAGAAGATGGGGATGGCAATATAGATCTGGTACTGGAAAGTACAGTGATTCATCAGTATGGAAATCAGATCCGTCATGTGGTTCTGGATACTCTGGAAAATCTGGGAGTTCAGAACGTAAAAATTAAGATTGTAGATAAAGGAGCTCTGGACTGCACCATCCGTGCAAGGGTGGAAGCTGCGGTATACCGTTCCGCCGGGCAGTCGGAGCAGCTGCCATGGGGAGGTGCGATCCGATGAGAGACGCAAAAAAACGATTACGTCGTACCATGATGTTTTTAAACGCACAGAAGCCGGGACTGATTAAAGATCCCTATATTTATGGAGCAGATTCTCTGATGTTGGATCTGGAAGATGCAGTGGCAGAAAATCAGAAGGACGCGGCCAGATTTTCCCTGTTTCATGCACTTCGCACGATTGATTATCATGGAGCGGAACGGATTGTACGTATCAATGGCCTGGACACACCTTTCTGGAAGGAAGATATCCGTTGCGCAGTAGCCGGTGGATGTGATGGCATCCGGATTCCGAAGACAGAGACAGCACAAGATGTAAAGATAGTGGAGCAGCAAATTTTAAAGGCAGAGAATGAGTTTGGCAGACCGGAGAACAGTACCTTAATTATGGCAGCGATAGAATCGGCAAGAGGTGTGGTGAAGGCGTTAGAAATTTGCGAGGCTTCGAAAAGGTTGTTTGGTATCGCACTGTCCGGTGGAGATTACACGAAAGATCTGCATACCCACATCACGGGAACCGGAATAGAACTGATGGGAGCAAGACAGCAGCTTGTCATCGCTGCACGGGCAGCAGGTGTACAGTGTTTTGATACCGTCTATACAGATTTGGAAAACGAAGAGGGCTTTCGGGAAGACGTCAATACGATTCACCTGATGGGCTTTGATGGGAAATCGATTATCAATCCAAGACAGATTCGTATTGTACATGAAATTTTTACGCCGAAAGAAAAAGAGATTATTTTTGCGGAAAAAGTAGTCCGTGAGATTGACAGCAAAAAGGCACAGGGAATCGGTGTGTTTACTGTAGACGGAAAGATGATTGATATTGCGTTTTATGATGGTGCAAAGCGAATCATCGAACTGGCCAAGGCTTCCGGTGTGTACGAGGGGGAACTGTAAAATGAAAAATGCAGTAGGGAGAGAAATTCCCGAGGAAATATTGAAGATAACAGGAAAAGAAGTATTTCACGGAGTGCATTATTATGATGGTTATGAATATCAGAAAGATGGTCCGAAAACCCGCTGCGTGGTGAATTCCGATGGCAGCAAACTGGTGAAAACAATTCATGAGGCACTGGTGAAATGCGAAATCCGGGATGGCATGACAATTGGATTTCATCATCATTTCCGGGATGGTGATCTGGTTGTAAATATGGTGATGGAAGAAATCCATAAAATGGGTATTAAAAATATTACCATTTGTGCCAGCTCTCTTGGGAAAGCGCATGCAGGACTGGTGCCGTACATGGAAGATGGAACGATTACGGGAATCCAGTCTTCCGGTGTGCGCGGTGAGATTGGAAAGGCGATTTCTGAGGGAAAACTGAAAGGGCTTGCAGTGATGCGCTCTCACGGCGGCAGAGTTCGGGCAATCGAAACAGGAGAAGTACACCTGGATATTGCATTTATCGGAGCACCGACGTGTGATGATTATGGAAACTGTCGTGGTATCGGTGGAAAGGCGGACTGCGGAGTGTTGTCCTATGCGATGGTAGATGCTGATTACGCAGACAGAGTCGTAGCAATTACGGACTGTCTGGTTCCGTTTCCTAATTTCCCGGCGCATATTTCCATGACAAAAGTAGACTATGTAGTAGTGGTAGATGCAATTGGAGATCCTAAGAAAATTGCAACAGGTGCAGCAAAACCGACGAAAGATATGAGAAAACTGATGATGGCGGATTACTGTACACGATTTGTAACGTCTACCCCGTACTTTAAAGATGGATTTTCCTATCAGACAGGTGTGGGAGGCGCGTCTATCGCTTCCACCATTTCGCTGGCAAAAATCATGAAGGAACGTGGAATCCGTATGCGTTTCGGTGTCGGAGGTCTGACAAAACCGATGTGTGATCTTCTGGATAACAATCAGGTTGATGTACTTCTGGATACGCAGGATTTTGATCTGGATGCGGTAGAATCAGTAAAAGATATCAGGCATTTCAGAATCAGTGCCGGTGAATATGCAGACCCTTTTAACAAGGGCGCAGTAGTCAACAAACTGGACTTTGTGATTCTGGCAGCACTGGAAGTTGATGTAAATTTCAATTGCAATGTTGTAGTAGGTTCCGATGGCGTTATAACAGGCGCGCAGGGAGGTCATCCGGATACGGCGGCAGGTGCAAAATGCACCATTGTACTGACTCCTTTATTACAGGGAAGAATTCCGGCAATCTGTACGGAAGTAACAACAGTGACAACACCGGGAGAATCTGTAGATGTAGTCATCACGGAATATGGAGTTGCAGTTAACCCACTGCGAAAAGATCTGCTGGAAGCGGTAAAAAACAGTGGACTTCCGCTGAAAACGATAGAAGAACTTCGGGATTTGGCTTACCGGATTGCAGGAGAACCGGAGAAAGTAGAATTTGGCGAACGTGTTGTAGGAATTATTGAAAGCAGAGATGGAACCATCATGGATGTAGTTCGTCAGATTAAACCATTCCGATTTAAAGAGGAAAAGAATATACTCCCGGAGCCAGTACATAAATAAGAGAAGGGAGGGCAGGCAGTGAGTGACTATATGGAAGAAACAGGGGATCCTTTTACCGGGAAAAAGAAAGAGGAACTCAAAAAATTTCTGGAATACATGGGACTTACTTATGATGAGCAGATTACACATTCCATCGTATTGCGAAAAGAGAAAGAAATCATAGCAACTGCTTCCTGCCAGAAAAATATCATAAAATGTGTTGCGGTATCAGAAGCGTATCAAGGACAGAATCTGCTGGCACATCTTATGACATCTCTGATTGAATATTTTTATGGAATGGGAATTTCTCATTTTTTCGGATTTACCAAGCCTCAGAACAAAGAACTGTTTTGTAGTATGGGAATGTATCCGGTGGCACAGACAGAAAAAATTCTTCTTCTGGAAAATGACAAAAACGGACTTGAAAAATTCCTGAAACGATTAAAAAAAGAAACACAGGAACAGCAGAAATGCAAAGTGGAAAACAGACATGAAAACGGTATCGGTGCAGTGGTTATGAATTGTAATCCCTTTACCAGAGGACATGAATACCTGATCCGGGAGGCAGCAAAAAAAAACAAATGGCTGCACATTTTTATCCTCTCAGAAGAACAGAGCTTTCTGACAACGAGAGAACGGTATCAGTTGGTAAAAGAAGGAATACAGGAAATTCCAAATGTGATTCTTCACCAGACCTCAGAATACATGATTTCGCCGGCTGTGTTTCCGACATACTTTATCAAAGAAAAAGCGAAAGCCTATGAGATGAATTGCCAGTTGGATATTCAGCTGTTTGGAGAGTGCATTGCACCGGAGCTTAAAATTACAGATCGCTATGTGGGCAGTGAACCGGTCTGCGATGTGACACATACCTATAACCAGTGCTTACGGGAGCAGCTGCCGTGCTATCAGATCCGCTTTCATGAAATTCCCAGAAAAACATATGGAGACCAGATCATCAGTGCATCTGAGGTCAGAAAAAAATATGCGGAAAATCAATTAAAAAGCGTCTGCGGAATGCTTCCGGAAAGTACCTGGCGCTATCTGGAAAGGAAAAAGAATGAAAACGGAAAATAAAGTTTCCTTAGAGCAGGTATTGTGGAGCCGAGAAAAAAGGGTGGCAACGCAGAAAGAGCTTCTTGAAAAATATCCGGGTACGTTAATCTGCTTTATGCTCAATATTCCGGGTCCGGAAAAGGTAAATAAACTTTTCGAAAAGGTCTTTTATGAAGGACTGGAAAAGATACAGAATAAGCTGGAAACGGAAAAAATTTCGACGGAAGTCCGGCTGGTACAAGAAAACATAACCGGATATGAGGGATATTTGGTTGTGAAAGCAGACGGCTGCCGGGTGAAAAAGCTTATGATTGCTTTGGAAGAGACGAAGATTGGGAGACTGTATGATATTGATGTATTGGAAAAAGAAAATACGAAAATCAGCAGAAATGATCTTGGATTTCCGGAAAGAAAATGTCTGTTATGCGACAACCCGGCCTGTCAGTGTGGCAGAAGCAGAAAACATTCGATCGAAGAATTGAGAAAAAAGATCTATGATATCATATGGGAAGAGCAGCTACAAAGAGGCGTAGCCGCTGAGATCAGTCAGGCCCTGATGGAAGAAGTGTATACGACACCAAAACCAGGCTTAGTAGACCGGGAGGATACCGGTGCACATACAGATATGGACTGTCAGACATTTCAAAAGAGTACAGAGGCGATCGCCGAAGATCTGGCGGCAATGTTTGAAGCAGGGTATTCCTGGGAGGCAGATCCGGAGACGCTGTTTCCGCTTCTCAGAGAAAGAGGAAAAAAGACGGAAGAAAAAATGTTTGCTGCAACCGGAGGAGTCAATACGCATAAAGGAATCATTTTTACGATTGGCATTCTAGCAGCTGCGGCCGGAATTTCCCTGAGAAATTACGGAAAAATCGAGTCAGAGAGTGTTTGCCGAATCAGTCTGGAAATGACAAAAAAAGAGCTGGAACAAGATCTGAGAAAGTTAAAACAAAGTTCGGGGATCACGCATGGAGAAAAAATTTACTGCCATCTGGGCGAAAAAGGTGTCCGGGGACTGGCAATGACCGGATATCCGATTCTGTGTGAACTTACGGTTCCTCATATGAAGCAGTATATAGCAAATAACAGGGACAAAAATCAGATCAATGTACAGATTCTTCTTGAAATTATAGCAGAGCTTACAGACACAAATGTCATCAGCAGAACCAGTGAGAAAGAAATGCGATGGCTGCAAACGGAAGCAAAGGCAATTCTTAAGGCAGGTGGTGCTTTTAGTGAGAATGGTTTGCAAAAAGTGCGGGAACTGAATCAGATTTGTATCCGGAAAAATATGAGTCCGGGCGGAGCTGCGGATTTACTTGCAGCAACGATTTTTTTGTGCCGCATGGAAACACTGATGGAACGACGGAAAGGTATTTTACAATAAAAAGAAATTAAAAAGAAACGGCCGCTTTCAATACGGAATATTTCGTTATTGAGAGCGGCTTTTCCTATAACAGCCTTCACTCGGACAAAATCTCCCACAAAGTGGAATTCACAGCTTACGAATATCCGCTTGACACACACTCTGGTGCGGTAATGTTTAGGGAAGGAAGAGTTACAATTTGCCCGGCGTTTGATTGCATCGAAAAAAAGAGTCTGTTATACTTAGCTATGTCTATTTTAGGAACGGAAACGGGGCAGAACAGGAGGAAAAAAGCATGAGTCTGCAGTTTATTATGGGAAATTCGGGGGCTGGGAAATCGAGGTATGCGTATGAAAAAATTCTGGCGGAAGCGGCGCGCCACCCGGAGAAAAATTATCTGATTGTCGTGCCGGAGCAGTTTACAATGCAGACACAGAAAGAACTCGTGTCTCTGCATCCGGCGGGCGGAATTTTAAATATTGATATTTTAAGTTTTCAACGTCTGGCCTACCGTATTTTTGAGGAGACCGGAGGAAGCCTGTATCCGGTGCTTGAAGAGACGGGAAAAAGCCTCGTGGTGAAGCGCGTTGCGCAGGAAAAGAAAAAGGAGCTGACAATTCTTGGCAGCACGTTAAAAAGAACCGGTGCGGTTTCGCAGATGAAATCGCTGATTTCCGAGCTGAAGCAGTATCAGATTGCGCCGTCCGAGCTTGATACGTGGGCGGAAGAGACGGGAGAGAAAAAGCTGCTGGCGGCAAAGCTGAAGGACACCGGTGTGATCTACCGTGCGTTTGAGGAATATCTGGAAAACCGTTACGTGACGGCGGAGGATGTGCTGGAAGTTCTGGCGGGAAAGCTGGAAGAATCGGAGCTGATTAAAAACAGTGAGGTACTGGTGGATGGGTTTACCGGATTTACGCCGGTGCAGATCGGTGTGCTTGGAAAGCTGTTCCGGCTCTGTGCGAAGGTTTATGTGACGATTATTATGGATGAGCGGGAGGACCCGTATAAAAAGGCGATTCCGCATCAGCTTTTTGCGATGAGCCGCCAGCTTGTCCAGCAGCTCATGAAAGCGGCAGATGAAGCAGGGTGCCCGGTGGAGCCGGAAATCTGGGTCAGACGCTCGGGACATGGCCGTTTTCAGCCGGGAAGCACGATGGATCAGCTGGAGCAGAGACTGTTCCGGTATGGGAAGAGAGGATTTTCCGGAAATGGAATAGAAAAAAGACCGGAATCAGGAACGGAAGCAAAGACGGGAAATCCGGCAGCAGGACACGAGGCGAACCAGCAGGGAATCTATATCAGCGTAGCGCCGAATCCGCGTGCCGAGCTGGAAGAGACGGTGCGTCTGATCCGCCGCATGGTGCGCGAGGAGGGCATGCGCTACCAGGATTTCGCCGTTCTGACCGGAGATCTCTCCGTTTACGGTACGTATGCGCGGGAAATCTTTGAAAAATGCGGTGTTCCGTACTTCGTTGATGAAAAACATTCCGTCCTGATGAACCCGTTCGTCGAATTTCTGCGCGCGGCGATTGAGATGGTCGTGCAGAGCTTTTCCTACGAGAGTGTCTTCCGCTATCTGCGCTGCGGTCTTTCGAGTCTGAACCGTGAGGAGACAGATGCGATGGAAAACTATGTCCTGGCACTTGGCATCCGTGGGCTGAAAGCGTATGGGGAGACGTGGACGAGGGGTTACCGCGGCATCAAGCCGGATGAAGTGCCGCAGCGCAATCTTCTGCGGGAGAAGTTCTATGCCGAAGTGCAGCCGTTTGCGGAGCAGATGAAAAAGAAAGATGCCACTGTGCGGGAGCGGACCGAGGCGCTGTATGCACTGGCAGTGCAGAATCAGATGCAGCAAAAGCTCGAGGAGCGGCGGCAGCAGTTTGAGCAGCAGGGACAGGAGGCGTTCGCAAAAGAATACAGCCAGATTTACGGCATTGTCATGGAGCTGCTGGACAAAATTGTCGAGGTGCTGGGCGATGAGAAGATGACGCTGGCAGAGTATCAGGAAATTCTGGAGGCGGGCTTTGCGGAGGCATCTGTCGGTATTATTCCGCCGACGGCGGACCAGGTACTGATCGGTGATAATGAACGGTCGCGTCTGAAGGACATCCGCGTGCTGTTTTTCGTCGGCGTGAATGACGGGCTGATTCCGCGCCACGACGCGGGCGGCGGCATTCTCTCGGAATATGACCGCGAGGAGCTGGAACGGGCGGATGCGAAGCTGTCCCCGACGGCGCGGGAGACGATGTATCAGCAGAAATTCCATCTCTACCGAAATCTGACAAAACCGTCGGAGCGGCTGTACCTTTCCTTTGCGAAAGCGGGCGCGTCCGGCGAGGCGCAGAATCCGTCGTATTTGATCAACGAAATACGAAAACTCTTCCCGGAGATTCCGGTGCGGGATATTGAAAAAGAGGAAAAACCGGAGGAAAAACTGGAAATGCCGCGTTCCGGCGAGGCACTGTTTCTGGAGGAGCTTGGCAGAGCGGCGGAGGGAGAGATCGATCCGCTGTTTGAGGAGCTTTACCGCTGGTATGCAGCACATCCGGAGGCGGGAATTCCGGCGGAGACGTATCGAAAAGCGGCGTTTCTGCGCTGTGCGGACGGTGTAATCGGAAAGAGTGCGGCATCGGCACTGTACGGAGATACGTTAAAAAACAGTGCAACGCGGCTGGAAAAGTATGCGGCGTGTGCGTTTGCCCACTTTATGGAGTTCGGCCTTCAGATCCGCGAGCGGGATCAGTATGAGCTGAAAGCGGCGGATATGGGAACGGTCATGCATGAGGCGCTTGAGAAGTTTTCGAAAAAACTGCAGGAGAACGGTGAGACCTGGAAGACGGTGACCGATGACACGCGTGACCGTCTGATTGAGGAGTGTGTCGAGGAGACGATGGCGGACTATGGAAACACAATTTTTCAGAGTTCAAGCCGGAATCAGTACCGCATTATCCGCGTGAAGCGGATCCTGAAACGAACTGTCTGGGCACTGCAGCAGCAGATCCGGCAGGGAGAATTTGAGCCAGGGGAATTCGAGGTTTCGTTCTCGATGGAGGACTCGCTGTCGGCGATCAACATCGATCTGTCGGAGCATGAGAAAATGCGTCTGCGCGGACGGATTGACCGCGTGGATCTCTGCGAGACGGACGATAAGGTCTATGTGAAAATTATCGATTACAAGACGGGAAATACGTCGCTCGACCTGGTGGCGCTCTATTATGGACTGCAGCTGCAGCTTGCTGTTTATCTCGATGCGGCGGTGGAACTGGAGCAGAAAAAGCATCCCGGCAAGCAGGTGGAGCCGGCGGGCGTGTTCTATTATCATATTGATGATCCGATGCTCGATCAGGAGGAGGATGAGACCGACGAGGCGTGGGGCCGGCGGATGCTGAAAGCGCTGCGGATGGACGGTCTTGTGAATGCGGACCGGAAAGTTGTGGAGCTTCTCGACCGCGTGCTTGAGGACGGAACGACATCCGATGTGATTCCGGTTGGAAAGAAGAAGGATGGAAGTTATACGAGCTATTCGAAAGTAGCGTCGCCGGAGCAGTTTGATGTGATCCGTACGTACACCAGAAAGAAGGTGCGTGAGATCGGCGAGGGCATTTTCTCGGGCAATGTAAAAATTTCCCCGTATCAGCGGGACGGTGCGACGGCGTGTGCGTACTGTGAATATCAGGGAATCTGCGGTTTTGACCAGAAAATTCAGGGATACGAGTACCGCAAACTGAAGGGCATGGACACGGAACTGCTGATGAAGGCGATGCAGGAGATAACACAAAGTGATCAAAAAGAGTGACTGCCTTCCGGAAAGGAAAGAGAAATGCAGTTTTCCATGTATGAGAAAGTAATCAGCCAGAAAGAAGAGGGAGAGATAAATGGCAGTAAAATGGACAGCGGAACAGCAGAAAGTCATTGATACGAGAGACCGGAATCTTTTGGTCAGCGCAGCGGCAGGTTCCGGAAAGACGGCGGTTCTGGTAGAGCGGATCCTTGCGATGGTGAAAGATCCCGTGCGCCCGATTGATATTGATCAGCTTCTTGTCGTGACCTTTACGCGTGCAGCGGCGGGAGAAATGAAAGAGAGAATCGGCCGCGCCCTGCAGCAGAGCCTAGAGGAAAATCCAGAGAATGAGCATTTACAGCGGCAGCAGACCCTGCTTCACCATGCACAGATCAGCACGATCCATGGCTTCTGTTCGTATGTGATAAAAAATTATTTTCAGATGATCGATCTTGATCCGGTATACCGCATGGCGGATGAGGGAGAGATCCGCCTGATGAAAAGTGACGTGATCCAGAAGGTGATGGAGGAGCGGTTTGCGGAAAAAGATCCTGCGTTTACACGGTTTGTGGAGAGCTACGCGGCGGGAAAACAGGATGACGGACTCGACGCGCTCGTGCTGAAGCTGTATGAATTTTCCATGAGTTATCCGTGGCCGGAGCAGTGGCTCGAAGAGTGCCGGGCGGCGTATCAGATCGATTCGCCGGAGGCGGTGCAGAAAAGCATCTGGGTACAGGTACTGATGGCTGAGGCGAAAAAGCGGCTCTCGAGTATTCTGGAAGGAATTGAGGAAAACCGAAAAACGGCGGTAAGCCCTGGCGGACCGTATCTGTATGACGAGGCGCTGGCATCAGATCAGCAGATGGTGGAAGAGCTGATCGAGACGGAATCGTTCGACGGAATGGTGCGCGCGATGGCCGGAATGAAGTTCAAGGCGCTTTCGCGGAAAAAGGCAGACGATGTGAGCGAGGCGCTGAAAGATCAGGTGAAGGCAGAGCGCGATGCATGCAAAAAAGAACTGCAGAAATTAAAAGAGCAGTTTTTCGAGAAGGACAGCACCGAGATTGCGGAGGAGATTGCGGACTGCCGGGAGCCGATCGGCGTGCTGATCGATCTGACGGAGCAGTTTGCGAAAGCGTTTGCAGAGAAAAAACGGAGCAAAAATATTCTTGATTATGCCGATCTGGAACACTTTGCGCTCGAAATTCTTGTGCAGCAGGAGGACGGCCGTCTGGTGCGGACCGATGCGGCGCGGGAGCTTTCGGAACAGTTCCGCGAAATCATGATCGATGAGTATCAGGACAGCAACTTTATCCAGGAGGCACTGCTCTCTGCAGTGTCCGGCGAGGAGGAAGGCAGATGGAACCGGTTTATGGTTGGCGATATCAAGCAGAGCATCTACGGATTCCGCCTGGCGCGGCCGGAGCTGTTTCTGGAAAAATATCATACGTATGCGAAGGACGGGGAAAGCCAGCAGAGAATCGATCTCGACAAAAACTTCCGAAGCCGGCCGGAGGTGCTTGCAGGGGCGAACTATGTGTTCCGTAAGCTCATGAGTCCGGAGCTTGGCGGCATTGCGTATGATGAGGCGGCGAGCCTCCATGCGGGTGCGGCGTTCCCGAAGAAAGAAGAGGGAAATACGGATCTGTGGCAGACGGCATACGAAACGGAGCTTCTGCTGCTGGACGACCAGGCGCCTGAGCTGGAAGATGACAAGTCGCGCGAGACAAAAATGGAAACGGAGGCGGCTGCCGTTGCGGCGCGCATCCGCGAGATGGTTGGAAAGGAAGAAGTGGTGGACAAAGAGACCGGAGAATACCGGAAAATCCAGTACCGTGATATCGTGATCCTGCTTCGGGCAGTCAGCGGCTGGTCAGAGACCTTCTCCCGTGTCCTTCAGGCGGCGGGAATTCCGGCGTACAGCACATCGAAAACGGGATACTTTTCCACACAGGAAATTGTGACCGTGCTGAATTATCTGCATCTGTGTGACAATCCCTGCCAGGAGATTCCATTTACCGCAATCTTACGCTCGCCGATCTGCGGATGCACGGATGCGGAACTGGCGGCGGTGCGTTGTGTGGATAAAGACGTAAAAATTTACGAGGCATGTGGAAAATATGCGGCAGAAGGGGAAGATGAGGCGCTTCGGAAGAAGCTTGGAAGTTTTCTGGAGCAGCTGGAAATGCTGCGGAGCCGTGTGCCTTACACGCCGATTCATGAACTGATTACACAGATTCTCGATGAAACGGGCTACGGCGGCTATGCATCTGCGATGCCGGGTGGTGTGCAGCGGCGGGCCAATCTGGAAATGCTCGTGGAAAAGGCGGTGGAATTTGAGGCGACGAGTTACCGTGGACTGTTCAACTTTATCCGTTATATCGAGCAGCTTCAGAAGTATGAAGTCGATTTCGGCGAGGTGAATATTTACGGGGAGAGCGCAGATACGGTGCGTATCATGAGTATTCACAAGAGTAAAGGACTGGAATTCCCGGTTGTGTTCCTCTCGGGCATGGGCAAATCGTTTAACCAGATGGACAGCCGTGCGGCGCTTGTACTCCATTCCCGCATGGGCATCGGCGCGGATGCGATCGATCCGGAGCACCGCGTCCGTCAGGCGACACTGCCGCGGCAGATCATCCGGCAGAGCATGAAGCTGGAAAATCTGGCGGAGGAGCTGCGGGTGCTTTACGTTGCCATGACGCGACCGAAGGAGAAGCTGATTATGACGGGCATGGCGTCGAAGCTGGAGAGCCGCGTGAAGCAGTGCGCGGCGCATGCGGGGCGGCAGGAGGAGCTGCTGTCGTATCAGACATTGAGCAGTGCATCCGGGTATCTCGACTGGATTTTGCCGGCATTTTCGAGAAACCGGTGTTTCGACGGGCTGTATGAACAATTTGGTCTGGCAGGGAATGCGGACAATCCGCTGTATGCGGAGAAAATTCCGGTAACGATCCGCCTTGTATCACCGGCAGGACTTGTTGAGGGAGAAGTGCTGCATCAGATGGAGCGCGCGGTGAATGAGCAGAAGATCATGGAAATTCCGAAGCAGCCGCCGAGAGAAGCGGCGCTGAAGGAACTTGTGGAGGAGCGGTTTGCCTACCAGTATCCGTATGAGAAGGAAAAACAGATTCCGGTAAAGGTTACCGTTTCACAGCTGAAGAAGGCCGGGATGGAGGAATCCGAGATCGGAAAAGAGCTGTTCGCGCAGGAAGAACTCGTACCAATTGTGCCGGGCTTTCTGAAAAAGGATCATGTTGCGGCTCTGACGGGCTCTGACCGCGGAACGGCGTACCACCGCCTGCTGGAATGTCTCGATTACCGCAGAGCGTACAGCATCACAGAGCTGATGGCACAGACGGAGGAATTGATTGCAGAAGGAAAGATGACGAAAGAAGCAGCGGAATGCATTTATTTCAAATCGATCCTCGCTTTCGCAAAAAGTCCGGTTGGAATGCGGATGCGGAATGCCTTTTTGAATGAAACCCTGAAACGGGAGCAGCCGTTTGTGATGTCCGTTCCGGCAAGTGAGGCAGATCCGTCCTATCCGGAAGATGAAACCATTCTCGTGCAGGGAATCATTGACGCATGGTTCCCGGAGGGGGATGAGATTGTTCTTGTGGACTACAAAACGGACCGTGTGAAAGAAGCCGGGGAGCTGAAAAAGCGGTATGAAAAACAGCTCGCCTATTACCAGCAGGCACTGGAGCGGACGACAGGGAAGAAAGTGAAAGAGAAAATTATTTATTCGCTGGCACTGGATGAAGAGTTGGTATTGTAGGAAAAAACTACTAAAAAAAACAACTGTCAAAACAGGGATAAAGTATGATATCATGGTTGAGAAACAAACAGGTATTGAGAAACAAAGAGAAAAAAGGAGATTCAGTGATGATTCGAAAAATTGTTCAGATAGAGGAAGACAGATGTACAGGATGCGGGCTTTGTGCGCATGCCTGTCATGAAAGTGCGATTGCGATAGTTGACGGGAAGGCAAAGCTGATCCGGGATGACTACTGCGACGGATTCGGCGACTGCCTGCCGGTTTGTCCGGCAGATGCGATTTCGTTTGTGGAGCGGGAGGCGCTGCCGTACGATGAGGAGGCGGTAAAAGAGAACCAGCGGAAGGCAAAAGAGGCGGCCGGGCAGGAGAATACCGGAGCAGGAAAAGCAGGTGAAAACAGCTGGGCGATTGACCGTGCAGATGCGCAGGAAAATTCTGCAGCAGTTCCGTCCCGGCTCCGCCAGTGGCCGGTGCAGATCAAGCTGGTGCAGGAGCGGGCTTCGATGTTTGCAGGAGCAGACCTTCTCGTTGCGGCGGATTGTACAGCGTATGCGTATGGAAATTTCCACCAGGATTTCATTCGGGATCATGTCGTTCTCGTAGGCTGTACAAAACTTGACGATGTCGATTATTCCGAGAAACTTGCGCGGATTTTCATGTGCAATGATATTAAGAGTATCACGGTTGCACGCATGGAGGTTCCGTGCTGCGCAGGAATGGAGCGTGCCGTGAAGATGGCGCTGAAAGAGAGTGGAAAGAAGATTCCGGTGAAAACCGTGGTGATTTCTACGGAGGGGGAAATTTTATAGAAAATCAGATATAGTAATTAGCGTGTGCCCTTAAAAGTTATTTTACAATTGATACATTCTGCTTTGTGGAATATGTAAGACGAAAAAAATGAAAAGCTCGGTAAGAGGTATTAGAAAAATGAGTATGACGAAGATACAAGAGGAGCTTCTTGGTGCGCTGATCGGTCTGGCCCGGTCGGTAGATGGAAGAGGAGGAGCAGCAAAAGGTGAATCGCAGGAGTTTTCCAGCGGTGACAGCAATGGTCACCGCCCGGACAAAGCCACGCATGAGATTCTGCTTGGCGGAATTTGTGCGGCAAATCCGGAAAAAGAGCTGAGGGAAGAAGATGGGAAATCCTGGATTGTACGCGTGGAGGCAGAAAAGAATCGTCTGAATCCGGATTGCGCAGTGTGCAAAGGAAAATGTGGCAGAACAGATAACTATGATCTCGAAGAAATGGCGACAGATGAACCGTCGGATCGGGCACGAAAAGAGCAGATTCTTGCGGGATTGTTTCCGATGGCAGAAAAACTGCAGCAGCTTCGGAAAGAAACAAAAGAGCAAAACGAAGAATTGCAGGGGGCGGTTAATTTTTTATATAAAGCATTGTTTGCGATTGGAAACTATGTCGGGGAAAAGAGTCTGCAGAGTGTGGTGCAGGAGATGAATACCCTTTTTGTTGAATTGGAAAATGTATTGAAATAAGTAGAAAATAAGAAAAATCCTCTGTCCGGAGTGTATAAAAAACCCCGGAAACAGGGGATTTTTTGCGTTCTGCGCCAAGTGCATAAAACGTATTATCGCGTTTTCACAAAGTTTTGCAAAAGCAGACAAAATTGCAGACAGGCGCTTGCAACAGAAAAATGAATAGGTTATAACATTATAACAAGATGGCAGGGAGAGCCAATACAAAGAAATGAGATTCTATTGGCATATAAACAGAAAAAATACAGGGGAAAAGATGAAAAGGGACGGAAGCGGGATGGAGCAGAAAAAATATATCCTTCTGGATGTTGGCGGAACGGAAATCAAAGGAAGTGTGTCGGACGGAAATGGAGTAAGAATGAGAATCCGGAAATTTCCAGCACAGGCGCAGAAGAGCACAGAGAAGATTCTGGACAATTTTGCAAAGATCTGCCGGGAACTGATGAGAGAAGCAGACGGAAGTGTTGTCGGAGTTGGGATGGCGATTCCGGGTCCGTTTGATTATGAAAATGGAATCAGCCGGATGCAGGGACTGAATAAGTACGATGCCATTTACGGGATTCCACTGGAAAGAGAAATCAAGGCGCGCGTGCCGGAACTTGGATCAGCACGATTTTTGTTTTTACATGACATTGAAGCATTTGCACTGGGAGAAAGCTGGTACGGAAACTGTCGTGATGCGGATAAAATTCTGTGCGTCTGCATCGGAACCGGCGCCGGGTCGGCTTTTGTAGAAAACGGGGAAACGGTGAAAACAGGAAAAGGTGTGCCGGAAAATGGATGGATTTATCAACAGCCGTTTGGAGATTCCATTTTGGACGATTATCTTTCTGTGCGCGGGCTGGAGCAGATTAGCCTGGCTGTGACAGGAAAAGTGTGGAGTGGAAAAGAATTGTATGGTCTGGTAAAAGCGGGAAACATGGAGGCAGAAGAAGTCTGGAGAAGATTTGGAGCAGATGTGGCGGCTGGCCTTCTTCCTGTGCTGGAGGAATATCAGCCGGATCTGCTGCTTCTGGGCGGACAGATTGCAAAAAGTTTTTCCTGGTTTGGAAAAGAACTGGAAAGAGAGTGCGAGAAAAGAAAGATTCGGATTCAGATAGAAACGGAAACATCCGGCCGTGCCATGGAAGGCCTGTTGTCACAGTTTTCTGAAAAAACACAATAGAGCAAAAATATTTTCAGAAACAAAAATACAATGCTATGGAGAGAAAAGAAGAAGGAGAAACTGCAAAAATGGATAGAAATCCGGGAGCACCGCCGCTGTATGCGCAGCTGGAACAGATTCTGAAACAGCAGATCGAATGCGGCACGTACAAAAAAGGAGATTTTCTGCCAACAGAAAAAGAGCTGATGGAAAAGTACGAGCTTTCGCGTGTGACAGTACGCCAGGCGATGACGAATCTGGTACAGAGCGGTTACGCCCGTGCACGGCGCGGCATCGGAACAGATGTTGTCTACGAGAAAGTCGAAGAGCAGATGGAAGGTGTCATCAGTTTCACGGAAGAAATGAAAAAGCATCATATCGAAATGCAGACAACATACTGCAAGATGGAACTGATCAGTCCCGGGGAAACGGTAGCAAGAAGTCTGCAGATTCCATTGACGGAGCCATGTTATTGCCTGAAACGTGTGAGGAATGCTGTGGGAAAACCCATGGTCTATACCATTACGTATCTGAAAAAAATCTGCGAACTGCCAACAGAGCCGGAGCCATACATGGAATCGCTGTATCAGTATCTGCGGGAGGAACATGGAATCTATATTGAATCCGGCCGGGATACGCTTGAGGCGGCACTTCCATCGGAAGAGGTGCAGAAAGCACTGAAAATTGATGCGCAGATGCCTATTTTTATCCGGACGCGGCAGACATTTCGGAAGGGCGGCGAGGTTTTTGAATATTCGATCTGCTATTATCCGGGAAATCGTTATAAATATACAGTGGAATTGTAAAAACATGACACATAAAAAAGATAAAACCGGACAGACAACGGGCTGGAAATGTGTAAGTGAATCAGGCAGTGAAAGAAAATTGCAAAATCCGCCAGATGCGAAAGCGTTGAAATAAAGATGATGGGGCTGATCGGCGCAGGAAACAACTCAATGGATGGAAGAGAAATTAAGAAAAGGAAAAGAATCCAAATGAATTTAAAAAGGAAATATGGAAACTACGAGTTACATCCCAAAATGAAAATCACAGGATACGAAAATGAAATCTGGGATGAAAAAAAGGAGATCATCGAAGAATTAAAACGGGCGGTTCAGGAAAAACAGAAAGAAAAGAAAACATGTATTCTTTCCTTTGATCTGTATCCGGGTGTACGAAAAGAAGAAATGATGGAACTGGCAAATGCGCTGCAGCCGGACCGGATTTTTGATATCGAAGACTGCGCCAAAGACGAAGAAACGTTGTTAAGAGAATTTAACGATTACATCACCGATGACCGTGTTTTCGGTATCATGTGTCATAAAACCATAGATACCTGGTTTGAAAGCGAAAAGCTGAAAACCATGAAAAAAACAATTGAGACAGAATATGTGTCAGAATGTGTGGAAGAAAAAGATACAAACGGTGGTCTGATCGTGATCATTGGTACAGCGACAGAGCTTCTGACCGAGGCAGATGTTCTTGTTTATTGTGATCTGACCCGCTGGGAAATTCAGCTCCGCTACCGGAGCGGCATGCCAAACTGGCACAGTACCAATTATAATGATCCGATCCTGACGAAATATAAACGGGGATTTTTCATTGAATGGCGTCTGGCGGACCGCTATAAAAAAGAGCGGTATGAAAAATTCACGTATCTTCTGGATACAGAGACAGAAAATGCACCGGTTCTTACAACGGGAAATGCCTTCCGAGGCGCACTGCAGCAGCTTGCCGGACAGCCATTTCGTATGGAGCCGTATTTTGATCCCGGCGTATGGGGCGGTCAGTGGATGAAGGAAAACTTTGGTCTTGATGCATCGAAGGAAAACTTCGCGTGGAGCTTTGACGGAGTTCCGGAGGAAAACAGCCTGAATCTGGAAATCGGAGGAAAGACGTTAAAAGTTCCGGCCCAGGATCTCGTTCTGTATGCACCGCACGAGCTGCTCGGCGAGCGCGTCCATGGCCGGTTTGGTGCAGAATTTCCGATCCGTTTTGATCTGCTGGACACGATGGGTGGTCAGAATCTTTCCCTGCAGGTGCATCCGCTGACCGAATATATTTATGAAAAATTCGGCATGCCATATACGCAGGATGAGAGCTACTATCTTCTGGATGCCGATGAAGACGAGGAAACGTATGTCTACCTCGGTCTCAAAGAAGGCGTGGATAAAAAAGAGATGGAGCGGGAACTCCGTGCAGCAGAAAAAGGAGAAGAACGTTTCCCAGTGGAAAAATATGTCAACAAAATCCCGGTCAAAAAACACGATCATGTGCTGATTCCGGCGGGAACGGTGCACTGCTCCGGAAAAAACACGATGGTGCTGGAGATCAGTGCGACACCGTATATCTTTACCTTCAAACTATGGGATTGGGGCCGCCTTGGCATGGATGGACTGCCGCGTCCGATCCACCTCGACCACGGTATGAAAAATATTCAGTGGAACCGTGATACCAAATGGGTGTACGACAATATCGTCGGCCAGACCAGAACGATGGAAAAAACAGAAAACTGTGAAGTAGAGCGCACCGGACTGCACAGCCGCGAATTTATCGACACAATCCGCTATACACTTTCCGGGCCGCACACCGTCTCGATGGATGACACGGTTCATGTGATGAATCTCGTGGAGGGACGAAGTGCCCGTATCGAGAGCATGGATGGTAGCTTTGCAGCGTTCACGGTACATTATGCAGAAACCGCCATCGTTCCGGCAGCGGTCGGAACATACCGGATTGTACCGGAAGAGGGCGAAATGATTA
>ENA-UONS01000921-UONS01000921.1-human-gut-metagenome-genome-assembly--contig:-CS19-NODE-921-length-30636-cov-18.345280_pt1 | contig 30636 bp, 21 predicted proteins | sample MGYA00242458_ERZ724005 | MGnify/ENA metagenome assembly ERZ724005
AAGTTCTCTTTGGCGTAATTCTGTTTTCATACGCGCAATAGTCCTGCGTAATTGTCTGATTTGAGCAGGATTATCCAACGGAGAGATAGAATGGTTCAATACCATCTGGTTGTAATTGGCCACTTCTGCCTCTATTCTTTCTACCAAATCATTGGTAGCCATTTCTCTAATTTCTGCAATTTTCATACTGTTTACGCATTTTGATTTTGAACATCATAATCGCGTCTTACCACAAACTTCGTAGTGATAGGAAGCTTCTGAGCTGCCAAGCGCAAAGCTTCTTTAGCGATTTCATAAGAAACACCTTCTGCTTCAATCAGGATTCTACCCGGAGTAACAGGAGCCACGAAGCCTTCGGGATTACCTTTACCTTTACCCATACGTACATCAGCAGGCTTTCTCGTAATAGGTTTGTCGGGGAAAATACGAATCCAAATTTGACCTTGACGTTGCATATATCTTGTCACTGCTATACGAGCAGCTTCTATCTGACGGCCTGTAATCCATTTTGTTTCCAAAGCCTTGATGCCAAAAGAGCCAAAAGCCAACTGATTTCCTCTCTGGGCATTACCTTTTTGGCGGCCTTTTTGCTGTCTTCTGAATTTTGTTTTTTTCGGTTGTAACATAATTCCTAAAAATAAAATTCGTTAGCGATTATTTTTCTTTCTTTTGAAGTTCTTTCCGCCGTTGTTGTTTCCGCTATTGCTTCCACGTCCGCTTTCCTTGCTCTGAGTAAAGTTAGGAGCCAATTCTCTCTTTCCATAAACTTCACCTCTGCAAATCCAAACTTTGATACCCAGGATACCAACCTTAGTCAAGGCTTCTGCATGACAGTAGTCGATATCGGCTCTGAAAGTGTGCAACGGGGTTCTACCTTCCTTATACATTTCAGAACGTGCCATTTCAGCGCCATTCAAACGTCCTGAAATCTGAATCTTGATACCTTCCGCACCCATGCGCATTGTGTTGGCAATAGCCATCTTGATAGCGCGACGGTAGGCAATCTTACCTTCTACCTGGCGAGCGATGTTGGTAGCTACAATCACAGCGTCCAACTCCGGTCTCTTCACTTCGAAGATGTTAATCTGGATATCCTTATCGGTAATCTTCTTCAGCTCTTCCTTCAACTTGTCAACTTCCTGTCCACCTTTGCCGATGATAATACCCGGACGTGCAGTACAAACGGTAATAGTCACGAGTTTCAATGTACGTTCGATTACTATTCTTGATACGCTGGCCTTAGCAAGACGAGCATTCAGATATTTACGAATCTTGCTATCTTCCAGCAGTGAATCGCCGTAATTTTTTCCACCATACCAATTGGAATCCCATCCTCTGATGATTCCTAAACGGTTGCTTATTGGATTAACTTTTTGTCCCATTTACCTTAATTTTGATCTTCGTTATTACTTTTAGAACCAACGAACAACGTTACGTGATTTGAACGCTTACGAATTCTGTAACCTCTACCCTGCGGAGCCGGTCTCATTCTTTTGAGTGTAGCACCACCATCAACAAAAATCTTCGTTACAAATAATTCGCCACTTTCAGCTTTACGTTCGTTTTTCTGCTCCCAGTTAGCAATTGCAGAGCGCAGCAACTTTTCCACTCTTGCGGCAGCCTCTTTTGAAGAGAACTTCAAAACGCCGAGTGCTCTGTTCACCTCCATCCCGCGAATCATGTCAGCCACGAGACGCATTTTACGGGGGGAAGTAGGAACATTTTGCAATTTCGCAAAATACATGGTCTTAAGGGCTTCTTTTCTCTTTTCAGCCGATATTTTTTTTCTTGCTCCCATTATATATTACTTTATTATTTCAATATAAACCCTGCTTATTTTTTCTTGTTACCAGCATGTCCTCTGAAAGTACGAGTTGGAGCAAATTCTCCCAACTTGTGACCTACCATGTTTTCTGTAACATAAACAGGAATAAATTTATTTCCATTGTGAACTGCAACAGTATGGCCCACGAAATCGGGCGAAATCATTGAAGCTCTGGCCCAAGTCTTAACTACCACTTTCTTGCCTGACTCATTCATAGCCAGCACCTTCTTTTCAAGCTTAACGTTAATATACGGACCTTTTTTTAATGAACGACTCATAATTTACTCAATTAATCAGATTACTTCTTTCTTCTCTCAATAATATACTTAGACGATTGTTTCTTCGGAGCCCTTGTCTTAAGACCCTTAGCATACAATCCCTTGCGAGATCTCGGATGACCTCCAGAAGCGCGGCCTTCACCACCACCCATCGGGTGATCAACCGGGTTCATAACAACACCACGGTTGTGAGGACGACGGCCAAGCCAGCGAGAACGTCCAGCCTTACCAGAGCTTTCCAATCCATGATCTGAGTTACCAACGCTACCAATCGTAGCCTTGCATGAGCTGAGAATTTGTCTTACTTCACCTGAAGGCAACTTGATAACGCAATACTTACCTTCTCTTGAAGTCAACTGAGCAAAATTACCGGCCGAACGAACCAGAGCGGCACCCTGGCCCGGACGCAATTCGATGTTGTGAATTACAGTACCAACCGGAATATTCTGAAGGGGAAGAGCATTACCAATTTCAGGAGCTGCATTCTCACCCGACATCAGAGTCGCACCTACTTGCAATCCATTGGGAGCAATAATATATCTTTTTTCTCCGTCTGCATAAAACAACAAAGCGATACGAGCCGAACGGTTCGGATCGTATTCAATGGTTTTAACAACTGCAGGCACACCGTCCTTATTTCTCTTGAAGTCAACGATACGAATCACCTTCTTGTGACCGCCGCCGATGTAGCGCATCGTCATCTTACCTTCATTGTTGCGGCCACCGCTTGATTTCTTACCAAATACAAGAGACTTTTCTGGTACTCGTGCAGTAATTTCTTCGAAAGTACCAATAATCTTATGCCTTTGCCCCGGTGTTGTGGGCTTAAATTTACGTACTGCCATTTCTATTAAATATTGCTATAAAAATCTATCGTATCTCCTTCTTTCAGTGTAACGATTGCTTTCTTGAAAGCATTCTTACGACCGTTGATGATACCAGCGCGTGTATAACGAACTTTACTCTTACCCGCGTAACGGATTGTATTCACATCAACCACTGTAACGTTGTAAAGAGCTTCAACTTCTTTCTTAATTTCCAGTTTATTAGCGTCAGGACGAACGATAAAACCGAAACGGTTGTTCATCTTATCGGTTATCGCTGTCATTTTCTCTGTCACTAACGGTTTAATAATAATTCCCATTATTTAAGCCTCCTTTTTACATTAAGATTTTGTCAATAGCAGACAGTGCATTTTCAGTAAGCACAACAACCCCAGCGTCCAATACTCTGTAAGTATTTAACCCTGAGATAGTCTGCACATTTGCTCCCTTCAAGTTACGAGCTGACAAATATACGTTTTTATTTGCTTCCGGTAAAACCAAAAGCAGCTTTTTGTCAGAAACTTTAAGATTTTTTGTCATTGCAACAAATTCTTTAGTCTTAGGAGCCTCAAAATTAAAGTCTTCTACTACTACAATGGCATTATTCTGGGCCTTGTATGAAAGAGCAGAGCGACGAGCCAGAGCCTTCACTTTCTTGTTCAGTTTGAAGCCATAATCTCTGGGTTTAGGACCGAATACGCGTCCACCACCTACCAGTACCGGTGAGTTCAAGTCACCACGACGTGCACCACCGCCACCTTTCTGGCGACCAATCTTGCGGGTAGAACCGCTAATCTCGCTTCTTTCTTTCGACTTGTGAGTACCCTGACGCATGTTAGCCATATACTGCTTAACATCCAAGTAGATAGCATGGTCATTGGGCTCAATTCCGAAGATAGACTCGTTTAACGTAATCTTTCTCCCGGTGTCTTCACCTTTAATGTTATATACGTTAACTTCCATTATTTCTCAATTATTACGATTGAACCTTTGCAACCGGGAACAGAACCCTTGATCAACAGCAAGTTGTGCTCCGCAATTACTTTTAATACTCGCAGGTTTTGAACAGTTACTCTGTCGCCACCGAGCTGGCCGCCCATACGCATGCCCTTGAATACCTTTGCAGGATAAGAACAAGCACCGATAGAACCCGGTTTGCGGGCACGGTTGTGCTGACCGTGAGTAGTCTGGCCCACACCGCCAAAACCATGTCTTTTCACAACGCCCTGGAAGCCTTTACCCTTCGATGTACCGATTACATCTACAAAGTCAGCGTCATTGAACAGCTCTACAGTTACTGTATCACCCAGATTCAATTCATTTGCAAACTCTTTGAACTCAGCCAAGTGTTTCTTGGGTGTTACTCCGGCTTTCTTGAAGTGACCCATCAGAGGCTTCGTAGTATGCTTCTCCTTCTTGTCCTGGAAACCCAGCTGAACAGCTGCATAACCATCTTTCTCTACGGTTTTCACTTGAGTAACAACACAAGGACCTGCTTCGATAACAGTGCATGGTACATTCTTACCCTCGGCACTGAAAACGGATGTCATTCCGATTTTTTTTCCTAATAATCCTGGCATTTCACTAATAATTTAAATTTTTAGACTTTGATTTCTACTTCCACACCACTCGGCAACTCCAGCTTCATCAGAGCATCAACAGTCTTGGCAGTTGAGCTATAGATGTCAATCAGTCTCTTGTATGAAGAGAGTTCGAATTGTTCACGCGACTTCTTGTTTACGAAAGTCGAACGGTTTACGGTAAAGATACGCTTGTGCGTAGGAAGAGGAATTGGACCGCTAACGATGGCGCCCGTTGTCTTCACCGTTCTTACAATCTTCTCAGCTGACTTGTCAACCAAGTTGTGGTCGTAAGATTTCAGTTTGATTCTAATTTTTTGACTCATTTCTAATTAAATGTTATTGTAAATAATATAATAAGTAAAGTCACGCAGGTTAAGAGTCATACGCTAACCTGCGGACTTTGTTTATTTCAATTAAAGCAAATCAGTGCGACCCTTAACTTCCTCAAGCACGGCCTTGGCAATCGAAGTAGATACCTGAGCGTGGTGAGAGTAAGTCATTGACGAAGTAGCACGACCTGAGGTAATGGTACGCAGAGCGGTTACATAGCCGAACATTTCTGCCAGAGGCACCATTGCTTTCACAATACGTGCACCCGAACGGCTCGACTCCATACCTTCTACCTGACCACGACGCTTGTTCAAGTCACCGATTACATCACCCATGTTCTCTTCCGGAGTCACAACTTCCAGCTTCATGATAGGCTCCATCAGCACAGGACCGGCCTTAGAGCAAGCATTCTTGTAAGCCTGGATAGCGCAGATTTCGAATGACAACTGGTCAGAGTCTACCGGGTGGAAAGAACCGTCAAGCAGCGTAACCTTCATGCTGTCCATCGGGAAGCCTGCCAACACACCATTCTTCATGGCTGTCTGGAAGCCCTTCTGTACAGAAGGAATGAATTCCTTAGGAATGTTACCACCGGTAACTTCATTAACGAACTGCAATCCGCCTTCCTTGTAATCCTCGTCAATCGGACCAACGTTTACAATGATATCGGCAAACTTACCGCGACCACCCGACTGCTTCTTGTAAACCTCGCGCAGGTTAACAGTCTTCGTGATGGCTTCCTTGTAGTTAACCTGAGGCTTACCCTGGTTACATTCTACCTTGAACTCACGTTTCAGACGGTCGATGATGATATCCAAGTGAAGCTCACCCATACCCGAGATAACCGTCTGACCGGTCTGCTCGTCAGTTCTAACTGTAAATGTCGGGTCTTCTTCAGCCAGCTTGGCCAAACCGTTAGACAGCTTGTCCATATCCTTCTGAGTCTTAGGCTCTACGGCGATACCGATTACAGGATCGGGGAAGTCCATAGACTCCAGTACGATAGGTGCTTCTTCGTCACACAGCGTATCACCAGTGCGGATATCCTTGAAACCTACACCGGCACCGATATCACCGGCAGAAACTACCTCAACAGGATTCTGCTTGTTAGAGTGCATCTGGAACAAGCGAGATACACGCTCCTTCTTGCCCGAGCGGCTGTTGTAGATATAAGAACCGGCCTCTACCTTACCTGAATATACACGGAAGAAAGTCAGACGACCAACGTATGGGTCAGTTGCAATCTTAAATGCCAAAGCAGCTGTCTTCTCATCTTCATCGGGCTTACGGTCTTCTTCAGCACCGGTAGAAGGATTAGTACCAACAATGTTGGGAGTATCCAGCGGAGAAGGCAAGAATGCACATACATAGTCCAGCAGAGTCTGTACACCCTTGTTCTTGAATGAAGAACCGCAGAGCATCGGAACGATGTCCATCTTCAGGGTAGCAGCACGCAGACCGCGCAAGATTTCTTCTTCAGTGATAGTAGAAGGATCGTCGAAGAATTTCTCCATCAGTGCATCGTCATACTCAGCTACTTTTTCGAGCATCTTCTCACGCCATTCCTGAGCTTCGTCAACCAGGTTGGCAGGGATTTCTTCTACGTCATAGTCGGCACCCATGGTCTCGTCGTGCCACAGGATGGCTTTCATCTTAATCAGGTCAACCACACCCTTGAAGTTTTCTTCAGCACCGATAGGAATTACAACCGGACACGGATTAGCACCCAGCACATCCTTCATCTGACGAACTACTTCAAAGAAGTCGGCACCCGAACGGTCCATCTTGTTCACGTAACCGATACGAGGTACGTTGTACTTGTCGGCCTGACGCCATACAGTCTCAGACTGAGGCTCAACACCACCTACTGCACAGTAAGCAGCCACAGCACCGTCGAGTACACGCAACGAACGCTCAACCTCGGCAGTAAAGTCAACGTGTCCCGGAGTATCAATCAAGTTGATTTTATAAGTATTGCCCGCATATTTCCAGCGAGTAGTGGTAGCAGCAGAAGTGATAGTGATACCACGCTCCTGCTCCTGCTCCATCCAGTCCATGGTAGCTGCACCATCGTGCACCTCACCAATCTTATGAGTCAGACCTGTATAAAACAGGATACGTTCAGAAGTTGTTGTCTTGCCGGCATCAATGTGAGCCATGATACCGATATTACGAGTCAAATGTAAATCTTGCTTTGCCATTTTCTAAATTCCTTTTACTTTAAGTTTTTAATCTTACTGAGGTTAGCTTCTTATAGTATTAGAATCTGAAATGAGCGAATGCGCGGTTAGCCTCAGCCATTCTGTGCATGTCTTCCTTACGTTTGAAGGCACCACCTTGTTCGTTGTAGGCATCCATGATTTCGGCAGCCAGCTTGTCAGCCATTGACTTACCACCACGCTTGCGAGCAAAAATAATCAAGTTTTTCATTGAAATAGACTCCTTACGATCCGGACGGATTTCAGTAGGAACCTGGAAAGTGGCACCACCTACACGGCGAGACTTCACTTCCACTTGAGGAGTCACATTGTCCAAAGCTTTTTTCCAAATCTCCAGCGCAGATTTCTCTTCGTTCTGCATCTTGTTCTTCACGGTTTCCAGTGCAGCATAGAAGATTTCGTATGAAGTATTCTTCTTGCCATCATACATCAGATGGTTCACAAACTTGGAAACTTTCACATCATTAAACACGGGATCCGGCAGGATAACGCGTTTTTTTGGTTTTGCTTTTCTCATTTGTCTGAATGAATAATGTTTTTCGTTCTTGGTTGTTTACTTCTGTCGTCTTCAACTCTCCCTCCGGAGAATTTACTCAACCTTTAGCATCTCCCACAAACTAAAACGTCAGTTTATTACTATATTATTAATAGATTTACGGCTGATTTTATTTATTTTTTCTTTGCGGGAGCAGCCTGACCCGGTTTCGGACGCTTAGCGCCATACTTAGAACGTCTCTGCAAGCGACCTGCAACACCGGCTGTATCCAATGTACCACGAACAATGTGATAACGAACACCCGGAAGGTCCTTTACACGACCACCACGTACCAACACGATTGAGTGCTCCTGCAAGTTGTGACCTTCACCCGGAATGTAGGAGTTAACCTCCTTACCGTTAGTCAAACGAACACGAGCTACTTTACGCATAGCTGAATTAGGCTTTTTCGGAGTGGTTGTGTACACTCTCACGCAAACGCCACGTCTCTGAGGACAAGAATCCAAGGCAGGAGACTTGCTTTTGTCTACCAATACCTCACGTCCTTTTCTTACTAATTGCTGAATTGTAGGCATTTTAATTGTTTTTAGTTATATATTATGTTTACATTAATTCGTAGATACACTTTTCGGGCTGCAAAGATACAAATAACATTTGAATTATCAATGCACTACAATTATTTTTTTGTTTCACATAGCAAAAGTCACCCCGAGAGCAGTCCACCACGGAGAACACAGAGTAACAAAGATGTCATATTTATAAGTTTCCAAAGCACCAAAACCCCTTAGCCAACAAACCAGCCTGGATACAAAACTCAATACACCTCTACGGGAAATAGCTATTTCAGTCTGGCATTCCGCCAAACTCCACCTTCTGAAGTCACCCTACAGGCAACCTCGTGCTTGCTTTTACACCTTATCACCAACTAAGGTTAATTCTGAACTTTAAAAGGAAACGAGCCACAGACCACACCGGCCAGCACAAACCTTACCCATCCGTGAAATCTGCACAATCCATGCCTCCCCCATTAATCATTTTCCATTAATCACTCAGCATCAGCTCACGCCTCCCCCTTGATATTCATCATCGGCGGCATCTGCTGTTCTTCCGGCATACGGATAGGCCCGAATGTACGCTCATATTTTGCAATATTATCCTCCAGCGCACGCAGCAGCCGCTTGGCATGCTCAGGCGCCAGCACCAGGCGTGACTTCACCCCCGCCTTCGGCAATCCCGGCATCACCCTGATAAAATCCAATATAAACTCCGAGCTGGAGTGAGAGATAATAGCCAGATTGGCATAAATACCCTGTGCCACCTCATCCTTCAGTTCAATCTGCAACTGTCCGTTCTCTGTTCCTTGATTTTCCATATCATTATTCCTTTATTATGCCGCATGCCGCCATCAGCCGCACGTCAGCGTTACACATTCATTGTCACAGCCAAGACCATAGCCCCAGGCCAATACACCAAGCAAAATTAGCACTAATCAGCATAAAAACAAACGGACGACACCGGTAATTTCCATCACACGGGCGAAAGGCCAGACTATACATATTATAATGAGCGAATAAACCAGCAAGATATATATACCGACAGACAAGAGTCCGTCTATCGCACTTCTACAAAAAGCACTAAAACAGCGGTCAACGGTTAGTGGTTAGCGGTTAGTGCCTCTCTGGCTGCCCACAAAACCGAGAGATACATTGTTCTGCGGTTAGTATTTCCACTGCCATCCCATCCCGGATGGTCATCCCGCACTTGATGCGGGACCCAAGTCAAAGACCTCGTGCAGCAGCGAAGCCCTTCTTATCCGCGCTCATCCGTTCCATCCGTGTGCCCAGTTTAGTTCTCTTGTCAATTTCCACGATCACCCGCGTACGCGGGATACATGTATCCAAGTATACGCACAATCCCTTCACATAGTCAACCTTTCCAATCAACAGCCCCACCCCTTCCAGAAGCTTTCTGCTCCGTTATTCCTTCGTTCCTTCTTCGTTCCATCTTCGTTCCGAGGAACCTTTGAACGAACAAATAACGAACAAAATACGACTGAGATGCATTCCAAACTGGTATCAAAGGACACGCCTCCTCACCCTCAGCCACACCCATCCAAAGCAACTCAAATCGTCCTTTTCAGAGAAATTCTGAAGTCAAATTTGTAAATACTAATTTCAAAGATTATGCCAAAGTTCGTCATACACCCATAGTTACACTTTCTACCACAACCAAGCAAACAAAAAGGCTCAACACAACCCACCACTCAAAGAACGAAATCCACGAACAACAGAAAGTCGGTCAAAAACAGTAGATAATAGCATAAAGCAATAATACATCATACTTACACTAACATTTTGCGCACATCAGCTAAAACATAAGCCAAATACCAGCCGACAGAGCATTGTGTAAAATATGTTATAAAACACAAAAGAAAACACAATAGCATAAAAAACATTTCATATCTTTGTAGTGAAAAATACTAACAGTAGAGCACAACAGGGAAGGTTACTACATGTTAAAACACTACCACAATGTACCAAACACACAAATAGCACTACTGTTATGTCTTATTTCAGACCTAAACGGATAGCATAAAGACAGCCGACAAGTGTCGGCCGCAGATTAATGAAAGCACGGCATCCTGCAGGGGATTGCACAGACAAAGATAGATTTGATTTTATTTACATATAGATTTGATTTAATTATATAACGACATCCATCATACATGAAACGATTGTTTTTACTTCTATTCATCATGTATGCCCCGTTTGCAGCCAAAAGCATAAAGGCGCAAAACTTCGCACTCAAGACCGACCTGGTGAAGTGGGGCACTGCATCGTTCAACATCGAGCCAGAGCTAAAGGTGGGGAAGAAATCTACCGTAGCCCTCGCCCTCTCGTGGAATCCATGGACATTTAGCGACAACAAGAAGTGGCGGCACTTGCTGATACAGCCCGAGTACCGCTACTGGTTCTGTGCGCCTTTCGGCGGACACTTCATCGGCCTGCACCCCTTCTACAGCCGCTTCAATGCCGGAAACGTACAGTTCACCTTCGGGCTGGCCGACGGACTGAAGGACTACCGCTACCAGGGAAACCTCTTCGGGGCCGGTATTGGCTATGGCTACCACTGGATTCTCAGCAACCGCTGGAGCATCGAAGCTGAGATTGGCCTTGGAGTAGGCTATGCCGACTACGACCAGTACGAATGCGCCACCTGCGGCGACAAGGTAGGCAGCGACCACAAGGTCAAGCTCATGCCCACCAAGGCGGCGGTGTCGCTGATTTATGTCATTAAATAATGGTTAATGATAAATGGTAAATGGTAAATAGGCGAATCATTTACTACTTACCACTCACCACTTATCACTAACCACTAACCACTCACCACTTATCACTAACCATTAACCACTAACCAATATGTCTCCTCATATTCTTCCCCTATTGCTCTGCCTGGCTCCGGCCGGTGCCATGGCACTGCCTGCAGACAGCATCAGCATTGTCTGGAAAGACAGCACTCAGCTGGAAATCAGCTTCCCCCTCAATGCCGGCGACACCAAGCCCGGCAACGACTACCGCATCTTGGTAACGCCCAGGCTTACAGCAGCCAACGGACAGTCGGCCGACCTGCCCACCGTAGAGTTTGCCGGCACACGCAACCGGAAATACAACGACCGGGCCGCTTACTTCGGCAAGCAGACGCGCACGGGTGTCTACCGTGCCGACGAAACCATGACCTACCAGGCTACCTTGCCCGTTGAGTCGTGGATGAAGCAAAGCCCGCTCACCCTGAGCCTGCAACGCGAGCGTGAGGGCTGCTGCGACGTGGAGACACTGCCCGCACAGACACTGGCCACCACCCGCTACGTGCGTCCCTTCATACCACAACCCAAGTTGCTGGCACCGCGGCTCAGCGTAGCCGAACAGATAGCCGAACGCGAAGCCATCCTTCGCCCTATCGAGAGCTACCAGCCCTACAACCCCGCCGTGCCTCTGCGCAAGATGAAAGGTGCCCTCTACGTACACTTCCCCATCAACCGGGCCGACCTGCGCGAGGACTACATGGACAACCGGCAGACGCTGGAACGCATCATCAGCATGATGCAGCGCATACAGGCCGACTCCACATCGAGTGTGGCCAAGATTGTCATCATAGGCCAGTCTTCACCCGAAGGCCCCGTAGCTTTCAACAGCCGCTTGGCAGCACAGCGCGCCGAGGCTCTGAAGCAATATGTCGACAAGCGCGTGCCTATGCCGGCCGAGGTATACGAGGTCATCAACGGCGGCGAGGCGTGGGCCGACCTGCGCGACGTGGTCAGCGAAAGCAGCCTGGACGAGCGCGACGAGATGCTGCAAATCATCGACCAGACTTCCGATGTCAACCGCCGTGAGCAGCTGTTGAGAAGGCTTAACGGCGGAAAGCCCTACCGCTACCTGGCACAGAACGTCTTCGTCAGCCAACGTAACTCGGGCTACATACAGGTGTACTACGACGCTGTGCCCGACACCGGTGCCGAAACAATCAACCAGGCTGTCAGCCTGATAGAACAGAAGCAATATGCAGAGGCAGCCAACCTGTTGCAACCGCTGGACGATGAACGCAAGTGGAACACGCTGGGCGTGGCCTATTATATGATGGGACGGAAGGAGCAGGCTTGCGAAGCCTTCAGAAAGGCTGTGCAGTTGGGCAACAAGGAAGCGCGCGAAAACCTGGATGCAACCGAAAAAGCACTCAACCAATGAGATAATATAGACAGAGAGATTTAATTCAATTTATTATTAATCACTAATTTATTTAATCAAATTATGAAAACAAACAAAAGCATGTACCTCATCGCTGCCGCAATGGTAGCCGGTACTATGGGAATGACGTCTTGTTCTAATGACGAGATGGATGAGAACTTGGCTAAAGGTCAGGAAACTACTGTTACAATGGCTCTATCTATTGCTTCTTCCACATCTACTCGTTCTACTGCAGATGAAGTAAACCTGGGTGAAACCAAAAATGTAATTAAAAATGTAGCAGTTGTTCCTATGATTGGAACAGCCCCTCAAAAACCTGTTCGTTGGGATGAAGTTAATAATACAGGAAAATCAGACGCACAAACAGTTCAGTTAATGAGTAGTGTTAATGGATTCAAGGTATATGGAAATTTAACAAAAGATCAGTATGACGCTACACAAGACATCTATAATTTGACAAATGACATGTTTGCTTTGAAGCAAAGTAGCAAAAATGCAACTTATAAAGCGCCACATTCACAATTGTATTATTACAAGAATGTTACTGCAAATGAATTCCAGACATCCTCAACAGGAGACTCTTGGAGCGCTGTTACAGATTGGAAAAATGCCGCAACCGTAGGTACTGCAAAATTTGTCAAGGTTTCAGGTATCAACTATGCTGTCGGTGTATTAGCAGCAGCTATAATAAACGGTGATGACACTAAATGTTTTACAAAAGAAGATGTTCCTGTTAATGCGACAGATGCTGGTGTAAAAGTAACTGGTATTATAGTTAATAACCAAAGAGATTTCAATGCTGACTTTACGTTGGGTAATACAGCCTATGACGTTTATGAAAGTTCTGTTACTGCAGGTGGCGATAACTTCGCAACAAAAGCAATTGGAACATCTAACAAAACCGAAGGTACCATCTACATGATTGCAGCCCCAACAAAAGAAGCAGACGAAGTAAATGTAAACATTGAATTCCTATTACCGGCAGGTGTTGTCTTAACCAAAACAGATGGAACCCAAATAACAGGGGCAGCAGAAACAGGTTCAAAAATCTATCTTGGCCTTAAACTAAAAGGGAAAGAACAGGCAACTAGTCAGATTACAAATTCTGTATTTGCTGCAGACTATATTACATATTTAAATGCAACAGTAAAGAATTGGGGTATTGCAAGTGAAACTCCCGTTGAAATTACAGATGCAGAAATCGGTGTTGAATTCAACGTAGATTGGGAAGAGGGCAATATCTATGACGTAGAAATCTAATCAATAGATAATTTTAAGAGCTTAAAATCCAAAAGGAGGCAGAAAGTCTCCTTTTGGATACATTCAAAAAAGGAACTGACAAAAAAAACTACAAAAATGATGCATAAGAATATATTCTACGGTTCATTGCTTTTATGCTCTGTATGGAGCATGACTTCCTGCATAGACGAAGACCTTTCAGACTGTCCACCACCCGCTAAGGAGATAGATATCACCTATCGGTTAGAGATTGCACAGGATGTGGAACTCGGTTATAGCAATGAGGTGAACTCTTTGCATCTGGGTTTTTGGAACACTCCTTCTTCACTCTACAGGGAACGGATGATTAAAAAAGAAGAGTTGCCCAGCGACATGATATTCCGCGTAACCCTCCCCGTAGACAACTATAGCCACGTTGCCGTGGCCAACAGCGCACAGGAAGACGGCACCTACCTGCCTTTTGCAGCCCTGCTATCCGATGTAGAGCTGAGCATGCCACTTATCAAGCCTGACACAGTAGCTGCCAGCCAGCAGCCCACCTATGCAGGCATCCTCCAGATGAACATGGAGGAAACCCATGAAACAGAAAATTACGAGGTTTTACTGAAGCCGGTGTCGGGCAAGTTTGTACTCCACATCGAGCATCCTGAAACCCTTAAAGATATGAAGTGCTACCTCCGAGGTACCGAAGAAAGCTATGCTTGCTGGAACCAGGAATGGAACTACGACAGCAAGCTGGTGACCAATGCTTCCCGGTTCAGAACTGAAGAAACTACTCAAAAAACAGACTTCTCCTTCTACGCCTACCCCACACAGCCGGCCGAAGCTACCAAGGCCGACACGGCACCCGCAGCAGGAACATGGAAGATGTATCTCTACTCCAAGCTCAACGACAAAATCATACAGCATATCTTCACCATTAAAGAGACAGTAAGCTCAGGACAGGTATTCGAAGCAACCTTTCACGTAACAGAGGAAGGCGGTGAAGCAATAGATGTAGAAGCTGGAGTAGAATTCGACCCGGATTGGGAACCCGGCAACGACTTTGATATAGAAATGTAAATCTAACCTATATATAAAGAATAATATGATGAGCAAATGGATTATACAGATGCTTGCCGTGCTGGCACTTACCGGAATGCTGAATTCGTGTAGCAGCGAATCAGAGATAGAAAACATTCCCACGGCAGATGCAGAAATGACTTTGACATTAGCCTTTAATACAGGAAACAATGCGGATACAAAAATAGGCGACCCCGGAACAGACCACGGAGAGAATGTTGCAGACTGGAATACAATAGGCATATACCTCATCTATGAGAATGCACCTATGCTCTGTTTCACCTTTACAAAAGAGACATTCCAAACCCCCAAAGTATATAACGTATTTGCCGGAACTGCCGATGTATATGTAGTAGCTCTCCCCAAAGGGCAAACCCTCCCCACTAACGCTACAGTACAAGACATTCTGAATCTTAAGACATTGGACATCAGCACGACTCAGGACATAGATAAACGGCACTACATGCGAAACATATTCTGTGGAAAAGAAGAAGGCTTTCAAATTAGGGAAGGTGGCAATAATTCTGTTACCATCACCTGCAAACGTATTGTGGCCAAAATTGACCTGCAATACGACGTACAAGCCGGAATTATAGAAGGCAACTTCACAGAAGCTGCCATGTCTGCCATCTGTTTCAACGGCGTTCCACAAAGATACATTTTCCCAGACGATGCCACCGCTGGAGCATTACAAACAGACACCAAGCAAATAGATGAACTGTCCGGAACAATCAGCGAGCGCAACGGCCGCGCTTATTCTTATGTATTTCCGGGAAACGCAAGTTTCAACTTTGACATTACATATCAAAAAGAAAACGACAACAAGAAAATCGAATATAATGCAAATTTTGAACAACCCTTGAAACTGCACTCATGGTATAAAGTAAATCTGACCGTAAAAGGAAAGGACATTACAGCTACCAGTCCAGTTAACATCACCATTACGGATAACGGTATAACCGACCAGCAATCAACACAGAAATAAAAGATACAATCATGCTATATATTACAAGTTCTAACAGATTTTGCAAGATGAAAGCCGGGTTGCTTTCAGTCTTGGCTATGTTTTGCGTGCTGACTGTTCAGGCGCAAAACATCATTTATGTATCGCCCGATGGCAAAGGTCAAGGTACTTCGTGGACAGATGTAACCGACCTGACCACCGCCTTAGGAAAAGCCCAAGCCGGTGACCAAATCTGGCTCAAAGGCTTTGAACAGATAACCGATGCAGCGACACAACTGTATACAGCACCTGCTGAAGGGTTCACCGTAAAATCCGGCGTAAAGCTCTACGGTGGCTTTGCCGGAACAGAAACCAACGTCAACCAGCGGGAGACATTGGGCAAAGCCTACCAGATGAAATACCGCTCGGTGCTGTCGGGAGACATCAATGGAGATGACGAGGTAGACCCCAACAACTTTATCTTTCCCGAGAATACGACCAGAGTCGACAACGCCCAGCATGTGCTGGTGCTGAATGCTTTCCGCAACAACAGCGACAACAGCAACGACAATTCCTTATCTACCGTGGTGGACGGACTGACCATTGCAGGTGGTCATGCCACTGATTTTGGTGGCGGTATCTATGTAAAGGGAGACGTTAACAATTCGGTTCCCTACTCCATCGACCGCTGCTACCTGCTCAACAACTTTGGTCTTAAAGGCGGTGCCATCTATGTGGAAGCCTCTGTCAAGGCAACAGCCACCTTATCCACCATCAACCAGTGCGTGGTCTACAACAACGTGGCCGGAACTATCATCGGCAAGGAGAATGAAGGTGGAGGTATCTACCTTGCAGGAGCTGGAAATATTGTCAACTCGTCCATCTTCAACAATGAGAACGGCGGCGTGGTGCTCTCTAAAGATGCCAATCTGGTCAACTCTACCGTGGCACGAAACACGGGCGGCGGTGTGGATATGGCTGAAGCAAGCATAACAGATGCGCATGTCTTCAACTCTGTGGTGTGGGGTAACTCATTCGTGGCTGCTACCCATTGGCCGATATTCAGCTATTCAGCTTATCCAGATGCCCCAGGAACCAACAACAACATTAATCTGAGTACCAACAATCAGGGCGACCAGACATCGCCCCGCTTCGATGCTCCCTCACTGAAAACCAGTTTCGATACCGACTACGACTGGCGCCACAATGCCTATCCGCTATGGTCATGGAAACTACTGGAAGGTTCATACCTGATAGACAAAGGCAACAATGCATCATATAATGGATTTGCAAGCACCATCAACACAGACCTGTCGGGAGCTACCCGCATTGTAGGAAACATCGACATCAATGCATACGAGTTTCAGGCCATTCCTGCCTCACGTATCCGTTATGTAAAGAGCGATGGCAATGACAATGCCGACGGTCTGAGCTGGGCGACAGCCTACAAATCTGTGCAAAAGGCCATCAACGAGCTCGCCGCGCAACCGGGTGTGCCGGGCGAAGTATGGGTGGCGGCAGGTACCTACGAGCCTACCGAGCTTATCAACGGTAACGGAACCCCCGCTTCTTTCCGCATGTACGATGGCATCAGCCTCTACGGCGGCTTTGCCGGAACAGAAAATACCAAATCGGAGCGCACGAGAGAAGAATCGGGTATGCCGTGGGATTTTACAAACAAAACTATCTTACGAGGCAATACCTACAACGGTACCAATACCTGGAACTCTACGGACAACAAATGGACGCTGACCAGTAACTCAACCCACGTGGTGTGGTTTGCTCCGCTGCTCGGCGCAGAAGACTTCCAGAACACCACAGTAATGGAAGGCTTCACCATCGAAGGCGGCCAGGCAAAGATTACCGAAGCCCTCAACTACGAAGGCGACAAGGGTGCCGGAGTGTACATGAGTGGCAGAAACGTGTACCTTATTCATTCTGTGGTTAAAAACAATGTAGCTCCCTCGCAGGGTGGCGGCATTTACCTGAAAGGTGCCCGCGTGCAGGGCTGTCTGGTCTACAACAACAGCTCCGAGAGCAAGGGCGGCGGTATCTATGTGGATAATGCCGGACTGATACTACGCTCCATGATTACCAACAACGCTGCGCTGGAAGGCGGTGGCGTCTATCTGGACAACAACAGTGTGCAGGCCGACGACAATTACCATCCCGAATACCAGATTCTTTCTACATCGGTAGTCAGCAACAACACTTCTGTAAACAACGGTGCGGTATATTGCAACAAGGGCGGTGTCGTGCTGCAGTCAACCATTGTAAACAACAATACCCCTACCCCAACGGACAATGGTTCCGACAATGCTTCGCAAACGGGTGGTCTGTACATCGATACCTACGCCATGGTAGTGAACTCCGTGTTGTGGAACAACCTCATCAACGGACTAAACATCCAGCTCTATGCCAAGAATGCTACGTCAGAAAAGGTACAGTTCCACTATTCCGCCGTGGCAAACATGAACGGCATAATCTGGAACAACACCCTACAGGAAGAACTGATAGGACTTTCTGAAACCAACGAAGCCGGAGAAGGAACCATGGCTCCGGGCTTCTCTGCTGGTTATCCTAAGGATGCTGGTGTAAATGGAGGCCTCTCAGACGTCACCTATTTCTGGCAACCCATAACCGGTGCCAACTTGCGTGCCCGCGGTATGTCACTGGGCATGCTGCCTGCCGACGTGCTGTTGGCTCCGGAGTTGGACGTTACCGGACAGCGTTTTGACCAGAAACCCGCAGTGGGTGCCTATGCGGTGGACAGAACCACTATCAAACCAGAGGACGGGGAAACTTATCTGCGCATCTACGTGGATGTGGAATGTGCGGTTCCTGAACACGACGGAAATTCATGGGCTACTGCCTACCGTTCGCTGAACGAAGCTATAGACTACATGGCCAACCTGACAGCCGATACAGTCGGTAACAGAGAACTGCAGATTTACGTCATGCAAGGCGATGCCTGGCCACGCTATGCCTCAGTGAACCTTGACCCCAAATCGGCCACCATCGACGTACCCGCCATGGCAAGCGGCAAGAAACTGACCATCCAAGGTGGCTACTCACGCGAAAATCATGGCACACGGGCTCCGCTGACCTACCGTTCGCAAATCAACGGTAACCACGAAGGAAAGAATATAGAAGACGGTCTATATCACTGCATAACCGTAGAGAAAAATGCGATGGTAGAATTCGATGGCTTCCACATCATCAACGGCTATGCCGCCGGTACGGCGAACTTGAAGTATGGCGCCGGCATGCTGGTGCGCGACAGGGCGAACGTAACAGTGAAGAACTCCATCTTTGAAAACAATACTGCAGCTGAAGGTGCCGCCATCGATGCACGCGCGGCAACACTCACGCTGGTGAACTGTGTGGTAAACAACAACACCAATACTACAGAAACAGCAGCTGTCATCAACTGCCCGAACCTAACGATGAATCATGTGACGGTGGTGAATAATGAGGGGGCGGCGCCTGTGAATATAGGAACCGACGATAACTCGTTTGCAGTAGGAAATACGGGCGGCAACTCACACAAATTTACCGTTGACCAGACCAACTTTATCAACCCCACCAAGAAGGTTGGTGCAACCTTAGGTTATGACACTTACCTCGGCGGTTATACTTCCTTTATGCCTACCAACCAGTGTGAAGTGGTAAATAAAGGTACTGCATCAGGACTTACGGAAGATATCACCGGAGGCCCCCGCAGCCGTGGTGGTGCACCAGACTTAGGTGCCTACGAGGCAGAACTTCCAGTGGATGGTACAGTGGTATATGTGCGCCAAGGAGGAACGGGCGATGGTAGTACTTGGGAAAAGGCAACCGGTTCAATACAGGGAGCCATTAATAAGGCTACAAAGGAAGTCTGGGTAGCTGCCGGTACTTACAACGAGCGTATCACGCTGCGAGATAGCATCCAGCTATATGGTGGCTTTGCCAAGACCGGTAACCCAGATAATGTTCTTGATGGCACCAACCGTGACATTTCAAATGCGAACCCAGACTTTATGACCATTATTGATGGACAAAATGGAGGGCGTGTAGTTACTCAAAGTGGCGATTTCACCATATTGACGACGGTAGAGGGATTTGTTATTCAGAATGGTAACTCAAGGGGTAGTGACGCCAATAGCAATGGTGCCGGCGTAAAGTTAATGAGCAATGGCAAACTGAAAAACTGTCTGGTACAGAACAATACGCATATAAATACTTACAACTCATGGCGTGATGACCCCAAATACATTGGTGGTGGTGGTATCAGTATGTCGGCAGGTTCTGTCGTAGACGGCTGTATCATCAAAGGGAACAAAGCAAATAAAGAAAACAATGACAGATATACCTGCGGAGCCGGTATTCACATGAATGGAGGTACACTGATAAACTCTATTATTGTGGATAATATGGCAACCAGTACCAGTGGTAGTGGATGGTTAGATTGGGGCTCAAATATATTAGGCGCAGCTGTATTTATTCAAACTGCAGGAACATTTTATAACTGTACATTTGCTTATAACTATGGTAACACCAACGGAAAATCAGCCGTTGTTGGTGGTGTATGGGACGATTCAAAAAACTCCAAATTCTACAATTGTATATTCTGGGGTAACGCCGGAAACGGTACAGGAGGAGAAAATACTATCCAAGTGGGTGGTCCAGGATACTCAGATGGAGGAACAGAATCCGCTGCCAACAAGAACCTGATTAACTGTTATGCTTCAATCGCTGAAAGTAGTCAAACGACAGCAGAACTTTGGGGGAATCCGGATGCTACATTCCAAATGAATATTGGCAGTTCAGACTATAACCAAATGATAAGCAAGGCAAAGGCGAACCAGCCGTTTGATGCCAATTATAAACTGATAAACAACGCAACCGGCATACACTGCATCAACAAAGGCGAAAACTCCTATGTAGAAGAAAACAACATCTACCTTGACGCCGCAGGAGCCACCCGTATTCAGTACTGTACTGTAGATAAAGGTGCCTACGAAAGTACAGATGCCATACAGATTGAGCCGGATGTAAACGGAGTATTTTACGTCACACAAGGCGGTGCCGGTACTTCCAACGCTTCTTCGGTAGACAACGCATCGTGTGCCATGGAGCTGCAACGGGTACTGAATGCTGCCGGTGAACGTGCAAAGAGCGGACTGACTGCCATTGTCAAGATTGCCGGCTACGAAGGAGAATACGGCAATATTTTCGTATACAATGCCAATACATTGAGCGACCCGAACGACCCGCAGAGCTATACCTTCGTTGTACCTTATGGCGTAACGGTGATGGGAGGCTACAATGGTTTGAAAACCGGAGAGTGGACGGAAGCCGACCGCAATCCTAAAAAGTATGGAACCGTGTTTTCTGCCATCGCTCAAGAGCAGGGACAGACGGTCAACGGCTACCACACCGTAACCTTCGGCGAGAAGCCTTCAGGATGGACAGGCGGGGATAAGACCACCATCATCGACGGTCTGTATCTGATAGACGGTAAAGCCACTTCGATGGCCGGCGAAGGCAATCCGAACACCCGTGGTGGCGGTGCCATCGTACCAGCATGGGCTCATGTGCGCAACTGCGTGGTGGCCCAATGTGAGGCGGTGCAGGGCGGCGGTCTGTATCTGCTGCCGGGCGCAACGGTATCGGGTACACTGGTCATGGCCAACAAGGCGACAGACGGTGGCGGCATCTATGCCAACAATGAAGGCGTTACCAACGATTTGCGTGCCCATATTATCTCTTGTACCCTATCAGACAATACCGCAACCGGTACCGGCGGTGGTATCTATCTGGAAGACGGGGCAGCGTTGACTACGAACAGCGTCGTATGGGGCAACACAGCACCTTCCGACAAGAATATCAGCGGTACGGTAACATCGCCATTCGCTGATACCCGCTTTGCCAAGTCTGTAGGCAATGACGGACTAACGGAGTTCTATCCGTTCAACCACTGCTATGTGGAAACCTACGAAATGCCTTCGAACTATGAGAATACCTCCATGGTGAGCGACGAAAGCCTTTATTTTGCGGCAGACCGTACGCTGAAGGCCTACTCCGAACTGGTGAAGCACGGTACGACCAACTATGACGGACTGCTCACAGAGTTTGGCATCGCAGAAAAGGATATGCAAGGGTATGCCCGCAAGCAAGATGGAATCGAACGTATAGACGTGGGTGCATACGCCTTCGAAGGTGGTATTATTCCATTACCCAAAGACAATGGCGGCAAGGTGGTGAAAAAAATCTTTGTAAGCCAGGGTTCGAACATCACCACAACTGAATCTATGAATGATGTGATAGGCCGTTCCTTCTATACTTCTCTGTCATGGCTCGACGATGCGCTTGACTATATAAAGAACGTCCGAGAAGAGCCAGGTTATGAAGATACCGAATTCGAAATCTACCTAGCGGGCGGCACCTACAAACCCAGCAACCGACGTACGGACGCTGCTACAACGGTGATAGACCAACGCCAGAACTCGTACGTGATACCGGAAGCAGTGAAGATTTACGGAGGGTTCAGTGGGGAAGAAAACTATGGCTATGGCATCAAATCGCTGACTCCTGCTGAAGGCGAACCCATAAATCTTGTTGACGTAACAGACGACTGTTCAGCCTTGCTTGCAGACAGAGAGTATTCTGACCTGAACGGCAACGGTGTACTTGAACCTTGGGAGTTTACCCACCAGACCATTCTGTCGGGCGACATCAACGTATCGCCTACGGTGAAGAATGCCTACCATGTGGTATTCAGTTCGGTCGGAACCAACCAGAATCTTTTCGGTAAAGGCATTCTGCTCGATGGTCTGACTATCAAAGACGGTGAGACATGGCATATAATGTCACCTACACTTAATGAGGATGAAGTAGGTCGTGGCGGTGCCATCTATACCAACGGAGTAGACTATACACTGAACGGCTGCCGCGTGATGAACAGCAAGGCTGTGCGTGGCGGTGCCATCTATTCAAGGGATGCCAACCTGACCATCATCGGTTCGGTGATAGCCGGAAACGGTACGGTGGAGAATGCGCAGACCAGCGAAGGACAGGATATCCGTGGCGGTGCCCTGTATATGTCGGGATACAGCAAGGCTATATCACTGAAAGCCATCAATACGCTGTGGGCAAACAACGAAACGACTGGCAAAGGCGGTGCCATAGCAACCAGCAATGACAGAGGCTTTAACGGCAGTGTAACCCTCTCGCTGATGAACAACACCATTGTGCGAAACAAGGCTGCAGAAGCTTCAGCAGTTTATTCTACTTCAAATGGTACCATAACCAATACCGTGATGTGGGGTGGTGAAGAAACTGGAGTCACTAAAGGTGCTGTTTCCACAGGACTGACCATCAACAATTCAGCCTCGGATGTTGAATTGCAAGGAACCAATAATGTTAAGCTGAGCTCAACCAACATGGCCATTGACGGCCCGCGCTTTGCACAGCCTTCTGCTACAGCCGGCATGGCAGGCAACAGCGTGGCTTCGAAGTGGAATCCGGCATCTATCTCACTGCTGACGGATGCGGGTGACGGTAAACTGGAATATACAAGCACTGATGTAACAGCGGCAGAGGGAGCCTATAAGAACTGGTGGACAAACAACAACCTTACTGCATATCAGACTTTATATACCGGTAGTGATGATTATCATCGTTACATGGGTCCTACTCCGCTACCGGGAGAGATAGTTCGGCCGAAGAAGATTGATATTGGCCTGTATGAGTACCAGTACAAGTCTGTATTCAAGACTATGGACGATATTTATGTGGACACGCAGGAACGTGGTAACGGCTCGGGTGACAGCTGGGGCAATGCCACTTCCGACCTGCGCGGTGCCATAGTAGCCCTGTCTCATCCTGATGGAGGAAAAAGAAATGATAAAGCTATCTATATACGTGGCGGTGAATATATGCAATCGCAGCTATACACGGGCAATATAGCATATCAAGCTGTATTAGGAGATGGGCAACAAGTACTAAACTCACTGACCATCAAAGGCTCGTATGCCGAAAACGGCAGCCAGGACTTCAGCCAGCCTACGGTGTTCCTGCCAAGCACAACTAAACCGGAAACAATGTTCTATGCCCAGACCAACGGTAAGACTCTTCATATAGAAGGCATTACCTTCCAGGGAGCAACAGCAGGACTAGATGCCGAAAACAGCGGCAAGCTGACCCTGAAGAATGTGGCATTCCGCCAGAACGGCACGGGTGCCAATGTGCGCGGTACAGGCAAGGCACTGTTTGCCAATACGCTCTTTGCCGACGGAACAACCGGTCTGATAACAGAGACAGGTAGCGATGTAACGGTGGTGAATGCAACGTTTGCCAATAATACGAAGGCAATTACCGGCACTCCTGATGTATTTAACAGTGTAGCATGGAAATCGGGAGAAGGAATCACAACAGACGACACTAAGAAGAACGTCAACTTGGATGAAGCGGACAACGACGACATCGAAAACGGCCCGAACTTCGTAGACCCGGATAAGGGGAACTATATGATTCGTCCGAGCATCAAGTTAATTGACACTGCCAATGAAGAACAGTACAATACTGAGCTTGGTGAAGGTGCTTCAAAAGCCGACAAGGACCTTGGCAACAATGCCCGCAAGATCGGTGACGGTATGGATATCGGTGCCTACGAGTACAATGCACCGCTGCAACAGGTTGTATATGTAAAGACCAACGTAGCTCAGACCGACGGTTCGGGCAGCAGCTGGCAGAATCCTATCAAGGACTTGCAGGGTGCTATTGACTTGGCTGCTATCTATGCCAACAAGAACAGTGGAAGTAACGGATATGTGTTTGTTCACCGCGATGTACAAGACGGACTGAATGTACGTGTCAACATGCCGGGTGTAAAGGTTTACGGTGGCATGAACGATGAGGTAGCTGCTGACATTACAGGTCTGATAAATGCCCGCGGCAGTGTATTGGCAAGCCAGATGTCGACCATCGACGGACTAACCGTAGCGGGAGCAGGCAGTGTGATGGACGGATTCAAGGTGACAGGAACAGTCAGCGTGACAAACGGTATGCTGGCAACATCGGTCATTGAGAATGATGCGACAGTAGGCACGGACGGCGTTATCTACAACTCTTATGTTTCGGGAACTCTGACTGGAGAAGGTAAAGTGGTGAATGTGACTTCGCCGATTGCTGTCAGTGCTACCAATAAAATCAATGTTGTGGGATCTGCTCTGGAGAACGGTTATGTTAACGATGAGATATGGATGTATCAGTTGAAAGAGGATAACAGTGCAATAGACAATGTAACGAATAGCAATATTGATACATACATTACCATGGCAGGACACAGCAAAGACCTTTCAGGCTCACAGCGTGTACGAGGTACGGTAGATGCCGGATGTTTCGAAACATGGAACATTACAACCAATACGACCCTGGCTGCTGATGATATGCCAACCGACAAGCATGTGGTCTATGTACGCAAGGGTGTAGAACTGGATATAACGAAAGACCTCTTCCCTGAAGGTACCAACTTCAATGTGGGCTTCCTGCTGCTGGAACACGGTGCCGGACTGAGAAGTAATGGCAATGCCATCCACCTGACGAACTTTGCCGTAGAACGCAACCTGGACAACAAAAACTATCACTGGGATTTGTCATACATGCCGTTTGATATTGTCAAGACAGAAGGTGCGGAAGATGTAACTGTACAGACTTACGACGGTGCCGAACGTGCCGCTTACGACTATCAGTTCAGCAGCACAGACGGAGCATGGAAAGAGGAAACCATACAAGGCGGCATGGGTATGCTGATGCAATCCGAATCCGAATCCGATGCCAAGGTAAGAATGTACGGTAACAACTATACGGAAACAGCCGGACAGGCGGAACAGGTACAACTGAGGAAGTATAACAACATGCAGCCGTGGGATAGTAACAGCGGAACTTCACAGAAGTTCACCCACCTGGAAAACATGAGCTGGAACATGTTCGGTTCGCCTTTCCTCTGCGCCATGAACTACGCCGACATGGAGTATGGCCGCGTCATCTACAAGAAGGCCGGTGACACATTCGCCTCTACCAACACCGCTGACACAACGTCAGGACATATTGAGGCAGGTAGTGCCGTGATGACACAGACGGCTACACTGAGCGAAGAAGAAGTGTTCAGCGTGGCACAGCGTACTGAAGAGATATCCGAGGGCAACACCCAAACAGCCAGCCTGGCCATCGGCATTGCACAGGAAACTGCAGAAGCTGGCGATGAGCTGGCACTGACCGCCGTTCCTACGGAGGAGGCTTCTTCGGAATTCAACATGGCAAGCGACGGTGTGAAGATGATGAGCATGGGCGACGCTCCGCAGATTTACATGGAACGCAACGGCATGCGCTACTCGCTGCTGTCAGCAGTAGACATCAGCGGACGCACAGCGATTGGCGTACATGTAAAGGCTGCCGGCATGTATCACATTTACATACCCGACTACTGCGATGCCTACGACTACGAGACCGTGGTGCTGGAAGACAAGCTGACGGGCACGCTGACCGACCTGAAGGCAGGTGCCTATACCTTCAACGCCCCGCAGGCCGGTGACCTGAACGACCGCTTCCAGCTCTACTTCAACCGCACGGTGGACGAGGCGGAAAGCAACATCCGCGTTGTGTCGACCACTGCCGGACAGGCCCGCGTGCTGGGCATACAGCCAGGCGATGTCATCCGCGTGTACAACACGCAGGGCATGCTGGTAGAACAGCGCAAGGCCGACACTACTGAAGCCACCTTCAGCCTGCCGCGCGGCATCCACCTGTTCAAGGTGACGACGGCCGACGGTGATGTCGTGAAGAAAGCGGCGGTAAGATAAGGCAGCTCACCCCCTTGCGTGCGGGAACTGAAACAAGGCACGCAGATGACACAGATGAAACAGATGCCCACAAATAAAGTGGGACTCCAAAAGCGTCACCCCGCACCAAATGCGGGGTGCGTTTTTTATGGACGTGGGCTGCGCTGTACCTCCCGCCCGCATGGGTCCTGCTCCCCTGGGATAGGGGAGCTGCCCGAAGGGCTGAGGGGTACGTTATTCAGCAGTTAATGCTTCCGCTGCCTCCCGCACGGTCATCCCGCACTTGATGCGGGATCTAAGTCGAAGCAGTGAAGCCATTCTTATCCGTGTTCATCTGTCCTATCTGTGTCATCTGCGTGCCCAACCAAGTTCCCGTGTCAAGCACGGGATGACGGCCTAAAGGCCGGGGGCTGTGCGTTCTTCAGCGGTATCAGCTCATAGTAGAGACGTGGCGTGCCGCGTCTCAGAACACACATATCGCAACAAGCAGCTGGAAAACAAGATAATGCAAGGCAAATGGGGAGACGCGGCACGCCACGTCTCTACTAAGGCCCTGCATCAAGTGCGGGGTGACGACCATTAAACAGTGATAAGTGGTGAGCGGTTAACGGTCAGTATACTGGCTGTATTCCCGCCCGCAGGGTCATCCCGCACTCGATGCGTGCTCCAAATCGAAGCAGTGAAGCCATTCTTATCTGTCCCATCCGCGTCATCCGCGCAATCCGCGCCTAAAGTAACAAACCGGATAATCTCTGTCCTGAACGTCCGTTTTTGACAAAAAGAAAGCAACTATCTGAATTTTTATAGGTATCTACGCTTGATTTATCGACATTTTTTCAGATATTTGCTACAGTATGAGTTTGAGAGTTTATGAAGCATTCAACAGCAGAAGTCATAAACTGGCAATCTCAGAACTCTGAATCCTAATACCAGACAACATGGAACCGATACGAAGCTTTGACCAACTGACAGCACATTTGCAGACCCTGAACCGCCGGAAACGCATTGCCGTGGTCTGCGCCAACGACCCCAATACGGAGTATGCCATAGCCCGCGCCCTGGAAGAGGGCATCGCCGAATTTCTGATGATAGGTGACTCGGCTATCCTGGAAAAGTATCCCACCCTGAAACGCTATCCCGACTACGTGAAGACCATACACATAGAGGACCCTGACGAGGCGGCGCGCGAGGCGGTGAGGATAGTGCGTGAGGGCGGAGCGGACATCCTGATGAAAGGTATCATCAACACCGACAACCTGCTGCGTGCCATCCTTGACAAGGAGCACGGCCTGCTGCCCAAAGGCAAGGTGCTGACCCACCTGGCCGTGATGCAGATACCGACATACGACAAGCTGCTGTTCTTCTCGGACGCGGCCGTTATCCCCCGCCCCAGCCTGCAACAGCGCATCGAAATGATTTGGTACGCCATCCACACGTGCCATCACTTCGGCATCGAGCAGCCACGCATCTCGCTGATACATTGCACGGAGAAGGTCAGCGCCAAGTTCCCCCACTCGCTGGACTACGTCAACATCGTGGAGTTGGCCGAAGCGGGCGAGTTTGGCAACGTCATCATCGACGGACCACTGGACGTGAAGACCTCGTGCGAGAAGACGAGCGGTGACATCAAGGGCATCGTATCGCCCATCAACGGCGAGGCCGACGTGCTGATATTCCCCAACATCGAGTCGGGCAATGCATTCTACAAAGCGGTGTCGCTGTTCTCGCATGCCGACATGGCCGGCCTGCTGCAAGGCCCCATCTGTCCGGTAGTGCTGCCCTCGCGCAGCGACAGTGGACTGTCCAAGTACTACAGCATAGCGATGGCGTGCTTGACGAGTTGACAAGGGGATGAGGGACGAGTTGACGAGGAATTACTCACCACTTATCACTAACTTAAGTTTCTGATTTAATATTTCACTGGAAGTTAAGAAGTTATAGAAGTTATCACTTCGCTTTGCTCTGTTAGAAGTTAAAGCCGATAGTCTTGCAAAAGAAAAAATTGGCAGTAACAGGTCTATTGGCCTTTAACTTCTAAGCCCGCCCTGGCGGGCGATAACTTCTTCTAACTCCTCTAACTCCTGCAAGTTTGGCTTCGCCGATTTTCAATTCGGTAAAACCGAAACTTGAATCACTTACCACTGATTAACCCCACTGACTAACATGAAAATACTTGCCATAAACCCCGGCTCCACTTCGACGAAGATAGCCGTATTCGAGGACGAAAAGTCCATATTCTCGCGCACGCTCCGTCATTCGGTGGAGGAGCTGACCCGCTACCCGCGCATCATCGACCAGTTTGAGTTCCGCAAGAATCTGGTGGTAGATGAGCTGAAAGCCGACGGCATACCCTTTGAGTTTGATGCCATCGTAGGACGGGGCGGATTGTTGAAACCCATTCCCGGCGGTGTCTACGAAGTAAACGACGCCATGCTGAACGACATCATGCACGCCATGCGTACGCACGCCTGCAACCTGGGCTGTCTCATTGCCTCGGAGCTGGCGGCCATGCTGCCCGGCTGCCGGGCGTTCATTGCCGACCCGGGCGTGGTGGACGAGCTGGAGGAGGTGGCACGGGTGACGGGGTCGCCACTGATGCCACGCATCACCATCTGGCACGCACTGAACCAGCGAGCCATTGCCCGCCGTTTCGCACGCGAACTGTCGGCACCCCACCCCGAACAGCCGGTGGCCTACGAAGACCTGAACCTAATTATCTGCCACCTGGGTGGCGGCATATCGGTAGGCGCGCACCGCAAGGGACGGGTGATTGACGTGAACAATGCCCTGGACGGCGAAGGTCCCTTCTCGCCTGAGCGTGCCGGCACGCTGCCGGCCGGCGACCTGATAGACCTCTGCTTCTCGGGCAAGCTGACACAGGCGGAGCTGAAGAAGCGCATATCGGGAAAGGCCGGACTGACCGCACACCTGGGTACCAACAACGTGGCTGAGGTAGTGGCCCGCATTGAGCAGGGTGACGAACATGCCCGGCTGGTGCTGGACGCCATGATTTACCAGATAGCCAAAAGCGTGGGCGGGGCGGCCGTGGCACTGGAGGGACAGATAGACGCCATCCTGCTGACCGGCGGCATTGCTTACAGCGAGTATGTAGTGAGCCGCCTGAGCAAACGCGTATCGTTCCTGGCCCCCGTACATACCTATCCGGGCGAAGACGAGATGGAAGCGCTGGCGCTGAATGCACTGGGCGCACTGCGAGGCGAGCTGGAAGTAAAAGTGTATCAATGAAACGGCACGGCCTATTATTTTTCCTGCCATTGTAGAAAAGTATTGAAAAAATGGCATATATTTGCACCGTGTTAAGTTAATAAATTGATTAAGGTCGATTTTTGACAACTATGGCCAGGAAGTATGGGGGTACTTCCTGGCCTTCTTTTTCCCCTACCCCAAGACCGTCATCCTGTGCTTGATACGGGAACTTGGTTGGGCACACAGATGACACAGATAGAACGGATGAGCACAGATAAAGAAGGGATGTGCCGATGAGATTTAGATCCCGCATCGAGTGCGGGATGACCGTGCGGGAGGCAGCGGAAGCACTAACTGCTGAAAAACGTACCCCTCAGCCCTGCGGGCAGCTCCCCTATCCTAGGGGAGCAGGACCATGCGGGAGGTAAGCGGAAACACGAACCGCTTACCACTGACCACTAACCGCTGTTGAAGGGCCGTCATCCTGTGCTTGACACGGAAATTTAGGAAAAGTAGCAGAACTGGCTGCCAAGGAGCATGGCATACAAAAGCATCCATCCTGGCAGTACACTGCTATGCCGATAGCAGTTAAGACTTTACACAATAGCTGTTAACTGTTTTCCCGTCAGGAGTTAACTGCTATCATTCACACTTACGGCTGCATCGACTCACGGATACGGCTGCGTTGGCTCACACTTGCGGCAACGTCGGCCTTCGCAGCCGTATCTGTTTCTGCCAAGTCCCTCTTTAGCATCGTAAAGTGCCACTTTAGCCGGCTAAAGTAGGTCTTCAGGTGAAAAAAAGATGGTATCTGTCACAATGCCTACACCCAGCTCTGCCGGAAAAGCAGGAGAAGAGAGGTATTCTCTCAAAAAAGGTTCACACTTTCACCAGAGTGGTAACAGACTGATAATAAGCGGGATGTTGTGAAACATTATTGTTACACAGGGAATATCAATGCACAAACTGTGTTGACAAAACAAAGCGAATCCTGGTAGAGACGTGGAGTGCCGCACGGCTGTCCCAAGAAAATTTTAACTTCTATTTTTAGCACTCAAAATT
>ENA-UONS01000923-UONS01000923.1-human-gut-metagenome-genome-assembly--contig:-CS19-NODE-923-length-30614-cov-8.374521_pt1 | contig 30614 bp, 31 predicted proteins | sample MGYA00242458_ERZ724005 | MGnify/ENA metagenome assembly ERZ724005
TATGTTTTGCAATGATTCCTATCAGCAACCTTTGTTTCTATTATAGCGGATTTTTCCCTGTAATACAATGCGTTTTCAAATGCCTGATAAAACCTGCAAAATAAGGAAACAAAAGAATACTATTTTGAAAAATTTTTCATAGTCTTCCTTCATTAAACAACAGTAACTATTCGCCATTTATATCCAATTCGACCTGTAAAAAGTATTGCTATTGTACGGACATTTGTGTACTATAACTATAGATAACATATTTTTCTTGAAAGGAGCGGATCTATATGGCTGCAAAATCAGCAAATTTATATGCACGAATCGAACCAGATGTAAAAGAAAAAGCAGAAAGCATTTTGTCTGCGCTTGGAATTCCAGTTTCCAGTGCTATTAATATGTTTTATAAACAGATTATTTTACAGAGGGGACTTCCATTTGAAGTGAAATTACCATCTTCAAGACCTGTTGACATTCATACAGTATCTGAAACAGAATTCAATGAAGAATTGGAGAAAGGATATTCGGATATGCAGGCGGGACGGACTAAAAATGAGAAAAAAGCCTTTGCAGATATCCGCAATGATTATGGTATATGATCTATGAGGTTGAATTATCTGAACAGGCTGACAGCGATTTAAGAGAAATTTTTGAATATATTGCATTTGAATTGCAATCCCCAGAAAATACGAGTGTAAACACTACACATAAAAAACAATGCCATCTTTGATATTTTTGCTATCAAGGATGGCATTTTAGCTCCCTGCGATTAAAAGACTTCCATACTTATATCCTCGCCATTTACCTCTGATTCTTCCTGTTCCTCTGGCAGTTCACAAAAAAGCACCAGTCGTTTCGAAGAATCGGAACCACAGGTGGATAATAAAAGCTGACTGGTTTCAACTGGCTCTCCCAGCCAGAAGGTATCGCTGTCCGCATTTACATATTCGCATCTTAATACCGAATAGGTCAAGGACTGTCCATCCGGCAGATATAGGTACACTTTATTGTGTGTTTCTAAATATTGCTCATTCTCGTACTTGTGCAGCCCCTGGAACATACTGCCATCTTTCATATTGTGGCCATATAGAATGCTCTTTCGGTTGGAAAAATCCGGACTATTATCTTTATCCAGAAAAATGCTCCCAGCTACATGTTCTGTCTTTTTAAAGGTATGCTTCAGATAGAATTCATTATCTGTCCCTTGCACAACCGGATAATCAATCTTCGTGTCCGGAATCCGGATCCAGGCAATGATCTCCGAATTTATTTTTTTCAAAGCTTCAAAATCAACGGTAACTGTTTCTTTCTGGTTTTCCTCCGGTGTTTCACCGTCAGCATTTTCTTTTATCTCCTCCACGGCAACATATTCCCGCAAGGTGTCATATTCCTCTTCTCCATCCCGGTACATAAGATACGTTCCGATTCCCATGCAGATTCCAAAGCTAAGCAGCATCAGGCACATTGCCACGATTCCCATTTCTTTTACCTGCTTCATAATTCCCTCCATTTCCAATTTTTTACACGAAAAAAGGACCGCCACCGAAGTGACAGTCCAGATTTCTTATTCCTCATGGTTTTTCTTTTTGGTGTACCAGAAGATTCCGGAAATTCCACCCACTGACAAAACAAGAAGAAGGATTGGAAGCCAGATGTTGGTGTCATCTCCTGTTTTCGGAGATTTTACATAACCGCCAGTCGGGATCCGCTCATTAGTAAGTTCTTTGGTGATCTCAATCTCTTTGGTCTTATCATCTTTGTACTCAAATACAACGTTTTCCTCTTTCTCACTTCTTACATAACCTTCCGGTGCTTTGGTCTCAACCAGGATATACTCGATTTCTTTTTTCATCTTTCCATCTTTATAGGTCGCGATTGGAATGTCTCCTCTTGTGGCAACGCCCTCTTCATCTGTGACAAGGGTTGCCACAACTTTTCCGGATTTCTTGATCCGAAGCTCAAACTCTGCTCCGGCAAGAGGGGAGCCATCTTCTGCATCGGTTTTCTTAAGAACCAGTTTTCCAGTAGGGCGGGCATCTTTCATTTCCACCTTCTGGATTTCCCCAGTATCTTTGACCTCAAAAGATACCTCTTCCGCAACCAGGTACCCATCCGGTGCCTGTTCTTCCCGAAGGGTATATGTTCCAACCGGAAGTTTCTCCACCATATGCGGATCTTTATCAGATACCCAGCTTTCCACCACTTTTCCATCTTTATCCAGGATAGTTAATTTTGCGCCAGGTACTTCCTTGGAATCTGTCACATCGGTTTTACTGATTTCTACTTTTGTGACATCATCTAACATCTGGTGCTTCTGAACTTCTGCAGTATCTTCCACCTTAAACTCGATACTTTCTGCGGTGGTATATCCATCTGCCGGTTTCGTTTCTACCATGGTATAGGTTTCGCCTACCAGCAGGCCACGGATCATATGCGGCTCTTCGGTAGAAATCCATTCTTCCACAACAGTTCCATTAGAATCTAAGACCTGCAAGGATGCGCCTGGAAGCTCTTTTCCATCTGTTAAGTCTGCCTTGGAAAGCTCCACAGAAGTCTGCACATCCTCAAAAGTAAATTCATAGACTGCCTGGGTGGTTTTATCACCCTGATACTCGAAAGTAAATTCCTGGGCTTCGGTCGCACGCACATATCCGTCAGGTGCATAGATTTCTTTCAGGTAATACTTTGCACGGATTGGAAGATCCGCAATAAAGTGGATCCATCCGCTTTCATCTGTGGTCTTCAACTCAATGATGGTATCCTTTTCAATCAGTACTTTACCGCCTGCGGATGTAATGTCCTCCGCTGCAAAAAGTCCAAAGATAGCGCCGGAAAGAACCTTGTCACTGTCTTTTTCTTTCTTTAAGACATTTACCTGTACTTTCTGACGGCGGTTCTGCCAGTCTGCACTATAGGTTACCACCGGAGTGTCCTGGTCACGGTAGGTAAGATCCACGTATCTTGGCTCGTCGTCTAATACATATCCATAGGAGGTTTCTTTTTCGATAATGTAATATTTGCCAAGAGGCAGATTGTCAAGCTCTGCGATACCTGTTCCGTCGGTTGTTATGGTCCCCACCAGCTGATCTTTTGTATAATATTTTTCGCTCACACCATCTGCTGCACGGATATCCTCGGCGGCGTACACATTAAAGGAAACATCTGTCAGACTTCCGGTTACGTAACTGAAGAAATGCTCCACTACACCTTTGGCATTATCAAGCAGGGTAACATCGTCCAGGAATTCACCTTTTTTATTTACCAGCAGGCGTGCAAAGGGAACATCATCTTCCATCCTTACCTTCTGAACCTCTGCGGTATCGGAAATCTTAAAGGTGATATCTGTTGTACGTAAATAGCCATACGGCGCAATCTGCTCCCGAAGAGTATAAGTCTCTCCAACTTTTAAGCCTTTTATTACATGTGGTTTGTCCTTTACAGATGTCCAGGAATCCACTACTTCGCCCTTCTTATTCAGGATAAGTAAGGAAGCACCGTCCAGCTCCACACCGGTAGTCACATCTGCTTTTGTGATTTCAACAGTCGTTGGCTGGTTTTTCTTTGTAGCAGATAATTTTACCGCCTTAACATCCTGTCCCTGGTAGCCGGCATCAAATTCCAGGATTTCATCAGAAGATACATAACCTTCCGGTGCCTGCAGCTCTTTCACATAATACTTTCCAAGAGGCAGATCAAGGGTAAACTGTGCCAGTCCGTTTTTATCACTCATGACCTTCTGAAGCAGGGTATCTGCCTTTACAATCATCTTATCATCGGATAAAATGTCATTTTTGTTATAAATTCCAAATTCGGCACCTTCCAGTTTTTTACCATTTTCAGCATCCGCTTTCACTACTTTAAGATCTACCTTCTGGCGTTTATTGGAAATTTCCACGGTTTCCTCCACGACCGGCGTATCCTGGTCTTTATACAGGAAAGTAATTTCCTTGCTTTCAGAATTAAGTACAAAACCAGTTGGAGCTTTGGTTTCCTTTACGAGGTACGTTCCAAGGGGAAGATCGGTCAAAACTGCTTCTCCCTTCTCATCCGTTGTAACCTTCCGGATCAGGGTATCTTTTGGATAAATGAGAATACGGTTGCCCTTTTCATCCATCTGATGATCCGGGGTATAAATATCCTCAGCAGCGTAGATGACAAACTCTGCACCAGAAAGGGAAGTTTCCTCGTAGGTAAAATCTTTTTTGAACGATTTTAAGGTTTCACCGGTTTTGTGGATTACCAGCTTTCCTTTTGCCGGATGGTTCTCATAGACAACCGTAATGATTGCATCCCCAGTTGTAGAATCCATCTGGTAAGCAGTGTTGCTGTCCACCTTGATTTCTACATAATTGGTATTCTGGATGTAACCATCCGGTGCTGTTACTTCCTCAATGCGGTAGTTTCCACATTTTAAGGCACTTGGCAGGATCAGATAACCGTTTTCATCAGTAAAATAAGATTTATGGGTAACGGTACTTGGATAGGTGGTCGTCTGCTCCACATATTTTCCTTCATCCAGGTCGTAAATCTTAAACTCGGTGTTTGCAACCAGGACCGGCTTCTTGGTTTCATCATCCTGTTTAATGATTTTTAGTTTTGCAGAAAATTCATCGTCCAATAACACTCTCCAAACCTGGGGTTCTGACTTGTTCTCGCTGATCACAACCGTAAAATCATCAACAGGTTTGAAATTATGAGGGGTAGTGGTTTCCCTTACGATATAAGTTCCATAGGGAAGGGGAATGGTGCAGGCATAACCTTTTTCATCCGTAAAGATTTCCGTCTTTCCATCTTCAGTTAATACGACCGGAACTGCATTTTCAAAATCATAGGAGCCATCCTCTTTTGTATTTAGGTTGCTCACCAGATAGGCCGAAAATCCGGCACCCTTTAACAGATCCGCATCTGTTTTTCCGTTATTTGCAGCCTTAATCAACTGGAACGGCTGTTTTTTTACATTCTCGGCAACTGTAATGGTACACTCGATTTCTTTCACCTGGTCACCTTCATAGCTGCCTTCCACATCATGCTCTTCTTCATCCAGGACATAACCTGCAGGCGGAGTAATCTCTTTTACATAGTATTTTCCAAGATAGAGACCGGATACACTTGCATTTCCAGCTTTGTCGGTGGTAAGTGTCGCAACCTGGGCGTCTTTTGGATAAAGAACCCCGCTGCTGCCATCTGGGTAACCAATTGCTTCCCTTGCATATAGGCCATAAACAGCACCTTCTAAAGTTGCATCTCCCTGTGCGTTCTTTCCCGTCTCACTGTCTTCCTTTGTAAGATGGATATTCACACGGACGCGCTCATCTGTAAAAGTATGTGTAAATTCTACTTTTTTCTCTTTATCCCCTGCATAATTAAATGCAAAGGAATAAACATCAGAAGTATTTAACACGTACATCTGGGGTGCCTGAAGTTCTTTGATATAGTAGGAATTGTTAACCGGAAGGTCTGCGGTATAGCCTGCTTTTCCATCCGTACCAGTAGCCACCTTTTCAATCAGGGTGTCTTTTCTGACGATCACATTCCCGTCTGCAGATACAATATCATTCCCTGCATACATTCCAAAAACAGCACCTGCAAGCGGCTGTCTGGTTTCCCCATCCTGTTTTACCAAAGATACGGAGGCTTTTTGTCTGTCGTTGGTAAAGGTAACCGTGCTAAAAGATACTTCTTCGTTTTCACCGGCAGCTGACAAGGTTACGGTTTGGGATTCGCCTGTGCAGACCAGCTTATCCGGTGCCTGTGTTTCGGTTACCACGTAGGTTCCTATGTTTAAGTTATCAAGGGTTGCACTTCCGTCTTCACCGGTTGTCAGACCTTCTTTTACAAGGGCACCATTCTGATAAATGATAGTTCCATCTGCAGCCACAATGTCTGCTCCTGCATAGACATTATATACCGCACCTTTTTGCCTTCTTGTTTCATAACGGAAGGTTACCTTTTCATCCGTTACATCTGCACCGGTTAAAACTTCACCCTCTTTATAAACGGTAAGAGAAGCCTTTTTTTCATCGTCCAGCAGTTCCTTGGTAACTTTGCTTCCCATGACAAGGGTCACATCATGGGCAGTGGCATCCACAAGATAGCCGACAGGGCTTGTGATTTCTTTTAAATAAACCACATCCTGGGTTTTATCAATGGTAACAGAAGAAACACCGTTTTCATCTGTCGGAGGCATTTCCACAATCAGGTTCTGGCAGGCTTCATCACCATACACGCCATAAACCGCGCCAGCTAAAAGGGCATTGGAACCTCTGTCTTTTTTTATGATTTCAATAGTTGCCTGCTGAAGCCAGGTAACGGAAAAATCAACGTATTTCTCATCGTCCACACCCTCGCCGAATACCAGGGCCAGGTTCTGGGTTTCAGTACCTGTGGTTACTTTATATGCGGAAAAATCCTTCGTAATATAACCCTTCATAGTGGATTTCCAGGAACCTGCAACGGCTGTGGCCTGATTCAAGGGTGCGGATAAATAAAACGTTGTTCCACCATATAATTTTATACTGACTCCGGCAGCACTTGCTTCTCCTGTATCCACGTTATGGAAAACCACGCCAGATGGAAGCTTCATGGTAATGTTCTGTAAGGAATCCGCTTTAAACTTGATTTCTTCGGTACGCTGCTCATTTCCATCTATATAAGCAGTTACGTTGTCATTGGAAAACTCCATGGCAACATCTGGGATATCCGGCTGTGCCATGCAGTATTCATAAAGTTCCATGGCAAGAGCCTGTCCGGTAGAGTTTGCCCCGGAAAAAGCATCGTCACCTCCACTTGCATAAGACACGGCCAAATGAGTGATAACAAACTGTTTCCCTGCAGAAAAATCCGGATGTTCCTGTTTGAAAAAGCCATTTACACCAGAAGCTTTGGTTCCGTAGTAGCACACTTTTGCAAGCTTTTTGCCATCCCCAAGTTTGGTAATCTTATACACACCATCCCCAGGGCTGTTTTTCGAGGGCTGAATACAATAAGCGGTTGCACTGACATTGTCAAATTTGACCGTATATTTATAGGTCAGATAACTGCCAAGCCCATAATCACTGTAGTAATAGCAGGTTCCCCTTGTCACATCCACATCGGTTCTGGTGCTGGCATAGGTAGCAATAAAAGAAACCGTTTCGCCCTCTTCCAGGCTTAAAAAATCAATTTCCTGTTCCTCTGCCTGCTCTAACACTTCGCCAAGCGTCAGGCCAGTTTCCGGATCTACGGTAACCTCTTCCTCGGCACGCTCCAGTTCCGAATCAAACTCCTCTTCTGGTAAAATGTCAGAGGCAAAGCCATCGTCTTCGGATATAGTCTCTTCGGACTCTGTAGTGTTACTATCTGGATTCTCACTTGGGTTCACAGTTTCATCGGAAATTTCTCCTTCTTCTGGTACCTCTGTCAGATCAGACTCCTGGCTTTCCTCTTCCGAACGAGCTTCCCCGACCACGACCGGCTGTTCTGGCAAAGGATCGGGATCCTCGCTGTCCCCTGACTCTTCTGTACCAGAATCTCCTGCTGCCTGAGTCTCCGGCTCTTTTTCCGTTACCGTGATGGTCCTGGCAACCAGATAAGAATCCCCCTCTTTTGGCGTAATCCGGTAGACACATTTATAGGTTCCTGGTCTTGCCGGATCAAAATTGGTTCCGTCCTCCATAGCTGCTTTTTTCAGCTCCGCTTTATCCCCGTCCTTTAATCCCAGTCCGGTAAAATCTTTCTGGACATCAAAGGCTGCTCCCTGCTCGATTTCAAGGGCAAGGGAAGGATCGGAGGTCGTTTCCGCAATCAACTCTTCCTCTGATTTTTCTACCATCTGTTCGGATACGGCTTCCTGCGCCACCTCTTCCTCTGCCTCTGCGGATACTGCAAAAGTACCTGTCGAAGTGAGGCTGCTGCAGCACAGCACAAAAGCCATTGCACCCGCAAGCCATCTTTTTCTCTTAAATTTACCCAATGTTTTTCTCCTCTCCTGCTTGGTAATGGTCTGTCCCTGGTACTTATGAGGTATGGTCTGTCTCGAATTCCCATCTGTGTTTCTCCTTTCCTCTGGCTTATTTAGCCAGATAAAAAAGGATCTGAATATTTTCAGACCCTTTTTTATCTGATTAAATCAGGAAAACCTCTCTTTTTCCTGTGGTGGTTTCCTATAAAGCCAGTCATCCACACCTTTATAATTTCCAAGCCACAAGCCTTTTTCATCTGTATCCCAGCTGATTCTCATACAGTTTAGGTTCATTGTTTCACACATCTCATATAGCTTCAGACAGCCTTTACGGATGGTATCCCGCTTTCTTCGCTTATGGGAACACTCCTGTTTTTTTAAGAGTCGTTCCGGCTTCTCACACCAGATACACTTTTCCTTGCAGTCACAACGACAGGTAAGATTCATCATCTTATCCATGTCCATACACTCATACACGGTTTGTAAGCCCCTGCTTTTTAATTCCATCAACACCAGCTGCAGGCTTTTGTAATTTCCCACACCGGGGATTCCAATATAGGGATATCCGCTTCTTAGGCTGGCAAGCTCTGCCTTTAAAATTCCTTCTGTTACATGGATGCTCCTTTGTACCGGGCTTATATAGCCGGACACCCCGGCCGGGCTGCCACTTGAAGTCCCTCCATCAAACCCACTGCTTGTAAACCAGATATATTTTCTTTTGTTCACCGGATGGTCAACCCGGATCTGAAAGCCCTTTATTTTATGATTCAGGGAATACACAGGGCACAGGTAGCCTCTGTTTCCCTCATAAAACGAAGCTTCCCACATGCCGTCCCGATTCCGAAAAAAACCTGGGATTCCGTCCAGCCTAAATCCTTTTTCCAATAGTTTTTTCGCAATAGTCCCTGCCTTTTTGGGTTCAATGCTTTTATAGCCCTTTCGTTCCAGTTCCTTTATTTCCGGATCTGTCACACCACGTCTTTTCAAGTCCTGTTTATGCAGGGTGTGAAGCTGCAAAAGGGAAAGCATCTGACGGTACACAAGGTCCACGTATTCTGGGGATCTTTTAACCTCGTCCGTTTTGGCCTTGTAACGGCAAGTTATCTTTTTATAGGTACTTCCTGTCACCTGACCGCCATTTTCCAAGCGGTTTATGATTTCCTGATAAGCTGTTTTGCACCGGTCTTCTCCATAAAGCCCCATAATGTCTGCATACAGGGTAAGCATATTTCCGCCCTGCCCGCAGTGGAAACAATGGAAAACGTTTTTGATTTCCCCATTTTTGCTAATGCAAAAGCTGCATTTTCCTCTAGTATCGCCACAATAGGGGCATTCCACCGGAAACTCCTGATCTGATCCTCCTTCAAGGCACCGTATGGACAGTAACCACGCCACTTCTTTTATGGTAAATGGATGTTCGTACATAATCCCTCCTAAAAAATGTGGCTCCGTTCTCCCGGAGCCACAATACGTTTATGCTGCAAGTCTGTTCTGTTTTTCATGTGCCACAATAATCTTTGCAGCATTTACCATTTCCATGTTGCTGCCGTAATAACCGGTTGCCATCCATCTGACTGTGTCTGCCCCTTTTGGGTTTTCCATCATCTCACCGAGCGTCTTTCCACTAAAAAGACCAAAATTGCACATTACCTTTCTGGCACGTTCCAGCTCTTCTTCCTCAGATTCCATACCGAAGCCTTCGTCTGTTTCCTCTTCGCTGTCATCTGCAAAGGGGTTTTCGTCTTCTGCACGAACAAAATGAAACTCTTCTTCCTCGGTTTCACCAGAAATTTCTTCCGCTTCTGCTTCAAAACGCTCTGTATCCTCGGGCACTTCGTCTGGCATCTCATCTGCTGTTTCCTCTAAGGGTTCCTCACTTGTACCAAGCGTTTCTTCTTCAGACTCGTTTTCCTCCAGAAAACTCTCTTCCAGATCTTTTTCTTCCATGCCAAACTGCATCTGGCCAGGCAAATTTTCATCCTCCTCTTTGCGTGCATCCCGGATCTCGTCAGGACTGATTTCAAGATCAAAAGAATCATCCGAAACCGGAACAGCCTTTTTACTGCTTCTGCTGTTTCCATTACGAACGGTCTTCAAGGTAGTTTCTTTTTGCTTCAAAGACTGCCCGGTTTCTTTTGTAGAAGTGAAAGCAGAGTCAGATTTCGGGGGATTTTCAGACTCTTCTTTGGCTTCCTTCTTCTTTGGCTCTGTCTGCACCGCATTTTGGTTCTGTTTTTTTGCAGGTTTCTTTGGTTCCTCACTTTTTTCTTTTTTTGTTTTATCGCCATCCGGAGCAGGGCCTCGCATATCCGGATCCTCGGTGGTCGCCTGGACGATGTTGAATTTATTTAATAAATAATACTTCAGTCCGTAGCTCCAGGCTGCACCTTTGGCCTTGTCTGGAACCTCATTGGTTCCGACTACATGAATATCACTGTAATTTTTTTCTTCTGGATGATCTGCATTTGTCCAGCAAAGCTTTAAATCCGCTTCATACCGCCACATATTGCCAAACGGTGTCAGATAGGCTGGATTTCCAGAAGCATCCAACTGCGTAGATACTTCACCAAGGACCTCAAAATCCACGCCGTATTTATTTAAGGCAGGGGTGAGGTATTCATAGACATCATCCAATCTCACAAAATCATAGGGCACCTCTTCGCTGTAACGTTTTCTTAACAGCTTTGGCACCATCTTTCTTATTTTGATCATTTTCTGAGTCAGGTTCAGATACGCATATTTACCCATAAATTCAGTTCCTCCTTATTTTATGCTGCACCTTTTTGCAGCTCTTTCATTTCTTCCCGCACACAGCCAATGTAGATTCTTTTTTGCGAAATCTCCCAAAAAGATTCCGAAAGCCACTTATCTGCGATCATTTTTACAGCCTTCTTCGCATGGTTCAAGGTGTAAAGAAACATCACATCCGTATATTCCATCTGCGCTTTTTCAAAGGTAAAGCTTGGACTGTAAAACAGCTCCTCAGGCTTTATTCCAGCCTCCAGGAATCTCTTGGAAGTTTCCTCTACCTGTATCCGGTTTATATTTGGAACAAGGCTACTCCTCTGGTGCTGGTACTTAAGCAAAAGCTGATCCCAGTTTGTATCCATCATGTTTTTCACCAAATGGGTAACCTTCATTTCCACCTCTTTCTTCAGACTTTCTTTCGTCGGAAAAAGAAAATCGGCAGGTATCCCGACCGCCTGATAGAATACAGAATCTGCCTCATACAAAGAATAATCCGGCAGATAAAGTATGCTGCAAAGCTTTGGTTTCCGAAGCTGTAAACAATCCCTCCAAGGAGAAGCTGCATAAAATAACATGCAGTTTTCTTCCTGGCACTTTATGAATAGCTGGCTATGAAACTTTTTAATACTGTGTACCGGATCCTGTATCCACGAAAGTAATTCCCTGGATTTTTTTGCTTCCATAACCCAGTCCGGATACTGCATATGTTCCTCCTTCATACAAAAAGACAGGGGTTCCTGCCTTTGTCATTATTTAATATTTAATTTCACCTGGCATATCAAGCTCATGCCAGCGTTTGCTTACACAGGCTGCCACTTTTTCCTCCAAAAGAAGTAGTCCTCTCGCATTCGTTTCCTGCTGCCTTGCAATGGAAATCACATCACAGATCCCGCAATAGATTTCGTAGGCACTACAGGGGACATCCCCTGCTGCCGCCCGAAAACGCTCTACCGTTTCTGCAATCAGCTTTTTGGAAAAACCAGCCTGCTTCATAACGCCGATCATGGCATTGGCAGGATGGTTCACCCAGATTTCACTAAGCCGCAGGACTTCCTGCAGGGCTTCCTTATAGTATTCAAAAATAGAAGCCATGTTCTGGTTGAAGTCTTCGGTACCCTTGCAGTTTTTGTGACGCACTTTCAAGTTTTCTCCCAATACAATATATTGGTTCTGAACGGACACCGTATAGAAGATATTGGCTCCTGAACTTCCCACATCGGAGGTGGTGATCCGGACCGAAGCATACAGCTCTCCGTTAAAAGTCTTCCCATAGCGTTCCAGCAGTTCCTTGTAGGCTTCGGTCAGTCGCCGGTCTCTTAGCTCCCAGGTCGCATTTACCAGATTGTGGTCCGCACATCCGGATTTAAAAGACGCGTATTCAAAATCGCTGTAGATATAAGCCCCTGCAATTTCATAGACCTCTGGCATGGACAAGATAGAATAGTCTTTTTCGTCGCCAGACAGGACTGCCCGCACCTTGCCTTCACAAAAGCGGAGCAGGGATTTTCCCCTGGAGACCTTCAGACATTTGTTCAGGATATAGGCAAGTGTTTCTTTGTCTAATTCTGCAAGCGCCTTTCCGTCTATCCTGGCCCTGCCTTTTAAGCTTTTGATGGCAGATATGCCAAGAAAACAGCTGCGGTCTGGGGTTTTAATCAGCAGCCCGGAATTATTTATGGTATCCTCTTTTAAATATTCCAGATTGATATTCCCAATCGGGGTGCAGGTACTGTCCTTCGTAACCGCTTCCACTGTCAGATCCTTGCTTTGTGCCCGGAACCATTCGGCCCGTTTTTCCACATCATCCAGATACTTGTAAAAAGCGGATTCCTCTTCAAACGTTACATTAAAATCATCCTTATAGTACATAGCCCCTCCTTTTGCATTCAGGACAGGAGCTTTACTTCAATGGACTTAATTCTTCCATCCGCAATCTGGAATTCATATCCATCTTTTGCCATATCAAGCAGCATTCCCAGTTCTAACAAATTTACAGCATCCCAATTTACTTCCTGCATAAAATGTTCTCCTCTTCTTTCTTTTTCTGTTATCTGGCATTCCTTTTTTCCATTTTGACCAGTACGGTCTCTTTGATTTTTCTCATTCTGCTTCCTCCTTTTCTTCATTTTGCAACAAAAAAAGACACCAAAAGAATTCCTATCTTTTCGTATCTTCCAATGTTCTAACTTATTTGCTGAGTTTAGGGCGAACCGCCCAAAAGAGATTCATCCGGAATGTCCGGATCTAAAATATAAGATCAGCCATAGATGACTGATAAAATATGATTTCATTTAAAGGTTACCACAACATGTTGTGGCTGTCAAACACATTTTTTATATATTTTGTGTTTTGTGTTTCAAAATTTGTTTTCTTTTATGCCTCTTCCTCTACCGAAAGGGGAAGGATATTCATTGCAAGTGCCCTTCCATTTTCGTCCGTTCCAACTTCAAACTGTACAGGCTGCTTGCCGGAAAGCATTTTAAAGCCTTCCATCTTGATCTGGGAGAAATGTGCGAAGTAATCCTCGCCATCCTCCCCGGTTACAAATCCGTAACCTTTTTTTGCGCTGAACCATTTCACGGTTCCACATTTTGTTTCCGCCATATTGCATAGCTCTCCTTTATACATATTTTCCATGCGTTTACATGGAAACAGGGCGGCATGGACTCGAACCATGCCTGGTACTCCCTGCCCCGGATTACTCTTTTACTTCCTCCACTCCAAAAAAATTTCCAAAATCAAAAGCTGCATCCAACCTTCGAATTCCTGAGAATGCATGTGCATTCTGGTTAAAATAAAAGCGGTAGGCTTTTCCATACATGACAACTGTCTCTTTATTTAACAGCAGCTCTGTGGTAATCCCATCATCCCCTTGCACCAGAACCCTCTTAAAACCATCAAAAAGAAGTTCCGCATGGATCTCTGTCACAGTTCCTTCCACCACCTCATAGGATTTTGTAACTGCCAGGTAATAAATATACCCCGCATACCCAATTCCACAGACTGCCAAAAAAACTGTCCATCCCACAAATCCAGCTGATTTTTGCGCCAGACCAAGGGCACAGCCTCCATACAATAAGAGAAACGATAACAGTAAGGTATTCACAATTCTCTTTTTAAAAAAGCCCGGTATCCCGGTATAATGTTCTCTGTATTTTAGGTACTGCTCAGACAGCCATGTTTTCCATTTCTTCTTTTTCTTCAAGGAGACCTCCTTCTTGGATGCAGCTAATTACAAACTGTTTCTTCTTAAATAGGGAAACCAGGATCTGCATGAATTCCTGCAAGACCTGTTTCTGAACGATCTTTCGTTCTTCCACAGACAGGGGAACGGCACCCGCCTGTCTGGTTAACTCTGCCAGATGATAAGGAATATAGCCACCACCTGCAAGCTGCTGTAGAACCATTCGCTCTTCATAGGTAAACACGGGCCTTTTAAAAGCCCGCAATGCGATTTTCAGTCCTTTTCCAAGTGCCAGATCGTCTGCAAATGCGCCTAACCGCTCTGAAAACGAATCCGTGACAGGCGATACCACAGATTTACTAAGAAGGAGCCACAAAGCTTCCTCCTTACTCTCGCCATCACACTCCGCTACCAGACCACGTTTTTTCAGGCGCCTTAAGCAAAACAAAAAATCCTCTTCATCCGCCCACTCAGTTGCATGTGCTTCCCCAAATGTAATACATAAGACACGGTACATCTGGGAATAAATTTTATTTTCCGCACAGAGGCTCCAGGTAAGGGCCGCCCACAGCATAGCTTCCATCTCTGTGAGCACCTTTTCCTGACCGCCAATCTTTACCAGAAGCCTGCCCTCATCATCTTCCATTTTGCATCCAATGGCTGTGTACCATTTCATAATCCAGTTCCTCCTAGTGTAGCTTCATAACTTCCAGGAGTTTCGGAATCACATAACAGGCAATCATTCCTGCCACAATGCAGACTTCGATATTTGGTTTTCGAAGGTTCCATACCTCCTGGTTCTTCGTTCCAATGATTCTGGTTTTTCCAGGAACATTCCAGCGGAGCTTCCTATAAAACTCCGTAAACCTCTGATGATTAAATCCAAACGAGCGGACAAGGAAGATCGTCCGGTCCTGCTCTTCCTCGTCCAGAAGGAAAAAGCTCTCCCGGTTTTCGTTTTCGTCCAACACAATGTAAAATTCCGGGATTCCTCTGCGACTGCCTTCTACGATTCTATCAATCTCCTCATAAAAGATCCGGCAGCACTCATAATGCCCGTTTTTTTCCGGCTGGCAGACTGCCAGGCTGAATTCATCCAGCTCCATGTAACAGACTTCCGCTTCCATGATTCTTTTACTGATTTTGTTTGACTGCCTTAGAAGAAGAAAAATCCCAAGGAAAAGTGCCGCACACAGATATATGAGATCCCAGCATCGGATCTGGAAAAACAGAAAATAAGCCGCGATTCCCTCTATAAGGGAGCTTGCTCCGATCAGTACAAAATACCGTTCCCTTAGATCCATCAGGTGGTAGACATCTTCCTCATCCGCCTGCATACGCAGGATATTTTTTCCATTTCTCATGCTGCCATTATTTTCTTCTCGCAGGAAGAACTTCGGTTCGTTTTTGCATATTGTTCCATAAGTATATTACACTCCCGGATAGTTTCCTCACACCGGTACTCGGAGAACATTCCAATGTGCATGTCCTTTTCCCGCAGGCACAGGCGGTTCTGCAGCCAGATATAAGCACCATGTTTGGTCATGATGCCAGCCTGTACCACCTTATTTAACGCCCGGTGTGCTTCAATCCGTTTATGGCGAAGATCCCCATTTGCCAGAGTTCCCATAGGCCGCATACTCTTTTTATGGACTCCAATATAAGAATCACAGGATGGGTAACCACTGCAAACATACAAATAGTTATCAGGATTTAAATTACGCTCACCATAAACATACTCTGCTGGACGCAGCACCGCCAGCCCGCCACAGTAGGGACAATACAGTTTTTCATTCTGCTGTTTTTTCTTCATTTTTGCCATTTCATTCGTCTCCTTTCCTGTTTGTCCCGATTTTAAAAAAATCGCATTTTCTGTGTCAATAGGATTTTCGTTAGTTTTAATTTTTATTTATATCTTTTAATCAGCCTTGTGATAATCCCTTCTGCGACTTCGTAATTATCGTTAATTCTGGTCACTACAATTCCGATTTTATCTCCCTTTCCCGGAAGGGTTGGCATGTTGCACGAATGTGCCACGGCATTCACCCCGATATCAAGCCTCATAAAATACGTGCCTTTATAAACTTCTGTGATCACACCTGTGTACTTGCCCTGACGGTGGCATTTCCGAAGATTATCTTTATTGAGATTGGCCGTCGGGGTTTTGGCATCCACTTCCACGCTAATCTGTTCTGGTTCCTGACCATCTACTTTATTAACCATAACCTGGACAAGGTCACCAACCTGGAATTTTTCACTGGCATCCAGCATCCACTCCCAGGCCATATCACGCGCCCGGACGGATACTTCCACACCAAACACCTCCAGGCGTACTGCTTTTGGTGCTACTGCGATCACCCTGGCTTCTGCGATTCTTCCGGGATACAGGAGCGGCTTCTCCCCTTCTTCTCCAATGTAGAAAGTCTGACGCTTTTTCAGCATGGCATCCTTTCGTGAGGCTACCACACTCCGGCTTTTGGTATCCAGATCCTTGATAATGAAATCAATGTCACAGCCAAGCATGTTGTTGGCAATACGAACCTGGCGGTTTAAGGTGTCTGCGTTCTCCCGGCCGTCTCCGCTTAAGTTAATCATCATTTCATTCATCGGGATGATAATACGAAAACCGTTGTAATAAGTTACTGCAACCATCCAGCCGCTTTCCAGCTTCTCAATACCACCAAGCTGGCCTGTGAGTACCTTTCTGGTACGGTGTGCATTAAGTAGCTGGTGCCATCTGGTATCCTCCTGCTCCTGTGCGCTCTCCACCTGTGCGTCAACGTCGATTGTTAAGACACCTTCATAGGCTGCGCGTGGAATTTCTTTTTCCGTTACTTCTTCAATTGCTTTTTTTGTGTTCGCCATGTGTTGCCCTCCTATTATTTATACGACAAGAAGGCACAAAAAAAGCAGCCTGCATAAACAAACTGCTTTTTCGTGCCTTCTTTTTACGAGTACCATTCTATTATAAAGAGAATCTGAAGTCAATATTATGGATGTTGCAATCGTGTCGCATTTTAGTTGCAAATAAATACACTTGCTAATATTGGCTGCAAAAATCTTCAAAAGTTCAAGCCTAATAAATTTTTTATTCCAGTAAATTCTTATAACCAATCTCCCAGGTAATTATTTATCTCCTAAATTTCACTATTTTTTAGAAGATATTTCAATCATTAGGAGATAAAATCACCATCACCCGAAAGGCAATACCTAAAGGATTCCATTTCGCGTATATTTGTCAGTAAATATATTGATTAATTAGTTGATATTTTGCAGGTATCTGCTATAATACAAGTAAAGAAAGGAGTTGACGATTATGGCATCTGTTATGAGTGCAATTAAAAATACGGTTCCAATCAGCCAATTTAACCGTGGCCTTGCTGGAAAAATTTTTGAAGATGTGAAGCAGAGTGGTGCTAAAGTCGTAATGAAAAACAACGTTGCAGAATGTGTTCTCATTTCCCCTGAAGAATACGTCCGTCTAATGGATGAGGTAAATGATGCTCGTCTTCTTGCCGTTGCTTCTGAACGTATGGCACACTTTAATCCTGCCACTTTAATTTCTGAGGAAGAAATGAACCGCCGTCTTGGTATTACAGAAGACAATCTTACCGGTTTTGACGAGGTAGACATTGAATGAATTGGAAACTAGAATACCTTCCTGAAGCAGAAAAAGACTTAAAAGACCTAGATGGAAGTCAGCGTATTCTTGTTCTGAAGGCCATCAAAAAAGTTCAGCAAAATCCACTGCCTGTTGAAGAACAAGGTTATGGAAAACCGCTTGGTAATCACAGCAGTACTAATCTTGCCGGACTTCTGAAAATCAAACTCCGCTCTGCTGGTTTGCGTGTTGTATATCAGCTTCGCCGTACCGAATCGTCTATGATGATTATTGTAATCGGCGTCCGAGCAGACGAAGAAGTATATGAAATTGCTCAGAAAAGAGCGAATAAACACAATCTTTTTGATTAACCTGCACCTTTTTAAGTGATTACATTCATCTGTATAAAGCTTTTGTTAATACACAAGCAATTACCGTGAACCACCGATACCCCTTATAGTTCTTTCATACTATTTCAATTGAATCACAATGTACCCATAAAAAATGCAGGGATGCTCACCTCCAGCGATACATCTCTGCATTTTTAGATATGTTGCAATCATGTCACATTTTAGTTGCAAATAAGTACAACTGCTGGTTCAACGGATGAGCCAATTATACTCTTTTCTACAGTCTAAAATGTAATCCACATAAACTGTATCATCCTCAATTTGATATAAAATCAAATACCAGTTTTTCACAAACATTTTGTGATATTTATTACATGGAATATAAGGTTCATTCAAAAAAGGAAAACGATTTGGACTATACGCTAATGAACGCATTGCTTCCATTAATTCTTTTTTCTTATTTCTTGCGGCATCCTTATCTACCTGTGCCAGAAAGCGAATATGTACTCCAAGCATTTGCTTCGCCCGGTCCGATACGATAACTTTGTATTTTCTTCTTTCTGACATTTTCATCCCTCTTCTATTATATTATCAAGATAACTGTCCAATTCATCAAGACTGCATCCTGTTCTTCCTGCCAGACGATCCTCTTCAACAGCAAGCAGTTCTTCTCTTAATTTCAACATTTTCTCCCGTCGGTTAAAGGATTCAATATCCATCACCACAAGATCACCTTCTCCATTTTTTGTCAGAAAAACAGGCTCTGAAGATTTACGGCAAAGATCTGCAATCTCATTATAATTTTGTCTAATAGCAGCTGATGGACGAATGTTCATAAGATCACCTCTCGCTTTCATAGTAATATTATATACATATTATAATTTTATTATGCTATATTTGTCAATACCAATTACAGACCTATTCCATTTCTGCACCAGCTTCTCTATTTTCATTCTGAAATCATCTTTCAATCGTAAAATGAAATACCAGCTGTTCCTGATCCTCAGCTGAGGTTCTTAAGGATCTTCGAATTCCGGTTGTATCTGCAAAAGTTCCACCGTAAGCATCCACTTTGATCCACTTTCCATTTGCTTTGATTTCATTCCACTGGTGTGTCCAGCTGCCGGCATTTACATGCCGAACCGGAACATTCGCTGTCTCACAAAGTAGAGTATACGCTTTTGCATATCCGGAGCAGGCAGCTTTCTTCATAACCAGAGCTGCATAAGCTTCATTGCCATAGTTTTTCTGGTATGCTTCTGAAGACTGGTTTAACTGCCAGGAGCAGTGCTCAGTCAGATACCTGAATAGCACAAAGGCCCGCTCCTTCGTATTCAGATCCGCAGTCACATATTTTTTTACGATTTTCTTTGCTTCTTTCTTGGCCAGATTAAGGCGTTTGGATTTATTCGGCTCTTTTACGGTCACTTTACATTTCAGGGTACGTTTTCCCACTTTTGCACAGATGTATGCTGATCCACCCTTTTTTCCAGTTACTTTTCCAGAAGCCGAAACAGATGCAACGGATTTTTTAGAAGAACTCCATTTTACTTTCTTTTTGCTTCCCGATACTTTCAGCGACGTGGAAGCTCCCCGATAGATGGTAACCGCCGATTTGTTCAGTTTCACTTTTGCAGCCTGGACATCCACTGGCCTTATAAAGCTTCCAAGGAACAAAACTACCAATGCCAGCCAAACAACTACGAATTTCTTCTTTCCTGTGTTACATTTTTTTGCTTTTCTCATCGCAAACCCTCCATTTTCGAAACCATTTCCTGTTGCAGTTCCAATGTAGCAATTTGATTTTTTCTGTGTCAATAGGATTTTTGAAAAAAATATTTTCAAATAAAAAAGTGATTCACTATTTTGCAAATCACTTTTACAATTCTTATTTATAATCAAATATCCTTTTTTCGCAATTTCACCTATCACATTTATTGCGGTCTTGGTTACAAGCACTAATCAATTTCTTCAAATAATTCGTCAAAGGTAATCTTTATCTTTGGAAAATGAAGCAGTTGTAACTCATCCTTATTTTCTTCTGTGACTGTTTTTAAAAGATAGTATTTGGGAATCTCCCCCTCATAATCCAGTTCATAGATTTCAACTGTTTTTTTACGCCAGTCAACGATCCAATACTCTTCAATCTCCTGCTCACAATACAGCTGCATTTTCTCTGTCCGGTCATAATTTTCTGTTGATGGTGACAAAACCTCCATAACAAAACGTGGCGCATCTGTAAAAGTGTTTCCACGCCTTGATTTCGTACGGCAGTTTATGGAAGCATCCGGAATCACAATCTTGTTATTGCCCTGGTTATCTTTGAAACGGTATTGCACATTATCCGAATATACATAGCAAGTACTATTTTTTAACTGGTGCCTGACCGCTGCAACAAAATTTACAATTACAGCAGAGTGCTCTGGTGTAGATCCTTCCAGATCTGTTATTTTAAGATCCCAATCCATATTTCACCCTCCTGCATTTTACAATATAAAGAACTTCTTGTTTTCTCTAAATTCCACTCTTCTCTATTAAAAGAAAAGAATTATTTTTGTCTCCTCCATTATAGCATCCTCCCTGTAGATTGGAAAAGTAATTTTTTTTAAGATTGGTGCATAAACAGGGGTGTTGGCCCTCCGTGACTCGCTTTTTGCACCTGTCAGGTACAATACCGAAACGCCTTATCTGTTAAAATCCTTGCAAAGATTAGTCCAAGCGGAAGCGCTGCAATGATCAGAAGTGCAGCTGCAAACCAGGAGGCAGACACAGATAAGGACATGATTCCAAGATTATAAAATCCACGGTATAAATAAAGCCCCGGTACCATGATCACAATAGAAGGAACGGTAACGGAAATCCTTGGGTAGCCCACCTTATTTTTCAGAAGGGAGGCCAGAAGCCCGGCTGTCAGAGCTCCGATAAATGCGGTCACTGCCGGAGGTAAGGCGGCAAGATCCACAAGCTCCAGCCGCAGGGTATTTGCAACCGCCCCAAGCACTGCTGCAGAACAGGCAAGCCTTACCGGACTGTTAAACATGATGGAGAAACCGAACACGCCGAAAAAGCTTGCAATAAGCCGTGTGAGGATCCACATTGCAACAGGCATATGGATCTTTATGAAATCCACCGGCTGTAAGTGAAGAAGCATAGCCATGATCCAGGCAGACATAGTGGCTACCAGAACAATAATCAGTGCATAAGTAAGCCGTTCCATACCAGAACGCATATCCAGTTTTGCCAGGTCGATTCCGCTGGTAATAAAGGGAAAACCAGGGATGATAAAAAGCATGGCACAGATATATCCTGCTTCATGCTGAATGGAAATCCCAAACAGGATTTCCCCTAATTTTAATAATCCTGCATATACAAAGCATGCCAGGGAGACAGAGGAAACAATGCCAAGGAACAGGGTAAAATGATGCTTGGTCAGCTTGCAGCGAAGGAAATTTCCAAGTCCTGCTCCAATAAAAGCACAAAACATCTCTACTGGTCCTCCGCCTAAAAGAAAGGTAAATCCACAGCATGCAATGGCGGCAGCCAGTCCCAGGGCAGCCGGGGAATAAAGGCCATGGATCCTTTCAATTTCATCCAGATAGCTGTGAAGCTCTTCCCCGGACATGTTTTTTCCCTCTGTTTCAAAATTGCGGATAAAATGCTCCAGCCGGTTCAGCTTTGACGTATTCACCCCTGTATTGGTAAGGCATAAAGACTGGGTAAAGCCATTTTCCCCATCAAAACAGGTGTACTCAATGGACATCAGTCCGATATCTGCGGTACAGGTAATTCCCATTGCTTCGGCCAGGGCATTCATGGAGCTTCGGACCCTCCAGGCTCCAGTCCCACAGGATAAAAACATGATCCCCACACGTCCGATAATGGAAGCCTTTTCGGTGATGCTTGCATTTATAACGGGAGTATTTTGGCCATTTTCATCGGTGTATTCATGCCACTCCACGTCCATGTGATTTTTTCTGATCATTTCTGGCTGCATAAGCCCACTTCCTTCCGAAAAGTCCCTTTATAATTTCAGGCTGTCATTTCCAGCTAGTTCCATCATCCGCTCCCTGCAGGCAAGGACGATCCCGTCAATTTCCTCCATATGCTGGAGCATTTTCTTTTCAAACTCATGGATGGGAAGCAGAACGCCAAGTTCATCAAAGGGTTTCTCAGGATTTTCCTTTTTTACACCGGTCTCCTGTCCGTAAAAGACCACTGCACGGGGTGCTGCCTGCTGGATCTCCTGGAAAGTCTTCCATACAACCGCATAAGCCTGCGCTTCTGTAAGCCCCAGCTTACAGGTATCCGGAAGTGCATAGAGGATTAAAATCCCACGCTGGCACTCTTCTTTTTCCTCTTTAATTTCCAATCCATCCGTGTAAGAGCGTACAATGTCATATCCATCTGCCAGATAAAGTCTGGATCTTGGTACGCATTCATGCCGGTCAAAGGTTTCCTTAAATTTTCCATAGTCATGGGCGGAAACCATCTTTCCAACATCTTTAAGAAGCTTCCCTTCCACATTGGTAAGAAGGACCGGATTCTCTCCTGCCTTTCCATGGAATTTTCTTGGGATCAGATAGGCTTCGCGGAGCAGATCAAACATACTTTTTCCGCACAATTCCAGAAGAAGGGCACTTACATCCCCGTTCTGGTAAGCGTGAAAGAGTACCTGCAAAAAGTGGTCCGGATCCTCATCCACCAGCATATGTTCATCATCCAGATACTGGTAAAACACTTCACGAAGTCTTCTTGATGCCTCCGGGGAAGCCAGGATTTTGGAAAAAATATCTTCTACAGCCTGTTCTCTTGGTAAAACTGTTTTCATACTAAAACGCCTCTTTTTCTGTTTGGATCATGATGAGAGCTGTACTTGTCTCTTTTCGGGAGGGATTATAGCATTGTTATAGTCATACCGCAATAGGATGAAAGGTTTCTCTTTCATATCATATTTTTATGTCTGCCATATCATTGACCGTTGTATGTGTTTTCCATTACAAGTTTCCATGAAATAAAATTTGTGAAAAATACCGTATCTTATCATCGGTCCCCCAGCAGATCATTCCCACCGCATCTGCCATTTCCTGGGCATCAACACAGTAGGCGGACATGCAGGAATGGTGCCTGTAAGGACCAGCGGACATGATCAGCAGGTCGGTATTTCCAGATTCCATTATTTTAGAGGCCAGCTGTTCGGTGAGTTTATTGTGCGCAAGCTTCGCCATTTTGTAGTCCATATCCTTGTTTTGTATCGTCTGGAGAATAAGCGCTTTTTCATAGGCGAATACCCTTTGTTTCATAGATTCTACTGTTCCGCATTCAGGTGGACAGGCGGGATTCACGTTGTAACATCCACACTGATTTTCTTCACAAAACTTTCGGTATTCCGGTTTGAACACAAGTTTTTGTGTATCCATGATTGCCGCATTTGAAAACCCAAGTTTTTTTGCTTCTTTGATGTAATCCATAGAATACCTCCTCCAAGTTTTTTACAACTCACTAAAATTTTCTCCATACGCTGGTTTTAAACCCGCCCAGCTACAATTGTGTTTTTTAATTCCCTTGCCGCAGCGCCCATAGGATGCTGGCTGTCATACACCAGACAGATCTGACGCTCCGGGATTTCGTCTTTTAGTGGGATCTGTACGATTTCTTTTTTCAGAAGGGAGGGCGCTGCCATTGGCTGGGGCAAAAAGGCAAGGCCAAGCTCGCATTTTACAAGCGGCAGGATCTGGTCCGCAGTGGCAGCTTCCGTATCCGGGGAAAGATCCAGGCCATGGGATAAAAATACACTGTTGTAAAATTTATAGGTCATAGTTTCCCGTCCAAGAGAAATCAGCGGATAGTTCTTTACCTCCCGAAGGGAAAGCTCCTGGCTTCCAAGCGCTGTAAAAGTGGTACCACCAACCAGAATCTCCTGGAAGGGCATGAGCATGATCTGTTTCAATGGGGAATCCACCTCTGCCGGAGTGGAAACTACTGCAAAATCGATCTTTCCGCTTTTTACGGATTCAATGGCTTCCGGGGTGGAATGGTTATAAAGCTTCAGCCGGATTCCCGGATAAGTCATATGGAAATTTTTTAATTTATCAAGCAGGAAAATATTCAAGGCAGTTTCGCTGGCGCCAATTGCTATACTTCCGTGGGAAAGCCCGGAGCTGTCCGCCAGCTCCTCTTCTGCAGCCTGAAACTGCTCCATTGCACCAAGCACATGGGTATAAAGCCGCTCTCCTTCCGGGGTAAGCTGTACACCGCGGTTAGTACGGATAAATAAAGTGGTATTCAGCTGCTGTTCCAGACAGTTCATGGCCCGGGTGATGTTAGGCTGGCTGTTGTTTAACGCCTGGGCGGCCTTGGTAAAGTTGTGGTATTTTGCCACATAATAAAAGATCTTGTAATACTCGAAATTTACGTCCATAATATTTTTCCTTTTCTTTTGGCATATCATATATTTATTCCAATTATATCAATTATAGTTTTTACTTATTCCTACGTCAAGCGTATTATGTACCCGAATAAAAAAGGGAAACAGGAACGTGTTTTCAAAGGAGGAACAAATGCTTACAGCAGTAACCGGTATAAACTGGGGCGATGAAGGAAAAGGCCGTGTGATCGATCTTTTAGCGGAGCAGGCAGATGTGGTAGTCCGCTACCAGGGCGGCAACAACGCAGGTCACACAGTGGTCACCGACCAGGGTAAATTTGTCTTAAATCTTCTCCCATCTGGTATCTTACATCCAGGTGTGGTATGTGTCCTCGGGGACGGAATGGTAGTCGATCTGGAACATCTTTCCCGGGAAATCCATGAAATAGAGAAAAAAGGAATCCGGGTTACACCGGATCATCTGAAGCTTTCAAAGCGTGCCACGATCTCCATGCCATGGCACAAGGTACAGGATGAGTTAGAAGAAAACCGGCTGGCAAAAACCGGCAGCGCCTTTGGCTCTACCCGCCGTGGAATCGCCTACGCCTACAGTGACAAGTACCGTAAGAAAACCCTTCGTCTTGGGAATCTGCTTCATTTAAAAGAGGATTCCGTAAAAGCCAGATTAAAAACCATGCTGGAGGCAAAAAACCTGGAGCTTGCAGGCTGCTATCATCAGGAGCCAATGTCTTACCCTGCTCTTCTCACCTGGTGTGAGGAACAGGCAGAACTCTTTGGCTCCTATATTGCAGACACGGGTGAGTTTCTGGAACAGGCACTGTCAGAGGGCAAAAAGGTAGTGCTGGAAGCCCAGCTTGGCGCCATGAGGGATATTGATTATGGTATTTTCCCCTATACCTCAAGTTCCTCTACCATTTCTGCCTATGGCCCGATCGGTGCCGGAATTCCGGGAAAATCCCTGGATCATGTGGTGGGCGTTTTAAAAGCATATTCTACCTGTGTTGGTGCCGGTCCTTTTGTAGCAGAAAAGGCAATGTCCGATGCCTGGGAAGAAGAGCTTCGAAAAGCGGGCGGTGAATATGGTGCTGCCACAGGCCGTCCCCGCAGGGTGGGACCGTTTGATGCCGTAGCCAGCCGTTATGGATTAAAATGCCAGAATGCAGATCAGATCGCACTTACCAAAATGGATGTCTTAAGTTCCATGAAAGAGATTCCCGTGATCACAGGCTACAAACGTGACGGTGTTGTGACCATGGATTTTGACCCTATGGATGAACTGGACAGCTTTGTCCCTGTAGTAGAAATGCTCCCGGGCTGGGAATGCGATATTTCCGGCTGCCGGACGTATGAAGAGCTTCCGGAGAATGCCAAAGCCTACATCCGTATCCTGGAGCAGCTTTTGAACCATGAGATCCAGTTTATTTCCGTCGGAGCCAGACGGGATCAGTTTTTAACAAAAGGAGCCTGGTTATGAGACATTTGATCGATCCACTTGATTTTACCCTTGAAGAAACTACAAAAGTTCTGGATCTGGCAGACCGCATTGCAGAAAATCCGGAAGTGTACAGCCATGTGGCGGATGGGAAAAAGATTGCTACTCTTTTTTACGAGCCAAGTACCAGAACACGTCTTTCCTTTGAATCTGCCATGCTAAGCCTTGGAGGAAAGGCCCTTGGCTTTGCTGGTGCTGAGCAGTCCAGTGCCACAAAAGGAGAAACGGTAGCTGATACCGCCCGGGTGGTAAGCTGCTATGCAGATATCATTGCAATGCGGCATCCCAAGGAAGGCGCTCCCCTTCGTGCCTCCATGTATGCCACAGTGCCAGTAATTAATGCCGGGGATGGCGGTCATAACCATCCAACCCAGACACTGATTGACCTTATGACTATCCGTCAGAGGAAAGGTCATCTGGATCATCTGACAGTTGGCTTTTGCGGGGATCTGAAATTTGGACGCACCGTACATTCCCTGGTAAACAGCCTGGTACGTCATCCTGGAAACGAGTTTTACTTCATCTCCCCGGAGGAACTTAAGATCCCGGATTACGTGATGGAAGAGACCTTAAAGCCAAACCATTCTTTTTACAAAGAAGTCACCAGCCTGGAGGAAACCCTTCCCAAGCTGGACGTGCTCTATATGACAAGAGTTCAGAAAGAACGTTTCTTTAACGAGGAAGATTATGTCCGGTTAAAGGATACCTATATTTTAAACCGGGAAAAATTAAATCTGGCACAGCCGGATATGCCGGTTCTCCATCCTCTCCCAAGGGTGGACGAAATTGCCACAGACGTGGACCAGGATCCAAGAGCCGCTTATTTTGACCAGGTGCAGAACGGAAAATATATCCGTATGGCATTGATCATGGCTCTGCTTGAAATCCCGGATCCGCTGACAGGAAGGACGGTGCTGTAATGTTAAAGATTGAATCTATCCAAAACGGAATTGTGATCGATCATATCCCGGCTGGAAAAGGAATGGATATTTACAAGCTTCTGGAACTGGACTCCCAGAAACAGTCCGTTGCCCTTTTGCAGTCTGTAAGAAGTGAAAAATACGGCTGTAAAGACCTGATTAAAATAGAGGGGCTTACAGAGCCTGAGCGTCTGGAAGTCCTTGGTTACTTAAATGAGGGTGTCACGCTGATCGTGATCCGTGATGGAAAAGTGGTAAAAAAATACCACCCTGTTCCGCCAAAAACGTTAAAGAATGTAATCAAATGCAAAAATCCCCGCTGCATTACCAGTACGGAAGCAAACTGTGAGCACATCTTCAAACTGTCCTCCAGTGGAAAATATAGATGTATTTACTGCAACCAGGAAGCTTCCCTCTTAAGATAAAGAATAATACATCCTCCCTTGTATATCGCTTAAGAGGAAAATACCCTTTAGGTTTATTTCTATTCCTAAAGGGTATTTAAAAAAATTATTTTCTTCCCGTATCAATTAAATCATAACTCATATCCAAAAAATCCAGTGTTTTACCATCTCCAACAGAGCCATCCAATACTACAGATATCCAATGCTCCTTATTCATGTGGTACCCTGGCCTAATCCCATAGGTTCGTGCAATAAACCCATTTAACTCCGGATTGCATTTCACATTCATAATGTCTACGCTTCCCTCTTCCGGAATTCCTAATTTATTCTTATCTACATTCATAAAAACTGCATACCATTTTCCGTTTTTATGCCGAAGCACCGCTGACTTAGGATCTTTCTTCCAGAGATGCTCCGGTGTTGTTCCATATTGCTCTTTTACATACTGATAAATTGCCTCTTTTGTCAAAAATCTTCCCCCAGTTTACTCTTAGAAATCAAAAAACGAAATACACCATCATTATAGAGAGCCTAATAAACCGTGTCAAGATTTTTGGCGCAAAGGATATTCCCATATTTCCTAAAGTATTTTGTTTTAATTTTCTGATTTTTGATTATAATTTTCACATTTTCAACAATTTTCATTCAAAATCCATTGACTTGTTTTCATTTTTCAATTATAATAAAGATGCTAAATTTTTTAAAGGTTTTTTCATACTTGTTTCATTATTTTCTCCTACTTAAAAACAGTGTTTTTTTAGCAGCGCCCCTAATCGCAGCTGCAACTTGTTATTTTAAGTATGGCCTTTGGTCCCCAAATAGGAACCTCAAAAAAGGAGACTTTTACTTCCTTCTGAAGTCTCCTTTTTTGCTACCCTTTTTGCCAAAAAAATTCAGAGCTATCTGCAAAATCCGAACAATCTCTTCTGCAAATAACCCTGAATTTTTCGGTCGATAGACCTAAATATTAAAAGATAAAAACAAATTATGTTTCTTCATGTTAGCACGATTTATTGTAAAAATCAATAGCTTTATAAAACAATTCGACTTTTTCTTCCCTACGCTTGGTTCTCGTACCGAAGCCTTGAAAAATACCAGACTTTTCCCTGGATATACCTGCAAATATGGTTATCCAATAAATAGCTTTTTTCGCCCAGTTCCGGGTTATCTCTTTTCCAGCCACTCTTTTCCAGGAACTCTTCCATGGAATCATATATTTCAATACAGCCTGCCGCTGCTATGAGCCTGTTATAATCATTCTCTTTTATATGAATATCAAATTCCCTCATGAGAAGGATTTTAAAACCATACCGTACCATGGAATTCTCTTTGATCTGTGACAGATCAATTGTCATCCGCATTCACCTCCCTCCCAGCGAACAAATCTTCTACTCTCGTTACACCCGGCTTGGATTCTGTTTTTTTGCCTGGTTTCTTTTGGGGCTTTGCATCTACAGCGAGCGGTTCTTCACACGCTTCATCCGTACTGGATTTAGGCGGAAGTGAAATAGATGCCTCATTATCCTGCCCCAGATGTGAAAAAGGCTGTTCCTGTGATTTTTCCTTTTCCCATTCTTTGTGCCAGTCTGGTATGTGTTCCAATACTTTTTCCAGCCGGAGCTTCTTTGCATCTTCATGCTCGGTATAGTCCATTTTCTGGAATTTCAACACATTATGTCCTCGGATAATTAAAATCCCCTGGTTTAAGGGATAACGAAGCACCTCATCAGGAAGAAGCAGCTGCCTTTTTCCAAGGGATTTTGACTCTGAATATTCCGGTACATAATCCGTTGCTCGGATGGTATAAAAGTTTTTCCGGACAGAAGCCACCGATACCGTAATCTCTCCTGTCCGGTCACTGTAGTAGGTCGCAGTTGTCATATCATTACACCCAAGGAAGATTGAGAAATCGCATCCTCCAAGGATTTCCTCCCACTGATTGTCTGGGTAACGGTTCTGAAGCTGTGGGATATTCTGAAACAAAATACTCATCCCGATCCTTCTGGATCTGGCTGTAGCAAGCTTCTTTTTGAAGTCCGGGACCACACCGATATTCGGAAATTCATCAAGGATAAAGCTTACAGGAACCGGCAGCACGCGTTCTTCTGTTCGATCCGCCAGACGAACCAGTTTGATAATTAGAAATGAAGTGAAAAGAGTTGCCAGCATATCAAATGTTGAATCCTGATCGGATGTGATACAAAAATATGCACACTTTTCTTTTCCTGGAAGGGAAAGATCAATATCCGTATGACTGGTAATCTGTTGTACCAGTTTATTTTGCAAAATCTGTAACCTGGTTCCAAGTCCAAGCACCGCATTTCCTTTTACCTTTTCTGCTTTTGCAAAGAGCTGATAAGGCCCTTTAGCCGGATGGTTCGTTGGCAATCTTTCAAAAATCGAATCCAGCATATCGACACTTTTATTGAGCAAGAGTTTATATGCTTCAGCAAAGGTTCGCTGTTCTGGTGGATATTCCTCATACACATACAGGCAAAGAGCTTTTAATAAATCCATCTCCACATTATCGTAAAAATGATCAAATTTGTCTGTGGTGTTACGAATGACAACATCACAGAATACATCGATCAGCTCTCCCTCATCAATTTCCGCCAGACAGTTCCAGGCATCTGAATGTGTCAGCTGAATCAGATTTAACTGTTTTACCACATATCCTGACTCCTTCAGATAAGCACATAAATCCTCATAAAGTTCAGACTTTGGATCTGTGATATACATGCTCTCCCCACGGCGTACGCATTGTAATGCCATCACCCTTGCAAATGCTCTGGATTTCATAGAACCTTGGGAGCCGCAAACAGCTATATTCCGGTTCAGCCTGGAATTTACCGGAAGGCTTAGAACCTTACCGGTTCCAAGCTCCCGACCAAATATGATTCCGTTTACGCCGTCCATTGATTTATCTGCTCTTAAGATCTCCGCCTGTTCCTCTTCTTTCATAAAACCAGCGGTTCCATAGGTTCCCTGGTCGGATAATTCAAAGCCACGCTCATCCTGCAATGGATTTTCACTTCCCCGATAAATCACAAGTGCCGTAAGAAAGAAAAGCACCAGAACAGAGAACAGGATCCACATCCTGCCCCCGGTGCTGGTCCATCCTGCAGCCATACAGTGAATAGGGTTTAAGTCAACATTTGCATCTCCAAAAAGAATATATAAAAATCCTCCCAGATATCCTGCCAGCAATACTGCCCCAATCACAACCAGAACCAGTTTCCATTTATCAAATTTTTTAAACATCCTTTTTCCTCTCATTCCCTCTCATTTCTTCTGCCATATTATATTGATATAGGTTGTCGTAATAGCTGCTCATGGTATTTACCGCATTATACAGGGCTGTTAGAAGAACCGCCCGGATATTCCTGGCTTTTGTAGTATTAGAATCCATACTGAACAACACAAAATCCACATGCTCTTTCGTTAGCTTTGCGAACTGGGCCTTTACCACATTTACTGACTTTTCCTCCCTGTTCACCCGGATTATCTCTGCTGAAGAAGTCATCACATCCACGATCAATCCCAATATTTCCTGGTCCTATGTCAAGATTTAGTACAAGTTAAAATAAGAAATTTCTCCCTATTTTA
>ENA-UONS01000951-UONS01000951.1-human-gut-metagenome-genome-assembly--contig:-CS19-NODE-951-length-29950-cov-5.758154_pt1 | contig 29950 bp, 26 predicted proteins | sample MGYA00242458_ERZ724005 | MGnify/ENA metagenome assembly ERZ724005
CGACGCACTTGCTTTATTTTCATTCACAGCTGTGAAAATCTTTCATGAGTCGTTGTCAATGTAATCCAGCTTGGTAGCCAGCTGCGCTGTTTTGAAGGAGGTCAGGGTCTTGCCGCTGCCGGTGGTGTGCCAGATATATCCGCCGCCCGCCACTGTACCGTATTTCTTGTAGTTGTTGGCAATTTCAATGCGGTTCAAAATCCGCTCGGTAGCGACGATTTGATAGGGCCGCATCACCAGCAGCATGTTTTCCGCTGTAAATACACAGTACCGGGTCAGGATATTCAAAATGGTATGCTTGCAGAAAAAGGTCTTGGTAAAATCCACCAGGTCAGGGATGATGCGATTGTTGGCATCCGCCCAGAACGAAGTGAACTCAAAGCTATTGCTGGTTTTGGACTTCTTGGCTTTCTGCGCTTTGGCATCCTTGATATGGTTGAAACGGGTGGTATTGGAATAATACTTCGTATTTGTGCCGTTGGAGATCACGAAAATCTGCACAAACTCGTAAAGCCCGCTGGATGCCCAGAAGCTATCCCGCTGATAGCGGTCGATCTGATTGAAGGCTTCCCGAATGGGAACGCCCCGGCGCTTTAGCTCGATATGGATAAGTGGCAAGCCGTTGACCAATACCGTCACATCATAGCGATTGTCATGAGCTGCCCCCTCCTCTGTGGAGATAGCATACTGGTTGATGACCTGCAAACTGTTATTATGGATGCACTTCTTGTCAATAAGCTGAATATTTTTGCTTTCCCCGTTATCCCGGCGGAGCACCTGCACATAGTCCTCCTGAATCAGGCGGGTCTTTTCGAGAATGCCGGAGTTTGTGTTTGCCAGCACCTCGTCCCAGAAACGCTTCCATTCGCCGTCCGTAAAGCGATAGTTATTCAGCTTTTCCAGCTGCGTCCGCAGATTGGCAATCAGGTCGGCTTCCTTATGGATGGTCAGCCGTTCATAGCCCAGCTCGCACAGCAGCCGGATAAATTCCTGTTCCAGAGCCGCCTCGCTTTGGTAGCCATCGGAACGCTTAGATTGGGGCTTGTATTCGGTGACAACAGTGCTTTCGCTGCTCTGGGCAACGATGTTGAAGTATGACATAGGTTTCCCTCTCTTTGCCGTCAAATATCCATTGCGTTTGGAAAGTGAAATGCCCTAGCTACTTGATCTGATGTTGATATGATTCTGTAATCGAAAGAAAACTTATCCTTGTTTCCTCTATAGTAGGCCAATGCCGCCTCGCAAATATCTTGGCAAAGCGCCACTATATCGATGGAAAGTATGTGTTCCTGCACCACACCATCCGCATTGCGCTGGATGCAACGCTCCACTGTCGTGCGCGAGGCACTGGCCAATGAGCGCCAAATCAACGAGAATTTTGTGACATCTTCTGCCCCATCTACCCCAGGATTGGATTCATGCAGCATGGCACAGCGAAGCTTATAGACCAATTTACCACTGATTACGGCACCATCAATGCCACCCCGTTTCCGCTTTGGCGTGGCGATAAAATCGTCATACCAATTGGCATAGCGCTCGCCATTCCTTCCTTTGGGAGAATACGCTTTTCCACAGGTATCTGGTAATGTCAGTGCCATCGTTAGAGCCGCAATTTGGAGGTCGTTTTTCAGGCAGGTGTTGATTTCCTTTACCAAGTGTTCTATCATGTTTTTTCCTCAAATGACAGGAGTTTGTCCCGGTAATATTCATATTGCTTTTGCCTTGCTTCAATTTCGGCGGGGAGGCCAATGTTAAGGTCTGTGCAGATGACATCAAAATTATCGAGAACGCCTATGATTCTGTCCTGTACGTCCAAAGAAGGAACAGGAATCTTTACCCTACTTACCGCATTGGCATTAAACTGTTGCTGGCCTCCTTTTGAAACATACTTTTCGGCTTGTTCTCTATACAATGAAGATTTTGAAAAATGCCAGTAGTATCTATTTCTTATCACTGTTTTATCGAGAACAATTTTAATCAAAAATGAGGCATATACAGCAGGCTCATCACTGTCAAAAAACAATGTCTTACCGTATGTCGCACCTGTACGGGCAAGTAGCAAATCACCTTTTTTTAATAAATATTTTTTGCTTTCTTCAGTCAAATCAACATATTTTGCGTCAGAAGGGTCGAGACAGCCATCATCATTAATATCGGTTATCCTAATAAACCGAACATCACCCGTATCCTTTGCTTTATCCGTATAACCGTAGACAAACTTCGCAATATCGCCAAGCGTCCTCTGTACAACTCTACTTGTCCCCCCCCGTGGACATCGAACGTCAACAGTCTATTCCGGTAATACTCATACTGCTGTTTTCTTGCGGTAAGCTCTGCGGTAAGCTCTGCGGTAAGCTCTGCGGTAAGCTCTGTGAAATTGTCCAGTATACGGACAATTTCATGCTGCACCGGCAACGGCGGGACGGGAACCCTAATAGCCTTTATAACTGGCACGCTTGAGTGAACAACCTTACTCTTAACTTTTCCCTTGCTCTTTTGCTTTTGTGCGTCCAATGTTGAAAGCGCATAGGACAAATATTTGGGGTCTTCGTTGTGCTTAAGAACAACAATATCACCACCAGCCAAACAGGTTTCGTGACCAATATACGCACAGCACTTTGCGATGTCCTCTACACTTTCACCTGTAATAGCGAAAAGAATATCACCATAGTCAAAGTATTTCTTGCTTGTTAAAAGAGTCTCGTCTGTGTGTGACACACAATCTTCAAACCATACACCGTAAGTGGTATAGATTTCCCCATATCGAACGCACGGCGTACCGGTTTCACGAACTTGGTCTCTTGTAATGCCAGCCCCACGGAAAACATCGGTTGCGATTTCTCCGAGCGTCTTGTAAGGAACACCTTCTGGGCAAAGTTCCTGAAGCAATTTTTCAAGTTTTGTCATAATTCACCCTCTGCTTTTAGTGCTTAAAGTACTCTTCAAGTGTGTCGGACATGTCCGCTTCAGCATCGCTTCGCTCATCTTGACTATCTGAGTATAGTTCTTTGAAAACTCTTTTTGTTGCACTGTCAGACAGACTTTCTAAATTTTTTCCAGATAAAACATGGCTATAAAATTCAAATACATCCGGGTCTTTTAGTATCCAGGAAACTTGAGAGTTATCTTCCGCAATAGCACAAAGCTCCTCGATTTGATCTTCCGTCCATCCAGAAAACATTTTTAGCATAGCAATTGTAGCATGCGTCCTTTGAAAGCTCCCACTATTGGATAGCTGGTTAATAAGGTTTTGCTTTTCTGCCTCTGTTTCTAATTTTATATCGGAAATATTCTCTGTAAGGAACGGAACCAAATTCTTATAATAATGAATTTCAGAACCTTTGACACGCCTCCATTCAAGTCTCAGAAAATCCTTAATCCGTTCATCATCTAGCTCTGAACAGTAATCTTTATCTGCACTAATAAAGTATAAATCTTCGCCGTTAGGCACATTAGCCAGTAGACATTCCCAGTTGATAGCATCGCCATATTTGTTGTCTTTTCCAGGTGGGTTTCCAATTCGATAACGCATATATGCTTTATCCACATAGTCTTGGCATGGAATTAACTCTACCGTTTCAAAAATTTGCGTAATTGTTTCATCGGCAGGTAAATGATGGGTCTCAATATCTGCATTGATTGTTTTCTTCCAAGTATTCACTTGATTCATAAAGCTATTATATACGCTTTTAACCGCATCAAACTCAGGATACCCTTTGCAGAAAGCAGGAAAACGGAAAGTTTTAATATCAAAAGCTTTAAGCGCATCTTTTAATTTTGCCTCACGATTTCTTGCTATCTCATCATATACTTGTTGAGGAATAAATAAACGGATGCTTTTGTTTACCATATCTTTTAGTTTTGAAAATTGTACTAAATCGTCATTTGTGAAATGATAAAGAGATAACCAAATATTCGAATCAATAAATAGATTTTTCATCGTTGTTGCCCCTCAATCTCCCCAATAATCCGGTCGATTTCCTCCCTTAGCCTCTGTTCCCGTGTCACAATTTCCGCAATCTCGGCATTCAGCTTCACAATGTCGATCTTTTCCCGGGTATCTTCCTGCTCCACATAGGTGGAAACCGAGAGATTATAATTGTTTTGCTGGCTGCCGACTTCCTCATTGGGCACCAGGCGGGCAAAGTGCTGCTCGTCCTTGCGTTCTGCCACGGCGGACACGATGCGCCGGATATTGTCATCGGAAAGCCGATTGTTTTTTGTGACCTTCACAAACTCCTTGGAGGCATCTACAAACAGAATGGCATTGTCCTTCTTGTTCTTTTTCAGCAGCAGAATGTCCACAGAAATGGTGACATTCAAAAACAGGTTAGAGGGCAGCTGAATGATGGCATCCACAAAGTTGTTATCCACCAGGTACTTCCGAATTTTCTGTTCCGCACCGCCCCGGTACATAATGCCGGGGAAGCAGACGATGGCCGCCGCACCGTTGGAAGCCAGCCAGGAAAGGCTGTGCATAATGAAAGCCATATCGCCCTTGGAGGCAGGAGCTAACACCCCGGCAGGGGAAAAACGGGGGTCGTTGATGAGCAGGGGATTCTTGTCCCCTTCCCAGGGGACGGAGAAGGGCGGGTTGGATACGATCAGCTCAAAGGGCTGGTCGTCCCAGTGCTGGGGACTGAGCAAGGTATCCTCCCGCACGATGCTGAACTTGTCAAATTCAATATTATGCAGGAACATATTGATCCGGCAAAGGTTGTAGGTGGTCAGGTCGATTTCCTGGCCATAGAAGCCCCGCTCGATATTGTCCTTGCCCAGCACCTTTTCCACCTTCAGCAACAAAGAGCCAGAACCGCAGGCCGGGTCATAGACCTTGTTGATCTTCGTTTTCCCGATGGTTCCCAGACGGGCCAGCAGCTCGGAAACATCCGCAGGGGTAAAATACTGTCCGCCCTTTTTTCCGGCGTTGGCGGCATACATTCCCATCAGGTATTCGTAAGCGTCACCGAATAGGTCCGGGTTCATCCCGTCCGTGGAGAACAGCGGCATTTGCGCCACGCCGTTCAAAAGCTCCACCAGCACCTTATTACGCTTGGCAACGGTTTCGCCAATGGCCTTGCTGTTCACATCGAAATCATCGAACAGGCCCGCAAAGTCATTTTCCGCATCGCCGCTGGCGGCGCTGCTCTCAATGTGATGAAATACTCTCTCCAGCGTTTCATTCAGATTGTCATCCTTATCCGCACGAGCCAGAACATTGCAGAACAGCTCCGAGGGCAGGATAAAGAACCCCTTCTCTTGTACCAGCCCCTCCCGTGCCGTCTCCGCGTCGGCATCCGACATTTTCGCATAGTCAAAGTCTTGATTCCCAGCGGCGTGCTCACCCTCATTGATATAGGCGGTAAAGTTCTCTGAAATATAGCGGTAGAACATGGTGCCCAACACATAGGATTTGAAATCCCACTCCGCCACATGACCGGCGTGCACCAAATCGGTGGCAATTTTGTATATCCGGCGGAACAGCTCCTCCCGCTCCTGGTCCTTCTTGATTTCTGCCATTGTCTCTCTCCTTACTCTCTCAGCATCGACAAATATCCATCCAGCCGTTCATCAATATACCGTGCAAACAGCTTTTCCATTGCAGACAGGTTGTGCTTCACATGGTACTCCTCAAACGCATCATAATAAGCCATTCTGTCCGTAAATTTAATATCAATAGGCGGATACCCCGCCTTCATCAGTTCCAGATTTACCAGCAGCCGCCCGGTTCTGCCGTTACCGTCAATGAAAGGGTGTATTCCCTCAAACTCAATATGAAACCGTGCCAGCTTTGTGACAATATGCTCCTGGCTGGCCGCAAAATCCGCAAGTAATTGTTCCATCATTGGCCGGATGAGATAAGGCTGTATTGGCTCGTGCTGTGCGCCCATAATGCGGACTGGCACCCGGCGATAAACGCCCCGGTCGTCCTTTTTGTCCGCCAGCACCAGATAATGGATCTGCTGAATCACCCGTTCCGATAGGGGTGCTTTTTCCTGCACCAGCTCCCGGACATAGTCGAAGGCCTCCTTGTGGCCCACCGCTTCCATGTGATCTTTCAGGGGCTTCTGGTCAATGGTCAGCCCCCGCAGAACCATGTCCGTCTCCCGCAGGGTCAGGGTGTTGCCTTCAATGGCGTTGGAGTTGTAGGTGTACTCCACCGTAAATTCCTCCGTCAGTCTGGCCACCTCTCCGGCGGTCAGCGGGCGCATGGTGTCCAGTTCCGCTTTCTTTCGGTCAATCCGTTCCAGCAGCGATTCCGTGGATTTGAACCGTCCATCCGACGGCTTTACAACATCCATGGGAATCTTCCATCCCCGTCCCTCCTGGAACGCACCGGGGATTTTCCCCTCCGCGCAGAGAATCCGCACCCGCCGGTCAGACAGGCCCCATTTTTCTGCTGCTTGCTTGACTGTCATAAACATTTTATGCTCACCTCATTCTGGATTCAGTATAGCATCTTTACGGAACAATATCAACTATTCGGAATAATATGTTATGGATTACCGGAACAATATAAAAAACAGCAGGAGGAAAACACTTCCCCCTGTTGCCAAATTCTACGCTCCTATTGATTCCCATTTTGCCGGTTCAAAGCCAATCCAATCAGCCGGTCTGCCTGGTCCGCCATGAACAGGGGGATATTCAGCACGTCCCCATCCAGTTTCAAGTTATCTAGGGAGAACCGTATACGGAGTTTTACCTGGTCCGGGAACAGCTCTTTGAATTTTTTCAGGCTTTTGCTGGACGTATTGGCTTCTGATTTGACCTCAATCGGGAAAATGTCATTCTCCCGCTGGATCAGGAAGTCCACCTCATAGGGCGGATTGGTCTGTGTCCAGTAGCGGGGGGTAACTTCAAACTGCGGGATCAGGGATTTCTGTCAGCGCACCCTTGAACTCCGTAAACAGGCGGTTTCCCTCGCCAAAAGCTGTGGGAGCCAGCTGGGCAAGGCGGCGGAGGAGGCCCACGTCCACCAGGTAAATCTTGAAAGCCGACAAATCATCATAGGCCGCAATGGGCAGTCCCGGTGCGGTGCTGCGGTAGATTTTGTGGACAAGCCTCGCATCCACCAGCCATTGCAGGGCATCCTCATATTCCCTGGCTCTGGCCCCTTCTTTTACCACTTTGTAGATAAACTTTTTGTTTTCCCTTGCCAGCTGAGAGGGGACGGACTTCCAGATCATGGAGATTTTCGGGAACTTGCTCACATTGGGGTGCTTGGCGAAGTCCCGCTCATATGCCCCGATGATGTTGCCCAGTGCTTCCTGCATGGCCGCCACATCCCGGGCCTGGGTCCACATGAGAACCGGCTCCGGCATTCCGCCGGTGACATAGTACATCTTGAGCTTTTCATAAAGGGGGTTAAAAAACGCATCGGGGATCGGTTCCAATTCCTCCAGGGTTTCCAGGTATTTTGCCAAATTTTTGTCCCCGTTGGCAACCAGAAATTCCGAAAAGGTCATGGGGTCGATCTGCATAAAGCTCACTTTCCCCACCGGGAAAGAGGAGGGCTTTGCCAGCGCAATGCCCAGCAGAGAACCGGCACAGGCAATATGATACTGGGGGGCATTCTCGCAGAAGTATTTCATGGAATTGATGACCTTGGGGCAGTCCTGCACCTCGTCAAAAATGATCAGGGTCTTTTCCGGAACGATTTTCTGACCACTGGCCAGCGTCAGATTTTGCAGGATGCGGTCAACATCCTTGGTGGTTTCAAAGAACTGCTTGTATTCCTCGTTTTCGTCAAAGTTAAAATAGGCAGTATTTTCATAATAACGTCTACCAAATTCTTTGAGAACCCAAGTCTTGCCCACCTGACGCACCCCCTTCAATATCAGGGGTTTGCGGTAGGGAGAATTCTTCCAGTCCAGCAGCTTTTTTAGGATGACTCTTTCCACTAGCGTTCTCCTCACATTTTTATTGGAATATTCGTGGCTGTAATCACATTTTTATTATACGCAATCTCCCATCAAAATACAACCCCATTCACAAAATTATTATGATCTTACGGCACAATAATCACATTATTATATAAAACAGCAGGAGAAAACGTCTCTCCTGCTGTCGGTGTCTATTCCTTATTCACTTTCCATCCCATGCAGAGTTGTGCCGTTCAAATAGCTCTTAATTCTGCCAGACAGCACCAGTCCGGCATACTCTATCGGTGCATGGTATACCAGCCAATCCAAATCTGTCAGTTGCCATCTTGTGACATGATAGAAGTTCTCCACTTCCTCGCAGTCGATCATCAGCACAGAGCCATCGCTGTAAGTCAGCTCCACTCTGTTTTCGTCCATATTATAAAATCCATGCAATACCTTCATTGGTCTGTTCCTCCATCATCATTTTAGGAAGCAACAGGACTTTTCCACAGTTCCCCCACTGCCGGTTGCTTTTTCTTCGTTTTCGTCAATTCAGGCTCTGTGGGATTATTGGTGTAAAAGTGGTGTAATTTTAGGACGTTCCATGTAAAAATCCATTGTGGCCCTAGAGGAATTTTGGTTGTATTCCTATATTCCCGTGACAGCCAGAAAGAGGCACCTAATCCGACAACATTTTTCTTGTTCTCCACTTCCCGCTCAGGAAATACCAAAGGCACAGGCACCCAGGTAGCAGGCGAGATACTGCAGTACCCCACCAGAAACTGGTCTCACCTATTCCGAACACATTCAGGAACAAGAGAGAGAAACCGATCTTGCACACGACCCCATCAAGGATTCCGATGGCAAATCCCATTTCCACAAATCCGCAGCCGGTGATCATACACTGGAATGCTCCCACGAAGGCTGAGCAGAAGAAGTGAACAATCATGATCCGCAGGAATACTTCCCCCAGGTCAATTACCTCCGGGACATTGCTGAACAGGGAGAACATCTGCTTCGGGATCGTCAGGCAGATTAGTGTTGCACACGCCGCGATAATCATGCACATCGCCAGGGTGCTCCACACAGTTTTTTCCGCCCGATCCTGTTTTTTTGCTCCCAGATTTTGACCGATCACAGAGGCTGCTGCCGCATCGATTCCCTGCATAAAGACTTCCAGGAACTTCTGGATCTTGTTGCCAATGCTGTTGGTCTGGGCAAATACCGCGCCGTAAGCATTACAGCTTGCATTGACATAGAGCATGGAGAAGCGTACCAGAAGCGTTCTTGCGATCTGTGGAACGGCCAGCCGAATAATGGTTTTTGCCGCATAACCGTGAATTCTCAGGAAGCGGAGCTTCAGCTCAAAGCCAAAATGCTCCCGCTTCTTATAGAGAAACACGAAAGCAGCAGCACAGGAACCGAGCTGGGACAGCACAGTTGCAATCGCCGTACCGGCCGCCTCCAGCCGGAATACCACGACGAACAGGATATCCGTCACAACATTTACACTGGCCGCAATGATAATAAACAGCAGCGGCCGTTTGGACTCACCCATCCCCCGCAAGATACCGCAGATCGCATTGTAACCGAAAATGAACGGAAATCCCAAAGACGTAATAATCAGATACGCCCGCGCCTGATCAAAGCCCTCCTGCGGACAATTCATCAGCGTTAAAAATCCGTCACAGAACAAAATTGCCGCCACTGCCATGGCACAGGAGAAAATCAGGCATATGGAAATCAATGTTCCCACCGTGTCCTTGACTTCTTTATCCTTCCGTGCACCCACCAGCTGAGCAATATAAATCTGTCCCGCGGAACCAAGCGCCGTTGCCACCGGCGTCAGGAAATCGGAAAGCTCACCTCCGGTAGAAACACCAATGGTTCCCGCTGCTCCGATATATTTTCCCGCAACAATCAGGTCTACCATAGAGTAGAGCTGCTGAATCACATTGGTCAAAATGATCGGCACCGCAAACGTGAGCAGAACCTTCCAGATCACACCCTCTGTCAGGTTGGTGCCAACCCCTTTTTTCTTCACAGCTTCCATTAAATCGTCCTCACGCAAGCGGCGCATGGGACCGGGAAGCTGGCTGCTACCGCACCTGGGATCCCGGTTCCCTGATCCAAAGGCAGAACCGTAACGCTTCCATCGTCGTTATTGGCGCAGAGAAGCTCTCTCCCGTCCGGAGAGATATTCAACCCCCTGGGGCCTTTTCCACCGCAGGGAACATAAGCCACGCTGTCCAACAGGCCGCTTTCCAGTACTTTCCACACTGCTATATTGCTTTGTCCCCGATTGGAGGAATAGACGAACCGGCCATCCTTGCTGACAACAATATCCGCCGCAGAACCGCTCCAGGGCTGATTGGGATCCTGTACCGAATAAATTGCCAGCTCCTGTAAGGTCTTCCCTTCCAGAATCCGATAAACATAGAGCCGGTTGCCGCCCTCGGTCAGCAGATATAAGTACTTTCCACTGGGATGAAATGCCATGTGCCGGGGCTCCTTCCCCCAGTCCACAGGCTTTGCGCACACAAGGCGAAGAATCTCCCTTTCGTAGTCCACCCGGAACAGTTCCAGCTCGTCGGCGCCCAGATTGGCTGCGCCCAGCAGGCTGCCATCCGGAGAGATCATCACGGAGTGCACCTTTGCCTGCGCCTGTCGCGGAGTAACGCTGTGTCCTGTCAGCTGATATTCGTCAGTAAGGGTCAGCTTACCGTCATCACCAATCCGGATCATTTTTACGGTCCCGTCGCCCATACTGGACACAAACACATATTTTCCCCTGGGATCCGTAACACAGTAGCTCAGCTTCGCACTGGTAAACTCCAGGATATCCTTCCGTTCCAGGCTTCCGTCACTGTGTATCCGGTAGCTGACAACTTTTCCGCCCTTGCCCAACTCACAGACAGAAATCAGGGTATCTCCGGCGACAGCAAGAATGGACTGCCCCAGAATCTGCTCTTCAAACAAGCCGTTATCTTCCAGAACCCCCGCATTCCGGTTCCATTTCAAAACATGAAGCCCTTTGACCTCTCCTTTAAAGCCTGCGACTTCCCCCCGGAAATTACTCCAACCGCCGCAGTAAACATATTGAAAACTCATACGTCTTCCTCCAATTCTTTCTCCGCAGCTGCTTCCGCTTCTGCGCCCTTTAGAAGATCATAATTCTTCCATTTCCCGCTGTAATAATATATTGCGCCTACCAGAATCGGGCCGAAGCGTGCCAAACCGTTGGCAAGGAAAAAGCCCTCCACGTCCATTCCCGCAGTGTAGGCCAGCAGAAAGCTGAAACCCAGCCGGAGAACAACACCGTCCAGCAGCCCGGCGATCATGCCGAGCTTTGCGTTGCCCGTCCCCGTCACTACGGATTGATACGCGCCCTGAATCGCCGATAAAATAAAAACAATCACGTGATAACGCAGATATACGATCCCCAGTTCCAGAATCGCCTCATAATTCTCATCTGTGCTGGTCAGAAACAGGCCGTATACTTCTCCTGGGAACAGAATCACAATCGCCGATGCGATCAGCCCACACGCCAAAGAGCAGCACAGTGTCACATAGAGGATCTTCCTGACTCGGTGATACTTTTTCGCGCCGATGTTCTGACCCATCATGGCACCTGCCCCCTGATTGATGGAGCTGGTGAAAATATTGGCCAGCTTCGTGATATGATTGCCTATGCTGTTCGTCGTGGAGGCCACCAGGCCGAAGGCGTTGATTAATCCCGTGCAAATCAGCAACGATACATGAATCAGCGATGTCTGCGCCGTCAGCGGTATTCCGAGCTGAAGCAGTGCCTTCAGATGCACCTTGCTGACCTTTATGGTCTTTCTCGATATCTTCAGATCAAACTGCTTTCTTCTGCGATAGAGATAAACCGCCGCTGCGCCAAATGACATATACTGTGCCGCAATGGTCGCAATCGCTGTACCGGTCACGCCCAAAGGAATCAATGCCACCAGCAGCAGGTCCAGAATCACATTGGACACAGCTGCAACGGTGATGAACAGCAGCGGGCGTTTGGCCTCGCCCATACCCCGCAGGATTCCACAGACCATGTTATAGCCGAACACCGCCGGCAGCCCCAGCGAGACTACCAGCATGTAGCTTTCCGCCTGGGCAAACGCCTCCTGAGGGCAGTTGATCCAACCCAGCATTTGCCGGCAAAGAACCAGGCACACCGCCGTAAAAGTCAGGGACATGCCCATCATCAAAATCAGCGCCGTGGTAAGCGTTTCATTGATTGCCCGGTGGTTTTTCGCTCCGTAAAGCTGAGACACATAGATTTGACCGGCAGAGCCAAAGGCAGTGGCAATAAATGTGATCAGTGTCGCGATTTGCCCGCCGTTGGACACTGCATTGGAGCCGATACTTCCCACATACTGGCCAATGACCATCATGTCCACCGTATTGTACAGCTGCTGCACAAAATTCGCCAGCAGCAGCGGCAGAACAAACCGGATTAGCTGTGGAAAAATCTCTCCCTCTGTCAAATCAATTCCAATTCTTTTCGTTTTCTGCACTTGCCTTATATACCCTCTTTCTGGTAGCTGATACAGCCCATTCCCTTTACTGTTTTACAGTACACAATACCGTTTCTTCCGTTTTCTATGTAGTCATACCGGTCAGGCTCCTTGATAATCGCATTCAGGGTATCCACCATGTCCAGGATTGCGGTGCTGTCAATATCAACAACGAAATGGCCGGGGAAGATGCTGTCAAACTCTTCCAGGCGAGCGGCAAGCCGCTCCATATTGTCACGGAATTCCCGAAGCGTCCCCGGCTCCCTGCTTCCGATGCCCACCCGCATTGCGATCACATCATCGCCGGGGAACAAAGTCCGGTTCTGTTTGTCCAGAAATGCAGCCTGTCCTTTGCTGTGTCCCGCCAAGCGAATGGCTTCCACCTCGTAACCGTCTCCCAGATCAAAAGTGAACCCATCGTGGATCTCTACGATTTCGTATTCCACCGGTTTGATCATATCCGACAGCTCAAAATCCACGTAGCGACAGGTACCATCGTCATTAAGAATTTTCTCGTTAAGTAGCGGCTCTTCCATCCGCCTGCGCAACGCCGGTGCATCCTCAGCCAAAATATATACTTGGTCAAACTGGGCATTTCCTCCGGAATGGTCCGGGTGGGGATGGGTGTTGACCACCAGCAGTTCCCGATCACCTATCAGTTCCTGCACCAGTCCTTTCAGGTTTCCCAGTCCAAAACTGGTATCGATCAGCAGCGCCTTTTGCGGCCCCAGAATCAGATAGGACCATGCGTCGCCCTTTCCGTCGATGTTATCGGAAAAGATACCGTAAAGATTATCCCGGAATCGGTAGACCTCCGCATAGGGGTCTATGGCATAAATCCGCTTGGTATCGTTGTGGGTTCGCAATTCCCGCATAAATGCCCAGCAGGTATGATAAATCGGTTCCTCCATAGCAAATCTGTGGCTTCGGATGGTTGATTCAATGGGTCGGTTCCACATGCCGCATTCTCCTTTACTTGCGTGATTCCGTGCTTTTTCAGATATTTTCGGGGAGATAAACCAGTCGAATACCGCGTTCGGTAATACACCGCAGGCGATCCTGATTGGGGTTTTTCTTTCCCGCGCCGCCATCTCCCATATGAGGCCGTATCCGATCATAAATTATGGTTCCATCGGGGAGCCTGTCCTCCCAGAATCCCAGCAGCCCCAGGTCTTCCGGCGCAGGCACGCCCAAATCTCCCTGAGCCGCCCGCTTGCAGCAGATGAGCAGCTTATCCACCACGCCTGCACCGTATTGGCCGTTCCCCGCATAGAGAATATCAAACCAGTCCCGATATTCGGAAATGGCTTCCAGCTTCCTTCCAAACTCTGCGGGGGATGTCCGCAGTGGCTTGGTCGGCCATATTTCATCTCCGCTGAAAAGGATATTATTTTTCTTATCCAGAAACGCAACGCCGCCGGGAGAATGATCTCCCAATTCAAAACAGATAAGCTCTCTTCCCGGCAGCGGGATCACATCCCGGGTCTTGACATACTGCGCAGGATAATCCTTCGGGAAGTCAATCCCCTGAAAGCTCTTAAAAGGAGTTGTTGCCCTTTCATGGGCTTTTTCCGTCAGAAATACCAGATCAAAATAGCAGTTATTGGCGGTATGGTCAAAATGCTCATGGGTGTTGGCGATCCAGGGAACCGGTAGTCCGCACAGTTTTTCGCAGTATTCCCGAATGTTTCCCGCACCGTAGCCTGAGTCAATGAGAAGCCCCTGCCCCTCTCCTGCCAGAAGATAGGAATAATCACCCGAAGACAGGATCTGCCAGGTTCCCGGGGCAATTTGCCGGGATTCAAAATACGGCTCACTCATAGGGATCAGTCTTCCGTCAAATCCCTTGATCAGAATGTTCTCTTTGCAGGACCAATCCAGTTCCTTCACACATGTTCCTCCTCAAAAAGCCGCTTTGTCGCGTCCTCCAATGCAGCCTTGACCGTTCCCGGCTTGGTTAATGTCCCGCCGCCGGGGATGCCGCCTTTCTGCGCGCCCCTTCCGGAGAACCGGGCAAGCCTTTCCTGTGTCGCGTCATCCATAATGTAGCCGGGATTGTTCAGCAGCAGGCTGCATTCATGATTCACGACAAAGGTGTTCTTTACAGGCGAAACCTTCTGAATGGCCTGTCCCAAACTGGTATACAGCTCTCCATCCACACCAACAAAGGCCAGCTCACCGATCTGCAATCTGTGCAGCCGGATCTCATAATCCTTCCACTTGGGGTTTTCCACGCCAAAGCCGCCGGGTGCGCATTGGGTTACCGCCCACTCTGTTTTCGCCGAAACAGGAGCCTTCTCTATGTTGCAATGTACATAGGGCATCGTCCGCGCAATGGCATCCAGTTGGCGCTGAGAAGCTATCCGCAAAATTGCATCCGCAGCAGCTTCTCCGGAAATATAAATGGTTTCCGGAGCGCCGGTCTCCGGGTTGGGGGCAAAGTTCTGCACCATAATTCCCGGATTTACATCCCCGGCAGGCGCACTTGTCCACAAGGCTACACAGCCAGGGTACTGCTTTTCCAGCTGCACACTGACCGCGCCGCCGATATCCGCGCTGAGGAACGCCTTGCCATCATCGCAGGTGTTCTGGAAAACAGCCACGCAGTGGACGGCATAGTTCGTCAGCAGCGCAATGGTTTTCCGGTTCTCGGCATTTTCAAATCTGACGACCAGCAACGTCGGATCCGGCTTTTCTTCCAGGTTTACGCCAATATTCAGTTCCGAGAGTTCCTCACTGGAGGAGGTACGAACTACGTACTCCTGGCAGCGGTTCACTCCCAGACGGCACTCTCCTGTGGCAAAGCCCATTCGTGCCGGCGTCAAGTTCCCCAATGCCTCCCGCGCTGCCCGCAGCAGGGAGTCTTTCAAAAAGGCTTCATAAAGATGTACCTTTTCCTGCACCTGGGGTGGCTTCTGCTCAATGAAGTTCGGCCCCTCAAAGGGACGGTAACCAGTCAGGGGCGCAGTATGGGTGTGAATCGCAGTATAGAAAATATAGTTTTCTTCCACTCCGGTCTGCTCCGCCAGCCAGGACAGCCACTCAGCAGGATAGGGTGCCTTATCCAGATCGTACACCACGATCAATGCCCGCCGGCCGTTGCTTTCCAATGCCACGACCCGCAAAAATAAATCGTCATGTACCCGGCCATATTGCTGGCCAATCAACCCGAATTGGAAAGGTAGCAATTCTTCAGACGGTGTGATTTTTACCTTTGACGCACCGCAAAGAAGTTGTCCACTCATTGTTTATCTCCTTTCAGCATATGCCGGATATGGCTGCGCAGACTGTCTGCTACCACTCCGGGGACAGATCTGGTTTTCCCACCGGGAATAAAGTGGGGAACCGGCGCGTCCTGTGCCGCCCGGTAGATCGTATCGTCGTCAAGGATATATCCCGCGTCGTCTATCAGGCTAGCATTGTGGTTGATCACCACCGTATTGCCAACCGGTGATGCCTCCCGCAGCACCTTTCCCAGACTGCTGTACAGCTCGCCGCCCACGCCGACCAAGGCAACATCGCCTAATTGCAGCGCCTGCAAACGAATACGATAGGGGGCCTCCTCCACCGATGGCGTTTCCGACCATTCCACTACGCCCTGAACCGGCACTTCCTGTCTGTCACACGTGATTTTCTCCAATGTTTCCCGTACGTCTTTGTAGTGCCAGGAAGCAATCATGTTCAGCAGCTTTTGTGTGGTTTTCCAGGATTCAAAGCCCTCTTTCACATAGCTTCCGTCCCGGTGATCCGGGTACAGCACCGCGTTGAACAGCACAGGATCCACATCTCCCGCCGCACCGCTTGACCAGATTGCCACAGTGCCCGGGTAGGCTTCTTCCAACCAGGTGCTGATTCGTCCGGCCACGTCGCCGCTGATTCCCATGCCGCCCTTACCATCAAAATTATTCTGGAACATCAGGCAGCAATGGAGCGCATAATTTACAAAGAACGCAATGGGTCTTCCCTCCAAATCCTCAAATCGAAGCGCCGCCACAGTGCGATCCACAGGTGCGCCCCAATTCATGGCCTCGCAAATAAAAGGGAACCGTTTTCCCTCTTCGTCCGTGTAAACAAAATCGGCATTCCGGTTCACATTGACATAGCTTTTGCCTGTCGCGAAGCCCATCCGCGCCGGACGCAGGTCAGCGATCGCCCGGTCAACACAGGCAAGGAGGGTCTCCAGCACAAACGCTTCATACCGATTCATATTCTCCCGCTGCTGCATGTTCGCCCGATTCTTTTCCCGTGGGCGGATCGTCGTCAGGGGTGCTGTATGGGTATGCGTCGAAAAATAGAGAATCCGTTCTTCCGGGATCCCGGTTCTCTCGGAAAGTTTCGGCAGCCAAAGTTTGGGCTGCGGCGCTTTGTCCAGGTCAAATGCAACGATCAGCGACATCTCACCGTCGCTTTTCAGTGCGATCACCCGGAGCGCCAAAGAGTCAATGATCCCGGCATAGGAAATTCCCATTAAAGCAAACAGTCCGGAAACCTCTTCCGCCTTGGGCGTAATATCTCCAGAAGCCGCGCCGCAATAAAGCGTATGTTCCATGCTCATTCCTCCGTGTCTTTTTCTGTCAGTACATCGTGGCGGATCGGCAGCCAGTTATACACAGCCCGCCGCAGTGTTTCATCCCAGAAATCCCAGGAATGTCCATCGCCATCTACATAATGTTTTTTTACCGGCAGTCCCATTTCCGTCAATCTGTCAATGATCGGCGTATAGTAGGGGAATCCCCGGTCGCCGGTTCCTGTTGCGAAAATCAGCTGTGGTATCTTATCCCCACATTCCAGCAGCCGCTTTGCCGCTCCCCAGACATCAAAGCGCAAAGCCGCCTCGGCAATGGATCCCTTGTGATCCGTCCCTGCCGCACTCATAATCAGTGCGCCAGCAAATCGATCCTGGTATTCCATAGCTGCCCGCATAGCACCGTCGCCGCCATGGGAAAGGCCGCCGATAAAGTTGTCCTCCCGCTTGTCACTCAGCGGGAACAGGCAGCGCAGTGTTTCCGGAAGCTCCCGGGTAACATAATCAAAATCCTTTTCGTAAAAGCATTCTCCCGCCGGCATAACCACTGCCAGTCGATTTGCCTCGGCATAGCGGACAATGTTGGAATATTTCACAAAATCCATATCATCCCCACCGCCGCCGTGGAGCAGCCACAGGGTCTGATACTTCATTCCGGGTGTTTCAAAACTCGTTCCGTTTCGTTTATCTTCCATTCCTTTTGTAGGCAAAATCACGGAAACATCTGTCTGACGGCCTTTGCAAAAGGATAAATGGTTCATTCTGATCAGCGCCATTGCCCCCTCCTTTTATTGAAAAACCAGCTGTGCGAAATCATATAGTCCCCGTCGCCAGCTGCTCCACTTGGAAACCTCCGGAGTATACAGCACACGGTGATGACAGGCGCGTTCATAAATACCGGCTTTAAGCAGCAGCTCGTCGTCCGCCGCAAAAAATTCCGGATGGTTCTCCGCCGGTGTGGTAGAGCGCCAGTATAATTTGTAGTTTGCGGCAAAGGCTTCCCCCCCCCCCCGCCAGGGTCTTGGGATAGGGGCGTTCATAGGCAGCAAAGCCCGGATTCTGGCTCATGCTGGCCGTAAAAGTACCAATACTCCCAAACAGCTCCGGGTGAGCAAAGCCAATGTCACAGCTCATATATGCGCCCATAGACAGTCCCGCAATCGCGCGGTTCCACTTATCGGTTCTGACATGGTAACGGCTTTCTACAAAAGGAATGGTATCCTCCAAAAGCATGTTCTCAAAGGTCTCGTCCACCGGTGTTCCAATCCTGCCTCCCGCTCGGATCATACCGTTCATCATAACGGTTACAAAGGGCACTGCCTTCTTATCTGCCCACAGATTGTCCAAAATACGGGACATTTTTCCTACCGCGTCCCACATCAGTTCGTTATCCCCGCCGCCGTGGAGAAGGTACAACACCGGCAGTGCCGCACCGCTTTCCTGGTAATCCGGGGGCAGATAAATCATACACCGCTCCGTATTTCCAGTGACTTTGGAAGCAATCATTTCCCGAACCATCCGGCCATGAGAGATATCCCGTTCCATCAGATATTCTCCGCCCTTTTCCGGCAGCTCGATATTGTTCTGCGGCCGATTGTCTGTCCAGATAACCGGCAGATCCGGAGTTAGCACTTGCGCACCATTCACTGTCAGCACTACATTCGCCGGGCCGTTCAACTTTGGATCATATGCGATCGTACCTTCAAAAACATCGTCGGACACGGGCTGCAAATCAACTTTTGCGGATACGTAGTTGGAAACTGATATATTCAGGGAAGCCGTTTTTCCTCCCGGAATCTTCAGCCGTACCAGCACATCGCCATTTTCCTGGGGAAATGCCCCTGCGTTCGTTCCGTCCGGATATGCTCCCATAGGATTGACTGCCAATGCCTGTTCCAGGAACAGCTTATTCCGCAAATACGCTTCCGAGAAAAACACCATACTGTTTATCCGCCTTTCCGGCCGGATGAAGCCCGAGATGGCTTCATCCGGCGTCTTTATATAAAAAATGATTCAGCTCCCGCAACCGCCAGCAAGATACAAAATGGCCGGGGCGCACTTCTTCCAGAGTCTGAGGGTTCTTGCACTTCTCCGTTGCGTAAGGACAGCGTGCAGCAAACCGGCAGCCCGGCTTTGGGTTAATGGGGCTGACAAGCTCACCCTTCAGCAAGATACGCTTGTTCTTTTTGTGGATGTCCACCGAAGGAATTGCGGACAGCAGCGCCTTTGTATAAGGATGGAGCTGATTTTCAAACAGTTCCTCCGTAGAGCAGGTTTCCACCATCTGTCCCAGATACATTACACCGATAGTATCCGAAATATGGCGCACGACCGACAGATCGTGAGTCACGAACATCAGCGTCAAGCCGAACTCGTCTTGCAGATCCATCAGAAGATTCAGGATCTGCGCCTGTATAGACACATCCAAAGCCGATACCGGCTCATCGCACACGATAAAATCCGGATGCAGCGCCAGCGCCCGGGCAATCCCCACTCTCTGGCGGCGGCCGCCGTCCAGCTCATGGGGGTACGCCGTAGCCAGACGCTCCTCAATACCGCACAGATCCATCAGCCGATCCACTTCGTCGTCCAGTTCCTTTTTGGAGAAACGGCCGGACAGCTTCAGCGGTTCCCGAATGGTTTCCTCAATGGTCATACGGGGGTTCAAGGAAGAGTAGGGATCCTGAAAAATAATCTGCATTTTCTCACGCAGACCCTTCATCTGTTTCCGAGAAACATTGGTCACATCCTCGCCGTTCAGAAGAATCTGTCCGGATGTGTTTTCCAGCAGATGGATAATGGTGCGGCCCAGCGTGCTTTTTCCACAGCCGGACTCGCCCACGATCCCCATGGTAGTACCCCGTTCAATTTTGAAGCTGACATCATCCACGGCATGGAGTTCTCCGTTGGGAACGCTGAAATATTTCTTCAGATTTTTAACTTCGATAACCGGTGTCATGGCTTATCGCTCCTTTTCCGGGTACAGGCAGCGGCAGAAATGGCCGGGTCTATACTCCTTGTTTTCCACCTGGCAGGACTTGCATGCTTCCGTGGCTCTGGGACACCGCGGGTAGAATGCGCAACCCTCCGGCAAGTTTGACGGATCCGGCGGCAGCCCCGGAATCGGATGCAGGCGGCTCTCACCTTCGGCAAAGCCGGGCAGAGAGTGGAACAGTCCCAGGGTATACGGATGGGCAGGATGGTCAAACACGTCTTCCACACTGCCGGATTCGATAATCTTACCGGCGTACACTACGGCGACCTTGTCGCACATCTCGGCAACGATACCCAAATCGTGGGTAATCAGCACCATGGCAGTATTGAGTTCTTTCTTCAAGTCGTTGATCATATCCAGAACCTGTGCCTGAATGGTCACGTCCAGTGCCGTCGTCGGTTCATCTGCCAGCAGCAGCTGCGGGCGGCAGGCCAGTGCCATTGCAATGACCACGCGCTGCTTCATGCCGCCGGAGAACTGGAAGGGAAACTCGGAATACCGTTCTTCCGTAATACCGACCTTTCGCAGCATTTTCACCGCACGATGATGCGCTTCCCGCTTGGAGATATCGCTGTGCAGCGCAATGACCTCCGCGATCTGATCGCCGATGGTCATGGTGGGATTCAGTGCAGTCATTGGATCCTGAAAGATCATGGATATTTTGTCGCCCCGGATATCCAGCATTTTTTCTTCCGGCGTTTTCAGGATATCTTCTCCATTCAGATAAATGGAACCGCTTTTTATCTTTGCGGGAGGATCCGGCAGAACACGCAAAATCGCCTTTGCAATGGAGGTCTTGCCCGCGCCGGTTTCGCCAACCAGGCCGATGGTTGTTCCTTCCTCCAGGTCAAAGGAAACGCCGTTGACTGCGTGAATGATCTTGCCGCCGGAGGTATACTCCACGATCAGATCTTCAACCCTTAACAAAGGCTCTTTCTTTTCATTCGACATAATCGTTTCTCCTTACCGCTTCAGCTTGGGATCCATTGCGTCCCGGAGGCCGTCACCAAACAGATTGAAGCACAGAACGGTGATGAAAATGAACATACCCGGAAAAAGCATGATATGCGGATATTTCCGGAACACGTCCCGTCCGGAAGACAGCATCGCGCCCCATTCCGGATCCGGCGGCTGCACGCCAAGGCCAATATAGCTGAGGCTGGCTGCCACCATGATGGTGTTGCCCATGCCCATGGTTACACCGACGATGGTCGCGGACAAAGCATTCGGCAGGATATGCCGGAACATGATCCGCGCCGGAGAGCAGTTCACCGTCATAGCCGCTTCCAGATATTCTTCCTTGCGGATTCCCAGAATCTGGCCACGAAGCATACGAATGCCGCCCGCAATACCGCCTACGCTCAAGGCAATGACGGTATTGACAAAGCCTACGCCCAAAGTTGCGGAAATGATAATCGACAGCAGCATACCGGGAATGGATTGCAGCACGTCGCAGATACGCATAATCAGGTTATCGACCCAGCCGCCGAAATAACCGGCAATGGAGCCGAGAACAATTGCAACCGCCGTCGAGGTCACAGCGCTGATGATGCCCAATCCCAGGGAGAAGCGGCCACCATAAAGCAGCCGGCTCAGGCAGTCCCGCCCAAGAGAGTCGGTGCCGAAAGGATGTTCCCAGCTGGGCGTCGCGTTCAATGCCAGAAGGTCCATCTCTTCATAAGTGTATTTGGTGATGTATGGTGCCAGGATGGAAAGCAGAATCAGCAGGGCAATCACAGCCAGGCCAATGGTAGCACTCGGGTTTTTCAGCAGGCGCCTGAATACCTGTGCCCACATACTTTCCTTTTTCCGCTTTGTTTTTGGTGCGGCATTGATCGCATTAGCCATCTTTACGCGCTCCTTTCTCACTTTCTTCGCAGTGATCGTGGTGACCATGTCCATCATGGTCATGGTGATGATGGTGCCGGTAGTGGGGATTTCCGCCGTGCTTATGGCTGCGTTTGCGGCTCTGCCCGGCGTACTGTGCCTTGATTCTGGGGTCTACTACCGCATAGGCCAGGTCAACAAGAAGCATCATAACCGAAGTAAAGATTGCCAGAATAATGACACAACCACGAATAATGGGAAAGTCCCGGTTCGTAATGGCTTGCGTCAGATATGTACCGACGCCGGGTCTGGAAAAGACCTGTTCAATAACCACCGTACCGGCAATAATACCGGAGAAGCTGCCGCCGATCACCGTGATAATGGGGATCAATGCATTGGGCAGCATGTGTTTATAGATAACGCTGCGCTCTTTCAAGCCCTTGGCGCGGGCTGTGGTCACGTAGTCACTGCGGATGACCTCCAGCATGCTTGAACGGGTCTGCCGGGCAAGCGTACCAATGGACTTCAAAGAAGCAGCAATTACAGGCATAATCAAAAAGGTGATGCCGCCTACACCGAAGGCGGGCAGCCAGTTGAGTTTCTGAGAGAACAGAACGATCATCAGCAGCGCGATCCAGAAATCCGGAACGGATGTGCACACCATGCCGATGAGCATACACACCCGATCCTGCCAGCAGTTCTGGTGGACCGCAGCGTTAATACCCAGAGGAATGCCGACAAAGGAACTGACCAAAATCGCCAGGATGCCTAATTGGAACGTATAGGGCAGCCGCTCCGCAAGCCCTTCGACCACCGAAGTGCCTCGGATCCAGGATGTGCCCAGATCGAACTTAATGTACGCGTTATACAGGAAATTGCCAAGCTGAACCAGGTAGGGCCGGTCAAGTCCCAGACTGTGCCGCTTCGCTTCCAGCTCGGCCACTGTGGATTCCGGCGACATCAGGATCTTCACCGGATCACCCGGTACAAAATATACCAGGGTAAAGACGACAACGGATGCAACCAGCACAACCAGAATTGTCATCAGGAGTCTTCGCAATACATACTTTCCCATACGGGGAAACCTCCTTAAAAGTCAAAACCGGGACAACGCAGCCGGCCTGTAAATATGGGAGAATGCACGGGAATGGCAGAGGGCATTCCGCTCTGCCATTCCCTGAATTCAGATCATTGCTCGATGTACGTGCAGCCGCCAGGGATGAAGCTCTTCTTGTAAGACAGACACACACTGTCCATGAAGGAGGGAACCACGTAAGTCGTGGTATAGTTGACCAGGTTCATGCCGTAGGCATTTTCTACGACGTAGTCATGCAGCGCCTTGAAAGACTCTTCGCCGGCAGTGCTCATCGCATAAGCGGTAGCCAGCAGCTCCTGCAGCTTATCGTCGTAAATGTGGTTGATGGTGCCGGTGGTGTAACGATCGGAGGAGAGGGGGTTGAACGCAGTGACCGCATAGGTGTTGCACGCATTCTGGGTCAGCAGGATATCCCAGCCGTCGGGATTGGTGTAGGTCGCCTGCAGAATGGTGGAGTCAACGGACTGGATCTTGGCGTTGATACCGGCGGCGGACAGGAAAGCCTGCACCAGAACAGCGGAATTGGCGACGTTGCCGGTAGCCTCTGTCAGGATGGTCAGTTCTTCGCCGTTGTAACCGGCCTTTTCCAGATATTCCTTGGCCTTATCCACACTGTAATTGTAGTAGTTGTCCTCGGAGTCAACGGATGCGGCATAACCGGTACCCCAGGTGGGGGACATGCTTTTGGGATTGGTGCCGTTGCCGTTGTAAACAGACTGCAGAATGGTTTCGGCGTTGATAGCGTAGAAGATAGCGGTTCTCAGATCCTTATTGGAGGTCAGGCGGCTGCTGTCGCAGTTGCAGAAGATCAGCAGGGACAGGTTGTCGGGCACACCGTAGGTCCAGTAATCGCCGGAGTACGCGCCACCTTCCCGGAACTCGCCGATATCCTCGTTTGAGATCTCGGAGCACATATCAATGGATTTCTGCTCCAGAGCCATGGTACGCTGGGAGCTTTCCGCCAGAATCACGTAGTTGATGGTTTTGACGTTGGCGCGGTCTCTTGCGCAGAGGTAATTTTCGTCAGTCTGCCAGAAGTCCTCGCGTGCGGTATAGGTAAAGGAACTGCCCGCCGTGTAGGAGGTCAGGGTGTAGGGGCCGGTGCCGACAGGGTTTGTGGACATGCCGTTGGGATCGGCCTCGTAGGCAGCCTGCGTTACGATCGCGGTTCTGAAGATGGTGTCCAGATCGCCCAGCCGAAGCTCCTTGCCAAACTTGAAGGTGAACTGGTAGTCATTGTCTACAACGATCTCATCGATCATGCTGACGCCGGTGATGTAGCCTAGGGCGGTGCCGGTCTCAAAGGAGAATTTTACGTCATTGGCAGTCAGCTTATTGCCGGCACTGTCGGTAATGTAATCAAAGATGGTGCAGATCATGGACTTGCCGTCTTCGGCGATGGTATATTCCTTGACGATTGCGGGAACAAATTCGCCGCTGATGATGTGTCCCAGTTCCTGGTACAAGCCCCACAGGGCATTGGTACGGCCATTGGAATTGGCGGCCCAGGGTGCGAAGTCGGCAGGATCGGACTGGACGCCCACGGTGACGGAATCCCGAATCACATGTTCGGCGGTTCCGTCGCCCTTGGCTACCACGTCTACCTCTGCGGCAGAGCCAACCTCCATGGTAGGATTATTGGCGGCGGCAGCTGTTGCCTGAGGCTGGTTGTTGCTTCCGCAGCCGGCGAAAAGCGTAAGAATCATGGCGGTGACCAGAAGCAATGCGGTGATACGTTTCATTAAATTTGACTTCCTTTCTTTCTAATTTTTCCCGTCGCTCTTGTTGAGCTATTTGTATATTACCAAAAACGTTCTTGACAGGCAATTCAAAAAGTCGTAGAATTAATTACGGATTGGAATAAGTTATTTCATATTGCACAAAAATATTTATCGTTTTCCGCCAAATTAAACAAATGGAGATAAAAAAGATGGAAGTCCAATATGTTCGGGAATTTCTCACTCTGGTAAAATACGGGAATTACCTTGCCGCAGCTGACGAACTATTCATTTCGCAGTCTACCCTTTCCAAGCATATCTTTGCTCTGGAAAAGGAACTGGGGCTATCGCTGCTGAACCGTACCACCCGGAAAGTTCAGCTCAATCAGTACGGTGCCGCTTTTCTCCCCTATGCACAGAAGATGGTGGAGGCGGACTCGGATTTTCGCAACAAACTGGCCGACATGAAATCCACCACCAGGGACAGTATCCGTCTTGGCGTGCTTCCGGCTTTTCTCGCCTACCACACAGAGGATGCTGTTATTGAATTTCGCAGGAAGTTCCCCCAATTTCCCATCTCTCTGGTGGAAGGCTCCAACACTGTGCTGATGTCAAATTTGAAAGAAGGGATCTGCAATCTGGCTCTGGTTCGCTCCTTTGACAAGCCCCTGCCTTCGGAACTGGTCGCCGCTCCTCTGATTCGGGATCAGGTCACATTGATTGTTCTTCCGGGCAGCCTTTTTGACGACGGACGCACCAGTCTGCGCTGGGAGGAACTGGATCAGGTAGAGCTTCTCACCAGCACCAGTTCCCAGCAGGCGGCAGCGCTGGCAGCCTTCTCCCAGAAATTCGGGTGTCACCTGAATATTATCTCCCGGCTGAGCCGGACGCCATCCATTTTGGAGATGCTTCGTAAAGGAATTGGAAACGCCGCTCTGCTCCAGCGGACGGTTTCCGAGTACTACCAGAGACATGAGAATTTCCGGATTCTGGATCTGGAGCCGCCGCTGTACAGTACCGTTTCCCTGGTTTACAGGGAGAATACACCGTTGACACCGGCCATGCGCGCATTTATTGATACGGTTTCCGTATATCTGAAAGAGAGGAACTGATCCAATGGCAAAGCAGTACCACAGCCGTTCCTACCATCGCTATTTTGAAAACTATGCCGAAAAAGAGGTTCTGAAACCCGGTGGCGGATATGAGATCCAGCGTGTCTACGTCGGGAATTACTACAAAGCAGACCTGACGGACTCCGAAAATCGGCGAAGTAAATTTGCAATTTTTATTCTCTATTTTCTTACTTTGACCGGGTACTTCGCCGGCGGGCTTCTATCGGCAGTCAGCGCCACAGCCGGCGTCGCCATTGCCACCATGCCGGCCTTGATTGCTGTCCTGTTTCTGGCAGTTTCCGTTTTCTATCGGCTTGCTGCCCCCCGGGAAATGGAAATCCGGCAGTACCGGGATTCTTCTCAGGTGTTGGCTTGGCGGGCGCTTGCCTGCGCAGTCTGTCTTGGGCTCTGTCTCGCGGCTACGGCGGCTGGATGCTTCGCCATCCCTGGCTATCCACTGACGAAGCATGTGCCGAGCCTGGTGCTTTATGCGCTGGCACTCGCCTGTGTCGTACTGCTTTATCTTCGGGAAAAACACACCGCTTATCTGACACTCCCGCCTCGTCAGGAGCGCCCCAGCGAATCCTCCCCCATCCGTTACGAAATGCCAGAATAGCTCGGATCCGGGGCAGCCGACATAATGGCTGCCCCGGATTTATTCCAAACAGGCATACATTCCTCAAAAAAGGGAATTGCAGCCGGAAACGCTTCTGGATTATAATGAAATTGCCAAGCTCGCCTTTCTGTGCAGGCTGCAAATTTCATGAAAGGAAGCGTAAGACCATGACGAACAGATTTTCCCCGGAACTTTTGAATAACCAGATTTTCCAAGCCACAGGCTCTTATTTCAATCACATGCCTCCCAGGAAACCGGATGATCTTCCAGCCAGCGCGGCAGAGATAAAGGACAGCGGAGACTATCTTCTCACGTTCCACGCCCAAGGGGCGCAGCGTATTGACATTCTCCCCTGGTTTGGGGATCCTACCCCGGAAGGTTACGCTCCCTGGCGGGACAACTGGATTCATGCGGAACAGGTTCAACCCGGTGTTTTTCAGGCAGTTCTTCCATGGGACGAGCGAAAGACCGGCCCCAGGAATATCGAAATCTACGTAGATGGGGTATACGTTATCTGGCCGAACCTGCCCATCTTCTGGTCAGGCGGCCATGTGTATAACTATCTGGAAGTTCCGGATCCGGCACTGGATTTCAGCTACATCCACAATGTTCCCCACGGCGCCGTCACCCATGAATATTATTTTTCCAAAGCAACAAACCGATATGAGCGGTGCCTGATATATACTCCGCCCGGGTATATGAACGGTCAGGAAAGCTACCCTGTCCTTTATTTACAGCACGGCGGCACCGAAAACGAGACTACCTGGGTCAGCACCGGCCGGGTAAACTTCATTCTGGATAACCTGATTGCCGCTGGGAAATGCCGTCCGTTTCTGGTCGTCATGAACAACGGAATGATCCGCTATCCTGAAAATCAGGGTCAGGATATTATGGACACCTGTTTTGAAGATTCTCTTCTTGGCAGCTGCATTCCCTACATTGAGAGTCATTACCGGGTGATTCCGGATAAGTGGAGCCGCGCCATCGCCGGCCTTTCCATGGGTTCCATGCAAACCAACGACATCGGCTTCCGCCACCCGGAGGTTTTCGGGAATATGGGATCTTTCACCAGCACCATGTATCACCCCACCTTCCGCACCACCTATACCCGCCCATGGCCGGAGGTAATGGCCAATCCGCAGAAATTCATGGCTGACTATCGGGTATTCTTCTGCTCCGCAACCCCGCAGGAGGATCATATCCCCCTGTTTCTGGAGGACGCGCGGATCATGCAGGAAGCCGGAATCGAAGGAGCCATGCCGGGCTACCGCCGTGTGCTCCACGATGGACGCTTTATCCGCTGGGATAGCTGGCGCATGGGGCTTGCTGAATTTTCCACCATGCTGTTCCGGGAAGATCCGAGTAAGGAGGGTTCTTTATGAAACCAATTCACATTGCCTGCGTAGGCGGCTGGCATTCTCATGCCAGAGATTTCCCTATGGATCGGGCGAAAAAATTTTGCAGTCATATTCCCTATTCCATTGACGCGGTTTGGGATGATGATCCTGCCCGGGGCATGACCTGGGCTGCGGAGATGGGCTGCAAATTCCAGCCGGACTATGATGCATTGTGCGCCGACCCGGCCATTAACGGTTTTATCATTACTGCTGGAACCACCAGACACGCCGCCCTCCTGCGCAAAGCAGCGGCTGCCGGGAAACATGTTTTTATGGAAAAGGCACTGACAACCGACCCCAGGGAAGCAGCTGAGCTGCGGGATCTTGTTAACGCCAGCGGCATTACTTTTACGATCTCCGACCCGGTAGAAAAACCCGAACTGCTCTATGCCAAAGCTCTGTCAGACAGCGGCATTCTGGGTGAGATCACATCCATCCGCTATAAAACCTGCCACGCCTTCGGCCTGACGGATCCTGCGCTGATGGCACGCTATTATAATCGGGCACAGACGGGGGGCGGCTGTATGTTTGACATGGGTCATCACGCCGTCCACGTACTTCTCTGGTTTTTGGGAAGGCCCACCTCCGTAACTGGAGTATTCTCCTGTTTCTCCGAAACTGCCAGGAAAAACAACGTAGATGACATCGCCGCCGCACTTTATAGCTTTCCCTCCGGTGCTATCGGTATCGCCGAAACTGGTTACCTTTGCCCCGGCGGAAACTCTGTATTCGAGCTTTGGGGCACCAAAGGTCAACTGCGCTGGTCACGAGAACCGGAGGGGCTCAAATATCGTTTTGATGCATTGGAACCCTGGATTGTCGTGCCAGAAGATACCCTTCCCGCAGGAGCGCCCTATCCGCTGCAATACTGGATGGAATGCGTATTCGAAGGAAAGCCCGCGACCCAATACACCATTGCGGAAGCCGCCACCGTTGTCCAGATGATAGCGGCAGCCTATCAGGCGGAAGGCGGCACCGTTCCCGTCGCCTATTTCTGATTTCCGGGAGGCATTATGGATTCTTCTCTTTCTGTCGGCGCCGGTGTGCATACTCTGGACTTCCCGCCGGAGTATTTTCCCTCCGACGGCTATGCCGACCTGCACGACCCACTTCATGCCAAGGTATTACTTTTTCGTCAAGAAAAGGTTTCCGGCGCAATCGCAACCCTGGAACTGCCCTCCGTCCGTCCCTGGGAACTGACGGACGAGCTGCGCGGATTTTGCGCACAGCTGCTTTCCGTCCCCTATGATCACCTATGGCTGGTCATGACCCACAATCTGTCCGCGCCCCATGTTCCCACGGATTCAAATAAACGGGTTCTTCATATGACCGTTTTACGTCAGGCGCTGGGGCTTGCCTGTGCCCAGGCTCTGGAATGCCTTCAGCCGGTTTCCGTCGCCCTCCATCAGGGGCAGTGCCGGATAAATGTCAATCGGAATGTGGAAAGCGTCGATGGCTGGTGGGTCGGGATCAATCCCCGGCGGGATTCTGACCCAACCCTTACTGCCCTGGTATTTTCCAAGCGGGACGGCTCTCCCGCCGCTGTTCTGTACAGCTACGCTATCAAGTCCTCCGTTCTGGAAAACGTAACGATGTCAAACGGAGAGCACTACGCCTCTGCCGATGTAACCGGTGCTGCCGGCGTTAAGGCCGAAGCCAGACTTGGCTGCCCGGTCCTGTTTCTCATGAGTGCCGCCGGAGATCAGGTTCCCTGCAAAAAAGGGAATTATCTGGAATTGGATTCGCGAGGTCATTTTCAAGCGATAAATCTTGCTGAGCAAAGCTGGCAAATTCTGGATTTCTTATCCAACATTTTATGCGATAGTCTATGTCAGACCGTCAACTGTTCATCAGCACGGCCACTGAATGGCAAGCTTCGGTTCGCACAGGTCACATTTCCCTGTCCCGGACAGGTTTCCTATCCCAAAAATCTCCCGGAGCCGCCGGTACAACACTATCATTATTTGAAATCGGCGGATGAACTTCTGACGCTCTGGGGCATTTGTGTGGGGGAATGCGCCCTGCTCGGGGTAAAGTCCGAAGTAACCACCCCAACATTCCGGGCGCTGCAGTCCGAATCTCCCTTCCCCGAAACCCTCTTGGCTACTCTGGTCAACGGTGGGCAGGGGTATATCGCCACAGATTTTGACTACGACAATTTTACCTATCCCGGTCTGAAATCTCCTTTCTACCGTGGGACTGATCGGATTTTTCTTGAAAAATCAAAAAGCTTTCTCCGGGCTCTGCATCCGGAAGATTAATAC
>ENA-UONS01000991-UONS01000991.1-human-gut-metagenome-genome-assembly--contig:-CS19-NODE-991-length-29203-cov-25.203101_pt1 | contig 29203 bp, 29 predicted proteins | sample MGYA00242458_ERZ724005 | MGnify/ENA metagenome assembly ERZ724005
AGCGGCAACTCTGATATCTTATCATGACCGCTTTCGTTTGTCAACAACTTTTTTAGAAACTTTTTTGTCTTGAAAAACTTTCGTTTTTCGCGGCAGGTTTTTATATTACCATATCTGCCAGACATCTGTCAACAACTTTTCCGAAATCTTTTTGAATTTCTTTTTCGTTGTTGTGTTGTCTCGGTACTGCCCTGACAACGAATCTGAGTATATCACCCCACATATCACTTGTCAACATTATTTTTTGAATTTTTTACACAAATTATCCCCTGCCATGCAAATTCCGCATGTACAGGGGATTTTTACCACTTTTCTATTCTATTTTACAAAGAAAGGAAGCTTTTGTCCGAGCTGTTCGATCAGGTATGCCAGGTAATTGTTTTCATACAGACATGTAAGGATCTTGCTGTCTCTGGTGTAATCTACGATGACCTGTCCCAGGGTTCCCAGGTCTCTGAAGATGTCAAATGCATATATTGTCCAAACAATTAGGACAGTTTCCAATATTCCAACCACAATACCTAGTAATTTGTCCAGGCTATGTACTATAGGTAGTTTTGAGATTACCTTTGCAGAGAAAAATACCACATTCAGTAAATGGTGTACCAGTCCGATGGCTGCCAACAGCAGCAGAGTGATTATCACATTGAAAAACCTTCCGTCAAAGTAACTGCTCAGCGCATTTCCCAGCAGGAACAGTACAACACAGGTGATCAGCAGGGAGATCAAAGAGATCAGGGATCTCACCATTCCCTTTTTATAACCGTCCACCACCATGCAAAGCAAGATCACTGCTGTAATAATAAGCAATAAATTCAGATTCATTCGTATACTCCTTTATTTTAACTGTATGGTATCTATTGTATTATCCGTCACCAGGTAATATTTGTAGGATCCTCCTGCCGGAAGCATAAGCCGCACGCTCTTACCAAAGTTTCCCCGGTATTTTTCCACACCCTCTGTTGTGAAGATCTGACATTCCGACTCGTTGTAGATCACCATGGCATCCTCTTCAAAAAATATATCTGTATAATCCACATCAAAATAATAGCTCCCCACTTTTACCGCCGAAGTATTATATACATCCATGCGGTATTTGGTCTCCGCCTGATCCGATAAAAATACCAGTCCTACGTATTTCTCGCTGTAAAAAACTGACTGGATCTCATCATCATAGAGATATTCTCCGATGGTTACCGGCTTCTGCGATCCGCTAAAAATCATCAGACGGCTATCACCTGCTGCGAAGGCGGTATCATTATTCATAAACTGCACTTTCGGAACGACCAGATCGGAATAGGTATAAGCGCTGACCATATAGTCACTCTGGTTCGCACCTACCGGACCGAAATTATAGAATACCACGTTGGATTTCACCACTCCTGCATCTACATATAAGTAGCTGACCGCCAGCAGTTCTCCGCTCGGGGACAGACTGATGGAGATGGGATATCCTCCGTCATTCATATGTGCCTGTCCGGTGTAACTGTTGCTTCCGTCCGCTTCGTAGGTCATGATCCAGGTCACATCTGTGTCCGCCAGTGTTGCCGTTACTCTGCCGGTGTCTGCTACCGTAATATTACGAATTGGCATGGTCGTGGTAATGGTTCCCAGCTGTTTCTCCGTATTCTGTACATAAATCTCACGACCATTGTAACTACCGATAGCTGCCACACTTCCGCAGGTAGCAAGCTTCACATCCTGGATAACATAAGTCTGATTCCATTTCACATTTCCCTTTGCATCCGTACAATGTGCACCATCCTTACTATAGGTAAGGATTCCGTTTTTCAGGCGAACATCTATGGCATCTGACGAAGTCTCCCTGTTTACAGAGGACACGGTATCATAACCTGTGTAAATATGACGCTTCGCCTGCACCACCACCAGTGCCAGCGCCGCTCCCAGTGCCGCAGCTACCAAAAGCACCCGGTATACAATGGTCAGTTTATGTTTACGGATCTTTTTCTTATAGTCATCCTGATTCTTTTGCCGTTTTTCTTTTTCTTTCAGATAATTTTTAATATCTGCTGCCATGCATTTATTTCCTTATGTATCCTTATATCCTACTATTGTGTAACATTAACAGTATACCATAATCTTACCTTTTGAAAATAAGTTTTTTACGGCAGAAGGATTTCCTGTCCGATTTTGATGTCATCCGGATCTTTGATTCCATTCAGTGCACAGATTTCCGACACTTTTGTATTGCTTCCGTAATTGCGTAAAGAGATACCGATCAATGTGTCACCTTTCTTGATCGTATAAGTCGTCGGCTGTGCCACAGCTGCCTGTGTCTGTGGTGTTTCCGATTCCACTGTCACTTCAGGTGTCGGTGTCACTTCCGGCTGCGGTTCTTCTGTCACCTCTGTTGTGTCTTCCACAGCAGCTTCGGTCTCCTCCGTCTCCGGCACAGTGGTCTCCGCTGTAGCTGTCGCGTTCTCTGCCATGGCATTGTTTTCCTGCCGCAGTGCAGCTTCCAGCTTGTCCTCTGCCACGAGTGTACTGACCTGGTTCTGTTCCTCCACCGCATCCGGTAATTTCTGCTCCATGAGACTACTCATCGCCTGCCTGGCCGTCTCCTCCAGGGATTCCCCGGTGTTTTCCTGCCGCATCAGTGCCAGTGCCATAACGCACAGCAGTACGAACACTCCCGTGGCTGCCATCTTCATCCGGTGCAGTCCCTCCGTAGGCATGGGAATAATATTATCCCTATGTTCCGCTCGTCCGGTATATTCGACACGCCCGGCATGTCCGCTTTCCTGTCTCTGTCTGCGTTCTTCCTGCCGCTTCTTTACGACCTCATATTTTTCCTGATCTAGTTTCTCCGGTTCCGCTTCCTCTCCCCGGTTCTCCAGCATATACGCCAGCATGCTGTCATTTTTTTCATAAAATTGTGCATAACCTGCCACATACCGGCAGATCTCCTGCTCACAGATCCGGAAGCCTTCCACCATCTCGCCATTCAGGATCTGATATCCTAAAAATGTCATTTCCGGAAAATACTTCTTCCGCAGCTTCTCAATCTCCTGCTCCTGTGCCTGGGACAAGTGCCGTACCGGTTTCTGCAGAAAATTCAGTTTCGCCGAACCATAGGCGAACAGATAAGCCACACCATTCTCCGTTGTCCGTCTGCCATACAGCGCAATGGCAATGTCTTTGTTCTGTGCCATCCCATTCATTTGTTTTATGTAAGATACCACATAATCTTCCACATAGACTCTGCAGTGCTTGTCCGCCTCTCCGATCTGTGTTATATTTTTCGGTAATTCCATACAAAAAACACCTCCCATGCCGTTTCTATCAGTTATCACTAACTATAGCATCCGCACAGGAGGTATTTTAGCGTTCTTTGTCGCGTCCTTAAAAAAACACTTCGACAAAGTTTGCATAACTATTTATTTACTCGAATTTGTATACGGTCACAGAATCATAATCACCATTTTCCCCACCAAAGATATAAGAAGGGAAGTTCTCATGATGAATGGTATCCGGATAATACTGGGTCTCCAGAGCAAATCCGGTTCTATTGTCATAGACTGCACCTGCTTTGCCCTCCTCCGGTGCGATAAAGTTGCCTGCATAGAACTGTACGCCGGGCAATGTGGTATATACCTTCATCACTCTGCCGCTCTTCGGTCCTTTCGCAGTCGCAATATGCTTCAGACTGCCATCCCAGTCATCAATGCAGAAATTATGATCATAGCCACCTGTCAGTTTTAACTGTTCAAAGTCTGCTTCAATATCTCTTCCGATCTTCTTCGGCTGTGTGAAATCCATGGGTGTACCTGCCACTGCGCAGATCTCACCGGTAGGAATGGATCCCGGTACCACAGGTGTGAAATGGGAAGCTCCCAACCATAATTCATGGTCCTCAATTCTGCCGGTACCTTGTCCGTCCAGATTAAAATAGGAATGATTGGTCAGATTAAAAATAGTCCGTTTGTCACTGGACGCATGATAATGCAGTCTTAAGGCATTCTCCTCGTCCAGGGAATAGGTTACGGACACCTTTTTATGTCCGGGGAATCCCAGATATCCATCCTCGTCCTCCAGAGAAAAGGTGACACTGTTCTCTCCCGGTACCGCATCCCAGATTCTCTTATGGAATCCCAGCTCAATATGTGTGTGCAGGTTGTTGGGTCCGTCATTTTGATCCATCCGATAATCCACACCGTCTAATGTATATGCTGCCCCTGCGGTACGGTTCGCACAGGGTCCGATCACTGCACCGAAGAAGCTGTAATTCTTATAATAACGGTCCACACTGTCAAAGCCCAGTGTCACATCAGCTGTCACACCTTGCACATCCGGTACCAGGATTCCTACCAGATTCGCACCGAGATCTGTTACCTTTGCCTGCATTCCCTTGCTATTGCTCAGGGTATACAGAGATATCTCTCTCCCTTCCGGGCTTTTTCCAAATACACTTTTTGTTACTGCCATTGTCTTCTCCTCCCACATTTATACATTTTCTCTGCTGCTTATAACTCCACTCTGCCTTCTAAGGCACGGAGTAATGTTACCTCATCGATATATTCCAGATCACCACCCACGGGCACTCCGCTGGCAATTCTGGTCACCTTGATCCCGGTCGGTTTGATCAATTTACTGATATACATTGCCGTAGTCTCGCCCTCCAGGCTGGAATTGGTCGCAATGATCACTTCCTGCACATCTCCCTGCAGGCGTTCCATCAGTTCCTTCAGCTTGATATCACCGGGTCCCACGCCCAGCATGGGAGAGATGGCACCATGCAGGACATGATACACACCTTCGTATTTGCCGGTCTTCTCATAGGCTGCCAGGTCTCTGGTATTCTCCACCACCATGATCGTATGATGATCTCTTCTGGGATTTGCGCACACCGGGCAGATTTCCTTATCCGTCAGGGTATAACACTCCTTACAGTACCGGACATTGGCTCTGGCCTCGATCATGACATTCGCCAGTCTGTCCACACGGTCCTTCGGCATATTGATCAGGTGAAAAGCCAGTCGTTGTGCGGACTTACTGCCAATCCCGGGCAGGGCTGCCAGTTCATCTATTAATTTATTGATCTGTCCGCTGTAAAGTTCCATTAGAAAGGAAATCCTCCTAAGCCTCCGGTCATTTTGCCCATGAGCTCTACATTGGCTTCGTCAGCCTTGCGCAGTGCCTCGTTGGCTGCTGCCACGATAGCATCCTGTAATGTCTCGATATCCTCGGGATCCACGATCTCCTCTGCCAGTTTGATGGATGTGATCTCTTTTTTACCGTTGATGGTCACTTCCACAGCTCCGCCGCCTGCGGATGCAGAGAACTCCTTGGTCTCTAATTCCTTCTGTCCCTCTTCCATCTGACGCTGCATTCTCTGTGCCTGCTTCATCAGATTGTTCATATTACCGGGCATTGCGCCTCCGGGGAATCCACCTCTTTTTGCCATGTTACTGTTCCTCCATATCATTTATGATTGATTTCTCCGTGCTACGCATTCTCGAAATCATAATATATCGCATTTCGGACTATCGTCCTGCGAGTGAGTTATTATTATATCTTACCTTATCTGCAAGCCTGTCGCAATCCTAAATTCACGCAGGATCACTCCTCTTCGTCTATCTCCATGTTAATGACCTTGCCAAGATCTACGTAATTGTCCTCGAACTGGCGGTTACTTTCCACCGTCTGGATCGTCACTTCGATCTCCTTGCCGGAAAAGTCGGACAATAAAGCCTCCAGCTGCTGCTTATTCTGCTCGTGGGCTTCTCCTTTGAAATAATCGGAAGCCAGTCCGTCCTCCAGCACCACCATGAGCTTATTGTCTCCGCCCAGGCTCAATCTGGCATTTTTCAGATACATCTTCATGGGATTCTCCGCATTGCCTACGATAGATGGCCATTTCCGCACGATCTCCTGTACATCCTCGGGGATAGCCTTTGGCAGCTCCGGCTTGGGTCTCGCCGCGCCACCCGGTGCTCCCCCTTGTACTCCGGGAGCTCCGGCAGGCATTTGTGCTGTAACGACAATGCCGTTTTCCACTTTTTCCTCTACCTGACGGATACGATCCAGGACAGCTTCCTGATCTGTCTCCATCTCCGGCTTGCACAGCTTGATCAGCGCGATCTCTACCAGGATACGCTTCTGCGCCGCATAGCGGATCTGTCCGGACAGTTCGGAGAAAATATGGATATAGCGGATGATCTGATCCATGGAAAGCATGGAAGCTTCTTCCTTCAGATTCGCCAGATTATCCGTGGACATATCTATGACATCCTCCAGATTATCCGCTGTCTGTACCAGCATCAGATTCCGCAGATACCAGGTAAAGTCTGTGACGAACTGTACCAGTTCTCTGCCCTGCATGACAATCTCTTCCAACAGTTCAATGCATCCTAACACATTCCGGTCCATGACGAAGCGCAGCAATCTGCTGAACACTTCCGTATCTACTGCCCCCAACACATCCAGGGTCATGTCGTAGGTCAGCTCCTTGCCCAGATGGAATGCAATACACTGATCCAGAAGGCTTAGCGCATCACGCATGGAGCCGTCCGCTACTTTCGCAATGTAGCGCAGAGCTCTGTCCTCCACCTGTACCTGCTCCGTGTCCATCAGTTCCTTCATGCGATCCGTGATGGTATCAATGGAGATTCGTTTAAAATCATATCTCTGGCAACGGGACAGGATCGTAATGGGGATCTTGTGCACCTCTGTGGTCGCCAGAATAAAAATAACATAAGAGGGCGGTTCTTCCAGAGTTTTTAACAATGCGTTGAAAGCTCCGGGGGAGAGCATATGCACCTCGTCGATGATGTAGACCTTGTATTTTCCCTCCGCCGGGGAATAGGATACCTCGTCGATGATCTCACGGATATTGTCCACACCGTTGTTGGAAGCCGCGTCGATCTCGATGACATTCATGCTGGCTCCCGCCGCAATGGCCTTACAAATACGGCATTCCCCACAGGGGCCGTCCTCTGTGGGGTGTTCGCAATTCACTGTTTTCGCAAAAATCTTCGCCACCGTAGTTTTACCGGTACCTCTCGTTCCGGTGAACAGATACGCATGGCCGATCCGGTTCGCCCGCAGCTGATTCTTCAGTGTGGTCACGATATGATCCTGACCTTTGACATCGGAAAAAGCATCCGGACGAAACTTCCGGTATAGCGCTGTATATGACATGTGTTTTCTCTCTTCCTAACTTTGTTCTGCCGTGAAGACTTTCTTAATCGCCAAAGCAGATGCCCAGCATCTTCGCCTCCTGTACGATGGTGGCATCAGGATCCACGGTCTTAAGCTTGCCCGCTACATCCTCTAACGGAACTCTTACGATCTCACGGTTCTTATAGCCTACCATGAAGCCGTACTGGTTGTCCAGGATCAGCTTGCCTGCCTCGGAGCCCAGACGGCTGGCGAATACTCTGTCGTAAGGGCAGGGGCTTCCGCCTCTCTGCATATGACCAGGTACGGTGACACGTACTTCTCTGCCGGTCTTCTCCTGGATCTGCGCAGCCACTTCATAGGATACGGAAGGGAACGGATATTTTTCCATCTTTTTCTTGTAATCTTTTTTCGGAAGGGCTGCATCCTCTTTGGAGATAGCACCCTCAGCTACCGCGATGATGGTAAAACGGCAACCTTTTTTGTCTCTGTCTTCAATTTTCTCGATCACCTTATCGATATCATAAGGAATCTCGGGAATCAAAATGATATCCGCACCGCCGGCCATGCCTGCATTCAGGGTAAGCCATCCTACCTTATGTCCCATCACTTCCACGATAAATACTCTGCCATGGGAAGCCGCTGTGGTATGGATGCAGTCGATAGCATCCGTTGCAATATCCACTGCACTCTGGAAACCGAAGGTCATATCGGTGCCCCACAGATCATTGTCAATGGTCTTAGGCAGCGTTACGATATTCAGACCTTCCTTGCGCAACAGGTTCGCAGTCTTGTGGGTGCCGTTACCACCGAGAATTACAAGGCAGTCCAGCTGCAGCTTGTAATAGTTCTGCTTCATGGCTTCCACTTTGTTCAGCCCGTTAGGGTCCGGATCCTGAATCGTCTTGAAGGGAGTACGGGAGGTTCCCAGGATCGTTCCTCCCTTGGTAAGGATACCGGAGAAATCCTTGTCCGTCAGCATTCGGAAATTACCGTAGATCAGTCCTCTGTAGCCATCCAGGAAGCCGTAGATCTCCACCTCTTCCTTACCGTTCGCCAGTGTCTTCACCACACCTCTCATAGCTGCGTTCAGGGCCTGACAGTCACCACCGCTCGTTAACATTCCGATTTTCTTCATCGTAGGATCCTCCGTTTCTATATTTCATTATTTTCTCTTGCGTCTACTATAACTATCCAACATTTTGAATCACTATTTCTATTTTAATACATTTGTTTTCATCTGAAAATAGTTTGTTGTAATTTCCGAAAGATTTCGATGTCCTGCAAACAAAAAAAGAGTAACCGGAGCTCTCCGGTCACTCTGCATTGCCATCTCTGAAAAATCTATCCAGTTTTCCCAGACATTTGATCAATGTCTGCATTTCTTCCTCGTCCAGATCCCGAATGATGGTGTGGATCATTTTCCTGTGGAAATCTCTATGATGGAAAAAGGCTTTCCGCCCCTTCTCTGTCAGGGTCACCAGCACCACACGTTTGTCCTGTGTGCTGCGGTTACGCTCCAGGTAGCCTTTTTTCTCCAGACTGTTCATATTCGTGGTCAGGGTTCCCACGGTGACGTGGAGTTCCCCCGCGATCCGGGACATACTCTTTGGTTCCTCGATGCCGATAGCTTCGAGGATGTGCATATCATTATTCGTAATATCCTTGAATTCTTCTGTTATGACCGCCTTTGCCTCTGCATCCATCACGTTATGGAACAGGTTCACCAACAGTTCATTCAGCACCCGGTTGTTGCTCTTCTCCATAGTGTCCTCTACGATATCTGAAATATCTCTGTCGTATGTCCGAGATTTTTCGAAGCTGCCTTCTCCGACAGATATCCATCGTGTACGGCTCTCCGAATCATTTTCAGTATACCGTCTACCAGGTCATCACGCAAGCCCCAATCGTAAGCCCGGCGCCGAATCCCGCCAGAACGATGCGGTCACCGCGGTGCAGCTTTCCCTGCTTGTGTAGTTCATCCAGAAGCACCGGAATGGAGGCAGAGGACAGATTGCCTACCCTCTCCAGATTTGTAGGAAATTTTTCGCGATCCGCATGAAGGCGTTTCGCCACTGCATCAATAATACGTGCGTTGGCCTGATGCAGTACGAACAGGTCAATATCCGGCACAGCAAGTCCGGCATCCGACAACGCTTCCTCAATGCATTGCGGCACCCGTCTGGTGGCGAACCGGTACACTTCCTGTCCATCCATCTGAATATAATGTTCTCTGTCATCCGTCTGCTGTTTTTGATCCGTTTTTGCCGCTGAAGTCCTTGCATATGGGGTTGTCAGTTCTCTTGCTCCGCATTGCAGGACTCCGCCACCGGTGCCGTCGGAGTGCAGTGCCCGGCCCAGAATGCCTGCTGCCGGTATCCGTTTCTCCTCCGCCGTCTCCTGCATCCCTTTCTCTGTCTCCGGCAAAGCGTTACTGTATTCCACCGCCCGAGACTCCGTCCTGCATCGCTCCACAACTACCGCCCCGGCGCCGTCTCCGAACAGAATACAGCTGCCCCGGTCCGTCCAATCCACCAGTTTAGACAGTACCTCACTGCCGATGACCAGCGCATTTTCCGCCAATCCTGTCCTCAGATAGGCATCCGCAGTATTCAGGGCAAATAAAAATCCGGAGCAGGCCGCATTCACATCGAAAGCCAAAGCATTCACCGCGCCGACAGCTGCCTGTACCTGGCAGGCACAGCAGGGCAGATACTGCTCCGGAGAACAGGTTGCCACCAGGATCAGGTCGATCTCTTCCGCTCTTTTTCCTGCCTGTTCCAGCGCTTTGCGGGCAGCTTCTGACGCAAGTGTCACAACCGTTTCGCCAACTGACACATGTCGTTCCGCAATACCGGTTCTCTCCCGGATCCATTCATCCGAGGTTTCCACCAGCTGTTCCAATTCTTTATTTGTAACGATCCTTCCCGGAAGTGCACTTCCGGTTCCGGTGATTCTTATGGTTCTCACGCCATTTCCTCCATGATATCCACTGTTCTTTCTATTTTCTGCGCCCGCCAGGCATTGCTGCCGCAGAACAGCAGTCCGTTATCCACATCTCCCATTGCCGCATTGATCAACGCTCTGGTGATGCAATAAGGTGCCGTCTTCGGGTCGCAGGTCTTAATGCAATGTCTGCATCCGGTCATAAACCGTTCCCCGGCCGCCACCTTTTCCAGAAAAGCATTCCGTATGGCTCTCCCCGGCATTCCCACCGGGCTTTTCACAATGACAATGTCTTCTTTCCGTGCGCTGAGATATGCCTGCTTGTATGCATCTGCCGCATCACATTCCTCTGTGGTCACGAAACGGGTTCCCATCTGTACCCCCGCAGCCCCGAGGTACAGGCAATGCTCCAGATCCCTCCGGTCATAAATACCGCCTGCAGCGATCAGTGGAATTTCCAGTTCTGCTGCCTGCCGGATCATTGCCGTAAGTTCTCTCTCATAGTTCTCCGGTGTGTAAGCATCCAGTTCTTCCCGCTTAAATCCCAGATGTCCTCCTGCCAACGGTCCCTCTGCCACGAGAAAGTCCGGCTTTCTGTCGTATTTTTTCATCCAGTATTTCATGACGACCGACAGGGCACGGGTGCTCGACACGATCGGAGCCAGCATCGTCCGGTGGCTGCGCCCGGGCATTCCGTTTTCCGTCTCTGCCACGACTCCGGGCAGATCCAGCGGCAGTCCGGCACCGGAGATAATACAGTCGGTACCTGCCAGCACTGCTGCCCTGACATAATCCTCATAGCGCTGTGTTGCCACCATGATGTTGACACCGACGATACCGCCTCTTGCGATCTGTCTTGCTTTTTCTATTTCTTTTCCGATAGTGCGCAGATTACAGGCGATGGGATCTCTGTCAAAATCCGGCTCGCGGAAACCGATCTGGGCAGTAGAAATGATGCCGATCCCACCGGCAGCTGCCACTGCACCCGCCAGGCCGGACAGGCTGATTCCCACACCCATGCCTCCCTGGATCACGGGAATATCTGCATGTAATTCCCCCAGGATCATTTTTCCGTGCTTCATACCACATCACCTCTCGTTACCGCTTTAATACTTGCGGAACCTTTCATAACGTTCCTCTGCGATCTGTTCACCGGTCATGCCGGTATATTTTTGCAGGAATTCCTTGATATGTTCCTTGAGATACCCACCGATGGCCTCCACAGTACTTTGGTCTGCCCCGCCGTATTCCGGTACGATCCGTTCGATCACACCAAGACGTTTCAAGTCTTCAGATGTAATATTCATGACCTCACTGGCTTCTCTGGCACGGTCAGCATCCTTCCATAATATAGAGGCAAAGCCTTCGGGAGACAGAATCGAGTATGTGGCATTTTCCATCATCCACACCTCATTGCCTACCGCCGTAGCCAGCGCTCCGCCGCTGCCGCCTTCTCCGATAAGGATGCACAATACCGGTACTTTTAAGGCTGACATCTCCAGCAGATTCCGGGCAATAGCCTCGCCCTGCCCTCTCTCCTCCGCCTCCACACCGCAGAAAGCTCCCGGCGTGTTTACAAAGCTGATAATGGGGCGGTGGAATTTCTCCGCCTGTTTCATCAGGCGCAGTGCCTTACGATACCCCTCCGGCATGGGCATACCGTAATTGCGTTTTGCACACTCCGCAAAATCCTTACCCTTCACATCTGCCAGCACTGTCACCGGCTGCCCGTCCAGGAATGCCACCGCACCTACCAGTGCTTTATCATCCCCATAATAACGGTCTCCGTGAGCCTCCACTACATAATCGAAAATGTAGGGAATATAGTCGGTTGCTGCCGGTCTGTCCACTCTCCGGACTGTCTTGACCTTTTCCCATGCCGTTCTGGGGAGTGTCAGTATTGACCGCTCCTTCACGATCTCCGTAGGTTCAAAATGGAAGTCAATATTTTTCTTAAAATCTGCATAATTCCCCTCGCTGCACCGATGCGTCGTGATCAGGAAATATAAGGTCTTCTTCAGATTCTCCCGGCGGACGATACCGTCCACAAAACCATGCTCCTGTAAAAATTCCGCTGTCTGGAAGCCGTCAGGGAGACGCTGTCCCAAGGTCTGCTTAATGACTCTCGGTCCTGCGAAGCCGATCAAGGCTCCCGGTTCCGCCATGATCACATCTCCCAGCATGGCAAAGCTGGCCGTGACACCACCTGTGGTGGGATCCGTCAAAATAGTCGCATAGAGAAGTCCTGCTTCTCCATGCCGTTTGATCGCTGCGGAGGTTTTTGCCATCTGCATCAGCGACACAATTCCCTCCTGCATTCTCGCACCGCCGGAACAGCAGAACAAAAATACAGGCAGCCGCAATTCTGTCGCCTTTTCAATTGCCCGGGTGACTTTCTCGCCGACCACGTGTCCCATGCTTCCCATCATAAATTTGGATTCGCAGATGCCGATCACAGCCTTTTCCCCGTAGATCTCGCATTCACCTACGGTCACAGCTTCTTTCACGCCGGACTTTTCCCTGGCCTCCGACAGTTTTTCTTCATAGCCCTCATATTTCAGTGGATTGCTCTCTTCTATCTCCTCGAACCAAGGCTGAAAGCTTTTCCGGTCTGCCACCATGCGGATCCGGTTGTGGGTCTTCACCCGGAAATAATAACCACATTCGTAACAGACATATTTATTTTTCGCTGCCCGGTCTCTGTTTATCATTTTCTTACATTTCGGGCATTTGATCTCTGTTTCTATCGTTACATTTCCCATACTTGCACCTCTTATTCTGCGTCACTCTTATCTCTCTGTCCCACTCATAAAAAACTTCCACAGACTATTTTTATTTTACCGCAAAGGTAAGTTCTGCTTTCGCCGCCAGTTTTCCGTTTACTGTGGCGATCGCTTCCCCGACGCCCACCGGTCCCTTGCTGCGGATAATGGTGGTCTCCAGTTCCAAGGTGTCTCCGGGGCGCACCATCTGTTTGAATTTTGCCTTGTCAATCCCTGCAAAATAAGCTGTCTTGCCTCGGTTCTCCGGCAGAGACAAAATTGCCACCGCACCGGTCTGGGCAAGTGCCTCCAGGATCAGTACTCCGGGCATCACCGGATTTCCCGGAAAATGTCCGGCAAAATACGGTTCATTGAAGGTTACGTTTTTGCGTCCCACTGCTCTGACACCGGGCTCCAGCTCCTCGATAGTATCGATCAGCAGAAAGGGATGTCTGTGGGGCAGAATCTCCATGATTTCCTGGGTGTTATAAACTGACATTGTTCCTCCGTTCTGCGAATGCTGTCGTATCAACTACTTCCTCGCATTCTGCAATCGTCCTCGTTGATGCTCTGCCTTCTATCCTGTGTCTTGAACATCTGCTGCGGTTATTCTATGTACTTCTTTAGCAACAGACTCGCATTATGTCCGCCGAAGCCCAACGAATTGGTCAGTGCATAAGGCACCTCTTCTTCATAGCTGCCCCGACAGTAATTCAGATCCAGTTCCTCCTCCGTCTCACGCAGTCCCACGGTACGGTGGATATAGCCTTCCTGAATTTCTTTTACGCAGGTGACGAATTCCACTGCACCAGCTGCTCCTAAAAGATGCCCTACCATGGATTTGGTGGAATTGATCTTCAGATCATAAGCATGTTCTCCAAATGCGAGTTTGATAGCTCTGGTCTCAAACAGGTCATTATGATGAGTGCTGGTTCCGTGTGCATTAATATAACTAAGTTTCTCCGGCGCCACACCGCCGTCTTTTAAGGCATTCAGCATGGCGGTGGCTGCTCCGCTGCCGTCCTCCGCGGGGGAGGTAATATGGTAAGCATCCGAAGAACAGCCATAACCGATCAGCTCCGCATAGATTTTTGCTCCGCGTCTCTTTGCATGCTCCAGCTCTTCCAGTACCACTACCGCCGAGCCTTCTCCCATAACAAAACCATTGCGGTCTTTATCGAAGGGAATAGAAGCTCTCTGAGGATCTTCACTAAACGACAATGCTGTCAGTGCGGAAAATCCGGCAATGCCGATGGGTGTAATAGAACTTTCCGTTCCTCCGGCTACCATCACGTCTGCATCACCGTACTGGATCGTACGATATGCTTCTCCGATGGAATGTGTACCGGTTGCACAGGCAGTCACAACGTTCAGACTCTTGCCCTTCAGCCCATAGGCAATGCTGACATTACCTGCTGCCATGTTGGAGATCATCAGAGGCACCAGCATGGGTCCTACCCTGCCGGGACCTTTTTCCTTCAGGCGGTCATATTCCCGTTCCATGGCCTGTAAGCTTCCAATACCACTGCCTACGCTGCAGCCCACCATATATGGATCTTCCTGTTCCATAATAAGACCTGCATCTGCGATCGCCTGTCCGGCAGCCGCCACGGCGAACTGGCAGAACTGCTCCATTCTGCGGGCGGATTTTTTGTCCATATATTGTGTAGGATCAAAATCCTTCACTTCTGCTGCCAGCTTACAACGGTAATCCGCAGTATCAAAATAGGTTATAGGACCGAATCCGGTCTTGCCCTCTTTGATACCATTCCAGAATTCCTCTACGCTGTTTCCAATAGGAGTGATGGCTCCCATGCCTGTTATTACAACTCTTCTATTTTTTCCCATACGTGATATACTCCCTCGCGTCCTGACTTATTTTCTATCCTGCTGTACCGTTAGCGGACATATTTTCTATTCTGCTTTACTGTTTCGGACCATTTTTACATCGCCATACCGCCGTCCACGCACAGTACCTGGCCGGTGATATAGTCCGAGGTATTTCCTGCCAGGAACAGAACCGCCTGTGCGACATCCTCCGGTCTTCCCATTTTCTTAAGCGGGATCTGTCCGACCGCATTATCCTGTACCGCCTCCGGAAGCTTATCTGTCATATCTGTCCGGATAAATCCGGGTGCCACGGCATTCACACAGACATTCCTGGATGCCAGTTCTCTCGCTACACTTTTCGTCAGACCGATCAGTCCCGCTTTGGAGGCAGAATAATTAGCCTGCCCTGCATTTCCGGCGATGCCACTGACAGAAGAGATATTGATGATTTTCCCATATCTCTGCTTCATAAAGGTCTTCGTCAGATGCCGGATCATGTGAAATGCGCCTTTCAGGTTCGTATCCAGGACTGCATTGAATTCTTCTTCCGTCATCCGCACGATCAGATTGTCCCGCGTGATCCCGGCGTTATTGACAAGGATGTCAACTCTGCCGTATTTCTCTGTTACTGCCTTTACAAAGGCTTCACTCTCTGCAAAATCCGCAACATTGCACTTCACAGTCTCCGCCATACCGCCGTGGCTTCGGATGTCCGTCGCCACTTCTTCTGCCGCCTCTGCAGAGCCGTTATAATTAATGATCACCGTGGCTCCTTCTGCTGCCAATGCCTGTGCAACTGCTTTTCCAATACCCCGTGATGCTCCTGTGACAATAGCAACTTGTCCTGTCAGACTTTTTCCTGTCAGCATGCCAGTTCCTCCATCACCCGGTCCAGATCCTCCGGTTTCTCGATATTGTATACTTTGACATTTCCGTCAATTTTACGGACGAAACTGCTGAGTGTCTTCCCCGGGCCGATCTCTATGAACGTGTCCACGCCATCCGCGATCATGCGCTCTATGCTCTGGGTGAACTGTACGGGACTGGATACCTGTTGTTTTAGCAGTTCCGCAACCTGTGACGCATCTGTCACATAATCCGCTGTTACGTTGGATACATAAGGAATCCAAGGGGTTGACAGCTTGACACTTTTCAGTTCTTCTGCCAATTGTTCTCCTGCATTTTTTAACAGGGCTGAGTGGAACGGTCCGCTGACCTTTAAGGGGATACAGCGTTTTGCACCCGCTTCTTTCAACGCTTCTGACGCCGCCTCTACTGCATCTGCCTCTCCGGTGATCACGATCTGTCCCGGGCAGTTATAATTTGCCACCGAGACGACTTTGCCGGTTTCTTTTGCTGTCTGTCCGCAGATATTTGCCACGATATCTCCGTCCAGTCCTAATACCGCTGCCATGGCGCCTCCTTCCGGATAGGCCTCCTGCATATAGATACCACGCATCCTTATGATCCGGAACAGGTCCGGCAGTTCCATCACACCAGCAGCAGCCAGCGCCCCATATTCTCCCAGGCTTAAACCTGCTGCCATCTCCGCTTTCAGACCCTTGGCTTCCAGTACCTTCAGGATTGCGACTTCCATGGTAAGCATAGCGATCTGCGTATATTCTGTAACGTTGATATAAGGATTTTCCTCAAAGGTCAGCTGCTCCATAGAGTACGGATGTCCGCTATCCGCCTGCTTTTCCCGTTTATCCTGCCAGTATAGATTCTGAAGCACCTTGTCTGCCAGCTTCCATACCGCCTGTGCTTCCGGATAAGTATCATGGAATTCTTTTCCCATTCCTATGTACTGAGATCCCTGTCCCGGGAATAAATATGCAATCTTGCTCATTTTGTCATCTCCTATTACTATGTGATACGATTTGTTCCCCTCATTACAGCACAGTTTCTATCGCACCGTTTTCCATATACACTACGCCGCCTGCCACTGCTCGAAATCTGCTGTCAGCGGTTAGCTGTCGCTATATTTTATTTATGCTGTCCTTGTGCCGCTATGCACTCCTGCGCCTGCTGCACTGTTTCTTCAATAATCTCACGGCAGGTCTGTTCTCTGCGGATCAATCCTGCAATCTGCCCGGCCATCAGGGTTCCGTTTACGGTATCTCCGTCCTGCACTGCCTTCCTGAGAGATCCCAACGTCAGCTTTTCCAGCTCCATGAAATCGGCATTCTCTTTTTCCAGCTTCAGATATTCTCTGGTCATCTGATTGCGCAGGGAACGCACCGGATGTCCGGTAGACATTCCCGTGACCACGGAATCGATATCCTTTGCCTTGATGATCTGATTCTTATAATTTTCATGGACAATAGATTCCTTCGATGCTACGAACCGGGTTCCCATCTGGATTCCCTCAGCTCCCAGCATGAAGGCCGCTGCCATTCCTCTGCCATCGGCGATACCTCCGGCCGCGATCACCGGGATAGACACCGCATCCACCACCTGCGGCACCAGTGCCATGGTTGTGGTGGAACCGATATGTCCGCCGCTCTCCATGCCTTCCGCCACTACGGCGTCTGCTCCTGCCCGCTCCATCATCTTCGCCATAGCTACACTTGCCACCACCGGGATGACCTTCACTCCGGCATTCTTCCACAGTTCCATGAATTTTCCCGGGTTTCCAGCACCAGTCGTTACCGCTTTTACCCCTTCTTCCACGACAATCTTCGCTACATCCTCCGCATTGGGATTGAGCAGCATGATATTCACGCCGAAGGGTTTGTCAGTCAGTTCTTTGCATTTACGGATCTCCTCCCGGACGACCTCAGGCGGAGCGGAAGCGGCACCGATGATGCCTAAGCCTCCGGCATTTGATACCGCTGCTGCCAGCTTATGTTCCGCCACCCATGCCATGCCGCCCTGGAAAATGGGATATTCGATTTGTAGAAGTTCCGTGATCTTTGTTCTCATTGTCTTTCTGATCCTTCTCGTCGTTCTGCGTTATATTACATATTCTGATGATACCAGAGTCAAAAGGTCTAAGCCCACATGAGCTTGCTCATAAGTGGGTGAAAGACCTTAGGACCCGCCCCGATATGCAGTTCTTACGCCTGCTCCTGAATATATCTGATGACATCACCCACTGTTGCCATATTTTCCAATTCCTCGGAAGGAATGGACACACCGTATTCCTCTTCAAATGCCATTACCAGCTCAAACAGATCCAGGGAATCCACTTCCAGATCCTCCTTGAAACGGGTTGCCTCCGTGATCTCTACATCCTCCTGGTTTAACTGTTCTCTGATGATAGCTGCTACTTTTTCTAACATGTTTTTGCTCTCCTTATGCATTTCATTATTGTGTTTCTGATACCTTGGTTTACTACTTTGTCGTCTCCGGCGTATTCACTTTCCCTTCGCAATTGTTGTCAGTGCTGACCTTTTGCATTTCAAGTCTATCTTCGCCGGATTATTTTGACTATCAAAGTATTTATCTGCAATATACTACGCAGATGTTGTTCTGTCAACATCTTTTTTCACAATTACCGCTTCCAAATTTATTATTATCATGTAGGCAGTAATAATCTCATTGCATAAGATCCTTTTTCCAGAAAAATACCGCTGCAAAAGCGTAATTTCCTTGCCAGGCAGTAAATTCCGATGATTTCCATCGGAAATTTTGCAAAAACTACAGCCTGGAAGGAGAATTCCTCGAACCAGGCAGTATATTGGAGTTAATACTCCTGAAATAGTGCCTGGTTTGATCAGGATTTTTCGTTTCTCCCCTTGCCAAACCGGCATTTTTCAGATAAAATAATCTACGTTGTAATCTTTTGGAGACGTATCGAAGTGGTCATAACGGGGCGCACTCGAAATGCGTTAGCCCTCCGGGGCACGTGGGTTCAAATCCCACCGTCTCCGCGCATAAAAAGCCGATAATCTGTGAAAACAGACTATCGGCTTTTGTGTTTTAGAAAAATGTGATTATTGACATTTGAATTTTTAAGAAAAATGTGCAAAACAGGTGGGTAAAACCTGGCTGATGAAGGAATTCGGGCAGACCTGTTATGCTAATTATGTCTATTTCAACTTCGATGAAGAAGATGAATTAAAATCCATTTTTCAGACGAACAAAAATCCCCACCGCATTATCGAATTGTTGTCAATGATAAGCGGTGATAAAATCCAACCCGGTGAGACTCTGATCCTTTTTGATGAGATCCAGGAATGTCCCGAGGCATTAAATACGCTGGATATTTTTCCGCTGACTTTTGATGAATTTCTCGAAGCTATAGATCCCGCCATATACCCCTATTATGACGGTATTCAAAAAAGAACAACAGATCGAAGAGATTTTTCATTCGCGCCTGTCGGAGGTCTGCAATTATTATTTTATCAACGGAAAATTATATTTTGCAGCCTTACGTTTTTCCAAACGCGGCTACCGGAAGGATGGCGACATCACCAATCTTCCGCTGTATCTTGTATGTAAGACCAGAGATTTACTATAAATATATTTTTCTAAAATAGATCAGACATTTTTCAGCATTTCCTGCATAACCGGGTAAATCCGCTCCGCCATGCGCAGGAAACCCAGAGTATTCGGGTGGCAGCCGTCGACGGTGCATTCAGACCGTCCTATCTTGCCGAAGAGTTCATGTCCGTCGACAAACCAAACCTTCTCATCGCCTCTGCGTTTCGCCGCCTCGTAGGTAGCGCAAACGACATCTCTACGGCGGATGCTGTCCTCTGGCTCCGCATCGGTATCGGGACGGCTGAGGAAGAGCACCGGAACGTCAGGATGCGCTTTCCGGATGATTTCAAAAAACGGTGCATGGGTCTCCGCCAGATGCTCCGGACTCGGCGAATTGTGGTCATAATCCATGACAAAGAGACTCATCTCGGGAAATCCCGCAAGATATTCCGCGAAATCCTCTTCGCCCCGTGCGCTGCCGGAAAAACCCATGTTACGGTAGTCCGCATCCAGCCATCTGCTGACGATACTGGTGTAAGCATTGCCGGGTCGGGGTGCGCATCCACCCTCTGTAATCGAGGAACCGTAAAATACGATCGGCTTCTCCACGGTATACGCGGGTGTTTCCCATAGCTTCGCTCTCTCCTCGATGCCGATCTGCATCCCGAGGAGATGATCGTTTCTCGGCAGATTGATCGTTACGAGTACCTCCTCTCCCGTGAGGTCAAAAGTCTTCTCCACTGTAATCTCGCCCTCGGTATGGATCTTTGGCGCAATGTAACCGAGATATGCCGCTTCTGTACCCTTTCCGAGATAAATATCTGCGCCCGCCGAGCCGGACAGCGGAATATTGATATCCTCTTTCGTGCCCGCGAGCGTCATTTTTACATATAATTTCTTTGCATCCGTCTGAAAGCGGACTCTGCCGCCGGCAGCTCTTCTTCCGAGGTAGCCATACTGTGGGAAGCGCTCCAGTGCCTCTTCGGACAGCTTGAAAAACTGTCTTTTCTCACTGTCTGCCACAGCGAGACCATAGATTTTCAATGGGGTCTCCGTGATATCATATAATTTCATCATGTCTTTTTCCTCTCATCCTCTCAATAGTATCATTCGCTGAGGTTTAATGCTGGCTCCGGCGGAACTGCCCCGGTGTCATGCCGTATTTTTTCTTAAAGCTGGTCGTAAAATAGGATGCATTGCTGTAGCCGACAAGCTCACAGATCTCCTGTATGCTGAGGTTCTCCCGCTCGAGGAGTAGTTCTCTCGCCCGCTCGATGCGGAGCGCCGCCAGATAGTCAGGAAAGGTGCAGCCGCATTTTTCATGGAAGAGGCGGCTGAAATAGGACGGTGTAATATGATATTTGTCCGCAAGATACTGGGCACTGATATTCGGATCGCCATAATTGCTCTGCAAATACGCTATCGCCTTCTCCACAACGTCCTCTCTGCCCGTCTGCCGATTCCGCTCGAGGATCAGCCAGATTTCTTCTGCCATCCGGAAAAACCATTCCTCCACATCGTCCATATATTCATAGGATGCCAGTTGTCCCGCCAGCACCTCGTAATCCTTCTTCGTCAACGGTTCAAAACGGTATTGCAACGAATTCCGGTAGGTCTGCATCTGCCCAGCGATCTCCATCAGTGCATCCTGCGCTTTCTGGATCGATAGCTTTTTGAGTTCCCCGACAATCCTGCGGTACTCCGCTGAAAAGCCTGTCCGATCACTCTGCCGGAGTCTCTGGATCAATTCTTCTGATGACGGTGCCTGTTCCCCATTTAACGCCCTCTGCGCCATCTCTCCTTCCGTAACCACCGCACCCATACCATAGATAAAACGGTATGCTGTCGCTGCCCGCGCCATCTGATACATGAGATTTAACTCCGCAAATCCCTCTGTTTCGCCCTTTTCTCCACTGATTCCCACATCCATGCCGATATGGATCAGCTCTCCGGTGACTTCAAGGATATGCTGCGACGCCACCGTCACACGTTCCTCCGTTACGCTCTCCTCACTGAACAGAATCGCCGCGATAAACTCATGGTCTACCGGCAAAACGAGGACGTTGCCCAACTCACGGAGCGTCTGCTCGACGATCGTCTTGATCGTCTCCATCTCAAAAGCGATCGCTTCTTCCGTGTTATTACTGTGGAGATCCTGGATATCACTGAGGCGCATGACCACGACACGAATCCGGACACCCGGCTTGGCGTAAGTCTCTTCCACCCACTCCGGCAATTTTGCGGTTTTCTCTCTGCTGATTAGATACGCGGCAAGATCCTCCTGTTCTTTGCGCAGGTTGATATGGTTCAGTCTCTGCACCATCGTCTGATAGGTCTGGGCGATGCTGTACAGCTCCGTATTCTCCAGCTGTCTCGCCATTGCCTCGGAGGGCAGTCCCTCCTCGCTGGCAGTCCGCACCATCTCGCCGATCGGATTGTATACACGGTTCGACATCAGCAGTGCGAGAAGCAGTACGATGATCGCCACAAGCAGACCAATTCCCAAAAAGAGGAAGCCAACCCGGGTCATCGATCCGGTGAGCTGTCGGTAGGAAATCAGCCATACCAGCGTAAATTCGTCATCAATCTCCGCAGCTACGGACAGGAATCTCCCCTGCGCCGTGCGCACAATCTCGGCGGAAGCCTCGGTCAGATTTCTGTTTTTCCACAGAATATCCTCCAGACGTTCCCCGACCCGGTATATCTCCCTCGTTCCCTGCTCATAAACGATATTCCCGTCCCTGTCAATCAGCAGGAACTGTTCCTCCTCCGTCTTCGGCAGGGTTAAGGTCATGATCTTGTCGAGATCCATGTTGACTTGGATGCCGCTGCGTTTGCCCCCAGTGGTGGGATCCATCGATCCGCTGGTCAGGCAGAGGAGGCTCTGGCTCTTTCCGTAGATATCCAGATATGGAATGACCGCACTCTCGTGAAACGTGCTCATCCGGAAAATATCCAGCATCCGCGCATCCCCGTTCTGGTCGATGGGATAGGAGGGATTTGTGCTTTTGATCAGATAATCGTCCTCGAGCCAGACATAGGCGGAGTGGATCATCGGATTCACAGAAACAAGATTCGTGACCTCCTGCGCTGCGATCCCCGTGGTGCTGTCCCATGCAAATGTATTCCGGTTGATCAGCTTGCAGATATAGACGTCATTTTCGAGCACTGTTACCACATTCTCCATGGATTTGCCGTAATTCTGCAATACCAGTACATAGGTATCCATCCGGTTCTCGTAATCGCTCTCCTGTTGCTGGATCTGTGACACACGGAACCACCCAAAGCCGAGAATACACGACAGCAGAATGCAGACTGCAGCCAGTCCGAAGCTCACCGCAAATATTCTCCTCAGAATGATCTTTCCTCTGTATTTCTGAAATATCTTCATCCGAATTTTTACTCTCCATCTGAATCTTTTGTTACACTTATTCTATCTGCTCCGCCGCCCAGAAGCCTTTTAATTTTACAAATGGCGGTTCCGAAGTGCTTACCAGCCGGACACTCATCCGATTACCCTTCCACGCAAAGTCCATCGCAACGTGCCCTTCCTCCTCATCAATGAGAAAGCTATGGAATACAAAATGTCCCAACGTCCACTGTCCACGGCACACGCAGGTATAGTCTGTCTCCGGGAACTTCTGGTACTCCCATGTGCCGTCACCATAATACCACTCGTAGGTTTTCTCTGCTGACACAAGTGTTATGATACATTGCTCCCAGTCAAAGACAACCGTCTCCCAACCACTGGAATCGCAGGTTGCGCCCGTTTTATCCTGCATTCCATAAAAGTGCCAACGCTCTACACCGCGCCGCCTCTCTCCGGCTGGCAGTTTTTGTGTGTTTGTATATTCCGACACTCCTGTCACCGCAGGATATACCGTATCATAAAAGCAGTCATAGATCATCTGCAGTCCCGCTGGATTCCCGATCGTATCTGCCATCGTAAGGAATACAAGATCCCATTCGGGGAAACAGAGCGCCAGCTGACCACCCATTCCATAGAATACAAAACCGTCATAACGGGTCTTCCACATCATATAGCCGTAGCCCAGCTGCTCATCAAACGTGGGCTGGAGATCTGTCGGCACCTGACAAGCGGTCGCTTCCCTCAGAAAATCTGCCGGGATCAACTGCTCACCATCCAAAATACCGCCGCGGCAGCATAACATGGCGATTCCCGCAAGGTCGCCCAGTCTGCATACAAGACCGCTTCCGCCCTGACTGACACCGTAGGGATCCTTGATAATATAGGCTTCCTCAGAGAATCCGACCCGGCGCAGCACTTTTTCACGCAGATAGTCCAACAGATCCATGCCGGTCAGTTTCTCCACCAGCGCCGCCAGCACATGGGACGCCGATGTGTCGTAATTGAACACCGTTCCCGGCACATGATCCGGTGTCACCCGGAAAAAGGACTCCACCCAATCACCGTCATAGCGTTTAAAGGTCGTGGATTCATAACAGGTACGCATCGTAAGTAAATCCCGGATCGTCATTTCTTCGCACCATGGATGTGCGCCACCCTCCGGCAGCTTTTCCGGAAAATACGTACAGATCCGGTCGTCTAAGCCAATCTTGCCCTCCGCTGCCAGCAGTCCCGTCGCCAGCGAGGTGAAGCTCTTCGTAATCGAATACATCCGGTGCAGGCTGTCCCTATGAAAAGGCTCCCAGTAACGTTCGCCGATCAACTCCCCCCGATAAAGGATCTGATAGCCGTGCATATTTAACCGCAGGCTTTCCATCCGCTGTTCCATGTTCCGGACTGCGTTCTGCCATTTATTGTTCATCCCGAAATCTCCTCATAATCTTTATTATCTATTTTAAGAAAAAAAGCTGCCTGTTGCAAGAACAGGCAGCCCGAAAATCATTTATTTATTAGCCAGAAATTCGTCGTACTGCTTCTGGATCTCTGCTACATAGGTATCCCAGCCTGCTGCCTTCAGTGCAGATCTCAGTTCGTCAATATTGGAGTCATAGTCCTTCAGACCTGCCAGCATGGGCTTTGCAAGCTCATCCCATACGCTGTCAATCTGTGCCTTCTCAGTCTTGATATTGGAGTAATCAATATTGAAGCCAAAGGTTGCGGAGGGCTTTGCGCCGTTATCCCAGTTCTTATATACTTCCATAAACTCATCGGTATAAGCAGTAGTCGGGGTGGAAATATTTACGTTGTAGATCATCCACTCATAGAACAGCTCATCGTTATTTATCTTGGATACTTTACCATCGATCAGCTCGTAGTCGGTTCCCTCTATGCCATATGCAAACAGGTTTGCCAGCTCGGTATTCTTCTGTAACAGGTTCACGAACATCGCTACACGGTCAGCCTTGTCGGATGTGACGGGTACCTGGAATGCTGTGTTCTCGTAACTATTTTTGTAGATCGGCTTATCGGGACTGATATAGTACTCAGCAGTCTTGCCTTCGGGTACTACCGTCTGGAGACCCGGCTCGTTCTCGATCAGGGTAGTGCCGCAGGTTCCTCGCATCAGAGAGCTCATGTTCGCCTGGAAAGGCAGGGTTACGGTGTTGGTCAGAATATCCTTTGGGATCAGTCCCTCGTTGTACCAGTTATTGTACAGCTTTACAGCTGCCTCAAACTCCGGAGAATCCACGAGGCTTACGAATTCCTTGGTATCCTGGTCGATCCACAGATTGCTCTTGTCTACAGTAATCAGATTGCGGTCGCTGGTACCACGGATGATGTAAGCTGCATCTGCCAGCTCGTAGGTCGCATATAAGCCGTACTGCTCTTTTGCTTTTTCAGCATATGCGGTAAGGTCGTCTAACGTTGCGATATTGTCCATGCCGATGGCATCCATGATATCCTGTCTTACACATACGGTATTGTATACACCGGCGGTCGGCTTGTTACCGATGGGGATCGCATAAACGCCGCCGTCATAACGGTAAGCGTCGAATGCAGTAGCATCCATATTCTCGTGCCAGTCGGGCAGATATTTGTCAATCACATCGGAGAGATCCTGTAAATAACCCTTGCTGTAGCTGCTGGCAGCCCAAGTAGGATCTACGATGCAGGCATCGAATTCCTGTCCGGAAGCGATCATCAGGTCAACCTTACCACCTGCGCCGTTCTCGGTCCATGGCAGATACATCAGTTCTACCTTGGTGTTGATCTCATCAACGAATACCTGCTGATATTTTTCTTCCATTAACTGCTGCATACGGGGAGACTCCTCACCGAACAATACAACCGTGATGGTATCCAGAGTATCGGGACGCAGCGGGTTGTCGCTGGTACTCGCATCCGTGCTCTGTGCGGCACTGCTCTGCGCGGTGGATGCCGCGGCGCTGCTGTCATTCTGTGCTGCATCGGAACCGCAGCCTGCCAGTCCCGCCATCATGGTTCCTGCCATCAGCAGGGAAAGTGCTTTTTTACTCCAGTTTCTTTTCATAAGTAACCTCCTGTGTTTTATTGTACTCTATGTTGCTATTTTTTAGAAACCTTTTTTAATAATCCTGTGTTATCCCTTGACTGCTCCGACGATCACACCCTTTGTGATGTATTTCTGTGCGAAAGGGTAGAGTAGTATGATCGGTCCGACCGTTACACAGATCGTTGCCATCTTGGTCGTCTCCAACGGAATATTGATGTTGTATCCGAGGGAGGCATTCGCCTGATTTGCCATGAACTGTACATTAGACAGCATATTGTACAGATAATACTGTAAGGGATACATATTCTGTTTATTGATAAACATCAGCGACAGATAGTAATCGTTCCAGTAGCTCAGTGCGTAGAACAGTCCGACCGTCACGAGACCTACCTTTGCCAGCGGGAAGTAGATCACGCGGAAGATGCGGAGATAGTTCGCTCCGTCGATCTTCGCCGCTTCTGCCAGCTCCTCCGGAATGGACTTGAAGAAATTGCGTAGCAGGAACACGTTGAAGGCGTTCATACAGCAGGGCAGCACCAGTGCGAGGAAGCTGTCTGTCAGATGGTAATATTTGGTACACATGATGTACCAGGGCAGAAGTCCTGCGGAAAAGATCATCGGGATGTAGAGGAACATATTCAATGCGCCCTTAGGCTTGAACTCTCTCACGGTCAGCACATAGGCAAAAGCCGCAGATATAAGAACCGAGAGAAGTGTACCGAATACTGTAACGCCAATGGTCACCGTATAGGCATTCAACAGGTTTTTACCCATGGATCCGAGGATCATCTGGTACGCTGAGAGGCTGAACTTTTTCGGGATGACGCGGTAACCGTTGACCGTTACGGAGGCTTCATCCGCGAAAGAGGTTCCGATTGCGAGTAGCAGCGGATAGAGACATACAATTGCGAAAATCGCTACTAGTATGTAAAATATTGTAATCAATACCCTGTCGGAGGCACAACGTTTTATTTTTTTCTGTTTTTCCATGATCTTCCTCCTAGAATAATTGATAATCCTTGTCAAAACGTCCTACCAGCCAGTTGGAGAACAGTACCAGAACAAAGCCGAAGATGGACTGGTACAGCCCCACGGCAGAACCCATTACAAAGTCGCCCACACCGATAACCGAACGATATACGTAAGTATCGATGATATCTGTCGTATCTAACAGCATCGGAGACAGATTTGTGATGGACATCATCATGGTCAGGTCGCCGCTCATGATCTTACCGATGGACAGCAGGAACAGGATGATAATCGTCGGCTTCAGCAGAGGGATTGTAATGTAACGGATCCGCTGCCAGAGGTTCGCGCCGTCTACCTGCGCCGATTCGTAGAGCGAGGTGTCGAAGCCTGCGATCGTCGAAAAATAGATGATACCGTTGTATCCTGCGGATTTCCATATATTGCACAGGGTGAGGATGACTCTCCAGTACTTCGGATCGTTATAGAAATCCAGGCGTTCGAAGCCAATGCTTACCAATAAGTTATTGATCGCGCCGCCGTCGTAATTGAGCAGTGCTCTTAAAATACCACCTGCCACTACCCATGAAATAAAGTAAGGCATGATCGACAGCGACTGGCTGACCTTGAGGAATTTCTTGTGACGAATCTCGTTGAACATGATCGCGAGCCCTACCGCTGCCACCGTACCGAATACGGTATAAAATAGATTCAGGATGATCGTGTTCTTCGTCGCCCTCCATGCGTTACTGAAGTTGGCGAAGAAGAATTCAAAGTTTTTCAATCCCACCCAAGGGCTTCCGAAGATTCCGTCCTTAAAATTGTAATCCTTAAATATGATGACCAGTCCCGACATGGGGATGTAGGCAAACATCAATGTAAGTGCGATTCCGGGAAGTGCCAGCAGCCATAACTGATAATATTTACGAAAGTGTTCCGCTACTTTATTGTTCCCATGTTGTCTGTTTACGACCTGCCCTTTTTGTTTTCCAGGCATTGCATTTCCTCCTCTCTGTGGTCCGGCACTGTGTCCGTCCGTTGCATTATACATATCATGTCTCCGGAGAGATTCTCAATCCAAAAAATTTCAAATAATCTCAAAAAATAACAGATTACAAGAATTTGAAAGTAGTTCATTTTTTTATAATTGCGTTGTGGAAACCCAGTATTTACAATTGTTTTAGAAATTTTAAGATCTATCAGAGATTGATTGAGGAGGAATATTAAGAAAATGACTACGATACACGTATCTAAAAATGACCCGTCTGCGTTCTCTACGTTACAGGAGGCGATCCTGTCCATCGACGATCGTCATGACGAGACGATCCGGATCGAGGTGGCACCGGGCATCTATGAAGAGAAGTTATTTATCCGCAAAGAAAATATTGAGATTGTGGGAGATGATCCCCTGATGACCGTCTTCCGTTACGGCGACGGTGCAAAGAAGCCCCGTCCGGATGGTTCCGGAGAGTATGGGACGTTTAATACGGCGGTAATTTTTATCGCCGGAAAAGATATCACGCTGCGGAATCTGACGATCGAGAGCACCGCCGGTCCCGGATATCTCGCTGGGCAGGCGCTGGCAGTCTATGCAGCAGCCGACCGGTTGAGCTGTTACAACTGTCGTTTCACAGGGTGGCAGGATACAATCTTCAATGGAGACCCGATGACTTGTAATATGAAGAAACTGATGCTGCCGGACTTCTTTCAGGCTTCGGAAGTGCCGATCGTGCATAAGTTCTATCGGAATTATTTCAAGGATTGTTATGTCTGCGGCGATGTGGACTATATCTTCGGACCGAATACTGCATTCTTCGATCACTGTGAGATCCATTCCATCGCCAGAGTCAGCGAGGAGAAAGCATATATCACCGCCGCCAGCACTCCCGCAGGACAGGAATTCGGTCTTATATTCTCGCATTGTCGGATCACTGGCGAGGAGCCGGACTCCGTCTATCTCGGTCGTCCCTGGAGAGACTGCGCAAAGACAGCGTTTATCTGTTGTGAGCTGGGGGATCATATCTGTCCCGAAGGCTGGCAGAACTGGGGAAAAGTTCGTGCAGAAGTGTTGTCAGATTATATTGAATATGGGAACTTCGGTCCCGGTGCGGACTGTTCCGGTCGCAGCCCTCTCTCCAGATGCCTCGTAAATCCGGAGGTGGAGACGTATTTCTCCAAAGAAAACGTCCTCGTCGGTGAGGACGGATGGATACCGGCGGAATAATCTCCCGCCGGATCTGCTACCATTTTCGCTGCAGCTGTCGGACAGTGTCTAATTCTCCCGCAGGACCTGCATAATAGCGTCATAATGCTCCGGGTCATGCGGGAAGGTGCAGCCGCTGCAATCTTTGATCCGTCTGCCGTTTTTCTCGAAATACCGGGGATTCCCTGGGCAGTGCTCCAGGCGGTACATAGGGCAGTAACAGAACAGGCAGTTGAAATCTGCAAGTCCCTTGTGGCAGGGGAAATATTTACAATCTCTGTTCTCAAAAAAACGATATGAGTTTTCCATGCTGATATCGACATCCTCCCTTAAACTTCTTCCGCCATGCACATTCCATGGGCAATCCCCTGCTCTTTCAGCTGTTCCTCCAGCTGGTTCAAGGCATCATCTTCATCCTCTGCAAACACCATCGCCTGATAGACTTCCTCCGATCCTTCCGGTGCCAGCGCTGTCACCTCATACATCTGCATGGCAATTACCTCTTTCTTCCTCAAAATACACGTTCA
>ENA-UONS01000997-UONS01000997.1-human-gut-metagenome-genome-assembly--contig:-CS19-NODE-997-length-29008-cov-8.950955_pt1 | contig 29008 bp, 40 predicted proteins | sample MGYA00242458_ERZ724005 | MGnify/ENA metagenome assembly ERZ724005
GACGATCTGCATCAGTGGCGGGAGTAGAGTCTGCACCAAACTGAGCAGCGGCGGGAGCAGGGTGCTCATGAGCTGCGTCAGGATTGGCAGCAGATCAGCCGCGAGCTGAGAGATCAGCGGCAGCACGTCCTCGAGAGCGTCAGCCGCTCCCATGAGGAACTCCTCGACAAAAGGCGCCGCAGCCTCGACCGCGTCGCTGATGACCGGGACGATCTGCTCCATGAGTTTTTGCAGCACGGGCATGAACTTGTTGAGGCCGTCGAACACGGTGTTTGCCATCGGCTTCAGGGCGACCTCGAGGCCCTGCTTCATGATCTGGAGCCGCTCGGCGAAGTCATAGGTGTCCTCGGCCGCGCCGGCGATGGTTTCGCCGTTCTCCAGCAGGCTTTCCGTCAGATCTCCGACGGCGAGAGTGCCGTCTCTGATCGCTGCGGCCATTGTGGATCCGGCCTTGGTGCCGAAGATCTCCGACGCGATGCTTGCGGCCTCTGCGGCCGTGCCTGCGTTCTTGATCTGCTCGTAGTACATAGCCAGCCCATCGCTCGCGCTGATGCCTTCCTTCGCCAGTGCGCCGACGCTCTTTTTCATGGCGCTGAGGACTTCCTCAGTGTTGACGCCGGCCTTGTCGAGCTGGCCCATGAGGGCGCTCGCTGTCTCGAAGGAATATCCCATCTCCTGAAGCTGTGGGCCGAACTTCTGCATATTGCTCATAAGGTCAGTGAAGCCCATGCCGGTGCTCTGGCTGACCTTGAAGATGTAGTCCATCGCGCCGCCCATGTTGTCGGCATCGATGTTCCACTGTTGGAAGGCTTGGCTCGACTCCTCGATCACGCCGCCGAGGTCATCCCCCAGCATATCGCTCACTTGGAGCGCCTGCTTGGAGATCTCCTGAAGCTGCGGGCCGGTCAGGCCGAGCCGGGTGTTGTAGTCCGCGATGGCTTTGCTGGCGTCCTCCATAGTGGTCGGCACGCTCTTGTAGACCTCGTCGAAGTCATCGAGCAGCCCATCCAGAGCGTCGCCGGTCGCGCCGGTGCCGATGCGGATGGCGTCGGCTGCTTCGTCGAACTGGCTGCCGAGATCCTTCAGGTACTTGCCGGCCTCCACCACAGCCTTGCCAGTGGCGACCGCGATGCCGCCGACGGCGGCACCCACAGCGAGAGCTTTCACGTTCAGGCCGCTGATCTTTTTCTGCGCGGACTCGATCGCCTTCCCGAGTGAGGGGTCGATGCTGCCGGCCAGATTGACGACCGCCTGAAGCTCTTTCCCTTTTCCTGCCATGTGTGTCACCTCCTCCTGATGTGCGGCTTTTTAATGGTCGGCGCCGGGTGGCGCTTCGCCTGTTGCTTGGCTTCTTCCACGGCCTCGCCGTATTCCGTCAGGAAGTCGGTCAGCCTTCGCTCTCCGATGTCTCGGACTGAGGTGTGGAAGGCTCGGGCGTAGTCTCGGATTGCTCGCCGGAGCTGTTTTGGCTGGAGGGTTCCTCCGACCTCCCGGAAATAAAATCCCGGCCGATCCTCATGATCTGCATGACGTCATAGCCGTGGACGCGCTCGAGGTCGCTCATGTCGATCTCGGGGTTGACGGCGATGATGGCCTCGAAGCCGAGGTAGAGGTGCAGACCATAGTCCAGCTCGGCCGCGCCGGCCGCGTTGCCGTTCTTGGATCCGCTGGCGGTCAGCTTGCGGGAGTCGGCCTCCGCGAACATTTGCGCGGTGATCTCATTCGCGTCATAGGTCAGCTCCGTGCGCTTCTTGTTGTTGATGGTCAGCGGGTTGCTGAGTGTGATCTTGTTCTTCATGGGGTACTCCTTTCCGAAAATAAGAGCCGCCCCGGAGAGGGGCGGCCCTGTCTGTTACAGCAGGCTGCGGATCTGCTTGTAGTAGTCCTTGCCGCCGACGCGGAGGATCTGGTTGAGCTGGTCGATCAGCCAGTATTCCGTCCCGTCGACGAAAAGCTGGTAGCGGCTGACCGCGTAGCCCAGCTCGTTCTCGCTCTGGCTGCCGGGATCCACGGACAGGCCGGGGATCGTCTTGGTCACGACGCGGAGAAACGCCTTGCAGCCGACGGTCTTGGTGGATCCGTCTGCCTTCTTGACGTCCTGCACCCAGCGGAACTCGAGCGTCCTGCTGTCGAGAGAGGCCATAGAGCGCAGGCCCATGTCGGTGCCGACCTTGTTGACGGTCGCCTCCATAGCCTCGATCTGGCCGATGATCGGCAGCGTCAGGGTGCCCATCGCCTTGAAGTCAGCAGTCAGGAGATTGATGGCCGGCAGCGTGATGGTCACGTCCTTGGCGACCAGTTTGCCGGCGTCGTACACAGTGTCAGCCAGTACGGGCCCGTTGAGGTCGATCCATGCCATTACTCCTCACCTCCTTCGTAGTAGACGGAGAAGCCGGCGTCGGTGTATGCGACGTAGACGCTGGCGCTCTTGAGCGGAGGCGTCGGGGTGACGTTGATGTCCCACCTGAAGTCGCCGTTCATGATGTCGGTGGTGCTGTTCTCGCTCTCGAGGAACAGGATCTTCGGCTCGCCGATCAGGGCGCCCATGCTGACGTAGCCGTCGAGCTTCTCCTGCTCGCGGTTGATGATCTGATCCTTCAGCGCTCTGGTCATGGGCTCGTCGATCTTCGGGCTCCATTCGCGCTGGAAACTGTTGGTGATGTGCATGAGCATACGCATGGAGACGTCGAAGATGGCGCGGGGGTCTACTTCGGCGCCGTAGGTGTATGCAGCGGTGTGGTCGCCCCACAGCACCCACTCACCAGCCCACGCCACGACGGTGCTGATGCCCTTCTGCGTGAGCTCCTTGCCGGTCTGCTGGTCGAAGCCGCGGTTCTTGGCGTTGGCTCCAAAATACTGCTTGATGACCGGCACGGCCTTGTTGCCGCAGGTCTCCATCGGGACGCTGTTGTGGCTGAAGTCGGCACGCATGAGCTCGACCGCCGCCAGCGTGCTGAGGTGGTAGTTGTTGCCGAGGTTGTCGGTGGCCTGCGGCCAGAATACCTTCGAGCGCTCGCTGTTGAAGGCGTTGTTCTTCTTCCATGCGATCGCCTTCTCGATGGTGTCGACGGCCTGCGCTTCGCCGTCTACCAGAGGCAGGTCGGCGAGGACGAAGGCGTCCCAGTGGCCGTTGATCTTCTGGCTGGCCGCGATCATAGCGTTGTAGACCGCAGGGCTGTGGCTCCAGCCGGGTGCGACGATCAGGTTGACGACTGCGTACTGCTCGGGGTAGAGCAGGGCGATGGAGCTGAGGCCGCTATACTCGCCGGAGGCGGTGACGCCGCCGATGATGTCGGCGTCCTCTACCAGAGAGTCGTCGATCTCGTAGAAGCTGGCCGTCAGGTTGCCGGTGAGCTGCGCGTCCTGCTTCAGGCTGGTGATGATGACCGTGCCCTTAGTGAAGTTGTAGTCCACGGCGTAGTCCTCGCCCTCGACGTAGTTGCCGGCGCTGTCGCCGGCTTTAGCGATGGTCAGGGTGTCGAGGATGATGGTGGAGCTGGCGAACTCAGCGCGGCCGCCTGCGAAGCTCAGGGGCGCGGTCGTCTGCGCCTCCTTTCTGTGCTTGCCGGCAGCGGGATCCAGCACGTTGATGACGTAGATGGGGCCGATGTTGCCGATGGTGTTGTTGAAGTGCGCGTTCATGACTTCGCAGAGGGTGAAGGTGCCCCAGTCGGCTGCATACCCGAGCTTTTTCTGTGCGTCGATCAGGTTGCTGATCTTCACGGGCTCATTGATGACGCCGGCCTTGTCGAAGCCGCGCACGAGGTTGACGGGTGCGGTGCCGATATAGATCGGCGTGGTGCCCGCCTGCACGGCGCTCTGTGCCACGGTCTCGCCGATGTGGCCGTAGGCGCCGTAGAGGTACTCGTTTGCCATGTGCTTGTCCTCCTTTGCATAAAATTAGACAGCCGAGGACTCGGCTGCCTTAAAGCAGATGGTCGTAGTTTTTGGCGTGCCGGGTGAGGGTCTCCTCGACGGAGAACTCAGCCCACGCAAACCAGTAGGGATAAAAGTCAGGTACAGCGTCCTGCTCAGCGACGGGGCCGAAGGTGATGCCGAGCTCCTTGATGACGCGCAGGTCTCCGATGTACTCGGCGTTTTCGATCAATCTGAGCGCCGTGTCCACAAAATTCCATGCGTCACGCCAGCCCTCGCCGTTCTTCTGGAAGAAGTCGGCCGCCTCGCTGTTGTATTGCTGGATATAGGTGCCGCTGCCGTTGCCCTGCGGTATATAGATGTCGGGCCCGTGGTAGCCGGGATCCCATGCAGAAAAGCAGAGCCGGATCTTGATGCCGCGGGTGTGTTCGATCAGGTCATCCTCCCCCTGAGTGAGCTGGACGCAGACCGAAGGGATCGGCGCCGCGATCTTTGGGGGCGTCCTGTCCTTGGACGGGACGAACAGGGAAAAGGCGGCCGGGTTCACCAGCTTGTAGGGGTAGGAGGCGTCTGTGGCGTTGTCGTCGGGGAGCTTCAGCTTTACAAGAGGGCATACCTCAGTATTCAGCCAGCCCCGGACGGTCTCGATGCTATTGACGATGGACACGGTGCAGCACCTCCTACATGGTCACGGTCTGGCCGAGAGCCACGGTTGCGATCCCCATGTCCTCGCTCCAGTCGTTGACGATGTACTCGCGGCCGTCGACGTTCAGGCCCTCGCCCGCCGGGCGCCGGGCGGGCAGATCCTCGACCGCTGCATAAAGCAGCAGAGAGGACTCTGCCACGCTCAGCTCTTGCCCCCCTTGGCGTTCTCGCAGGGCGTTGTCGTCGAGTACAGCCGCGATGGTCTTGCCTTCGACTCTGTGCTCCTCCCCGAACTCAGAGAGATCGAGGAATACGCGGCGCCGGTCGTTGGCGACCATCTCCTTGAAGCTGAAGGCCATCAGACGGGATCAGCAGCGCCGAACTGAGGGGGCTCCTCGTCGTCGGTGCCGTCGTCGTCAGTCTGGCCGGCCTTGGCCGCCTCGATGGCAGCGATGACGTCGGCCTTCTTGCGCATGGCAGAGGCGTCGATGCCGTAGGCTGCGGCGATGTCCTTCAGCTCGTCGAGCTTCATGTCCTCGTTGTACTCAGGCAGGCCGTCCGCAGGGGGCTCGGTGCCTCCCCCGGGCTGGCCGGGATCCTGCGGCGCATTGGCGCCGGCCGGGTCGGGCGTGTTGGGATCCTCGGCCTGAGCGGGTGCTGCGCCGACGTACTTGGCGACGCCTTCCTTGACCAGACGGGCCTCCAGCTCGGGGTCGAACTGCTTGGGGCCGTCCTGATTGGTGATGGGGACTACCTTGCGGCCGTTATAGTAGCCGAAGGTGCCCGCGATGATCTGGATCATGGTCTGCTCCTTTCTGCTGCGCTTAGCCCTGAGTCAGGACGTCCGCAACGATGAACGGGTTCTTGTTGTTGGGGATCAGCAGCGGGCGGCTGGAGATCGTCAGGCTGCGGGTGTTGCCCTCAGCGTTGGACAGATACTTCGGCACGCGGCGGCCGGCGTAGGTGTGGAACTCGCCGTCGGCCTGCTCCACCTGAGTGACAGCGCCGTACAGAGTGCGGCCGCAGGCAGGCGCGGTCAGGATGCACTTGCCGGAAGGGATATAGAGCTGATCCTTGCCGGCGTCGTCGGTGTAGGTCTCGTCGTAGGAGATCACGCTGATGATGCGGCCGTTGACGTTCAGGCGGGCCATGACAGCAGCGCCGGCAGGCAGCACCTCGGGCTCGACCATGCCGAGCTCGTAGCGCTTGTTGTCGAGCAGCTTCTGGATGACCTCATTGTTGACGATGGTGTCGGCCACGTCAGGGGAGCAGATCAGGTCGGTCGCGCGGAGGCCCTTGCTGGTCAGCATACGAGCCATCACGCCGAGGTCGGCGAGGATCTTCGCGCCGGCGGCGTCCCACTTGGTCGTAGGCGCGTAGGTTGCGGGGTTGCTGCCTTCGGAGTAGAAGCGGATCTCCATCTCGTCGCTCTCGTCAGCGTCGTCGGCGATGTGCTTCATGATGCAGCCGTTGGTCAGCATGGTCTCAGCGGCCATAGCCTCCTCGCGGCGGGTGATAAACTCGCCCAGCTCGTCGGCGTCCTTCAGGATGAGGGTCTGCTGGCGCTGCTCAGGAGTGAGCTGCGTGTAGAGGGCCTCGCCGAAGCCGCGCTTCTTCAGGTCGTCAGCGGAGAGAGAGCGCTTGGGAGCCACAAAAGGAGGAGTGTATCTCTCCATGTGGTAGCCGTTGCGCAGGATGGTCACGCCACCCTTGCGAGGAGCGACGAAGGGCGCCAGCTTTTTGCTGCCGTCTCTGTACTCGACCAGCACGTCGTCAGTGGCGAAAACGTCGCTCGCGTCGTTGGTCGGGAAATAGCGGTCACGCAGGAAGGTCGTGGCAGGGGTGAGCTGCTGCACGGCCATGAGCAGCGTGTGGGTCTCATAGAAGTTAAAAGGCATTTTGTTGTCCTCCTTCTCTTAGTATTCGATCGCGTCGGAGAGCAGGATGCCGGCGTTGCGCAGGATCTCCTCGTCCGCTGCGGTCAGGGTGTAGCTGCCATCGGTGTGCAGCTTGTTGCGGGCAAAATGCCCGGTACGATAGGCGGTGGCCACGGCGCAGGCGGTGACGTCGGTGTCGTCGGTCAGGATGTAGGTGCCGTTGGTAGCGCTCAGGGCAGCGGCCGCAGGGTCCAGCTCAGCGCCAGCAGCGCCGGTGACTACGGTGCCGCGCTTCAGGATGCCGGTGCCGGTTGCCAGCTTCACGGTCACGACGTCAGCGACGGGCACGTTGTTGACGATCAGGCCGTCGTATTCCACGGCGCCGATGTTCTCGTCGAGTCTCTTGCTCATTAGTTTTTACCTCCCTTGCTGGTCTTGGTGGAATTGTAGATGCCGACGATGGCGTCCACCTTGGCCTTGTCGTCGGTCTCGCTGCCTTCCTCGCCGCCGTTAGGAGCAGCACCGACGTCGCCAGCGCCAGAGTCGGCATTGTCGGCCGCGCTGTCCTTCAGGTGCTTGATCCCGAGGGCCGCCTGCTTTTTCATAGCCTGAAAAGCGAGCTGCTCAGCGGTGCAGGGGTTTTCGCCGTACTTGGCGTCATGGACGAGCTGCGCGTCGCCCACGCTGGCCTCGATACTCTCGATGGCCTGAAGGCGCTCGCGCTCCTGCGTGATTGCCTCCGTTCTTGCAGTTGCCGCGGCCTGCTGCTCGATCTGAGCCACGAGGTCGGGGTACTGCGCTCTCATTTCTTCGAGGGTCATGGGTTTGTTTCCTCCTTCGTTTTTGATGGCCGGGGTCTCCGGCTTATTTCCAGCCGCAGCAGCGGCGTGGATGCTGTTGTTGACCGGGATCGCCCCGGGGATGTGTCTGAAGTTGCTGACGTCGTGCCTGATACCAGCCACGAGGAGCACCTTCTTGTCTGCGCTCAGGGCGGCAGACGGGCCCGCGTCGTCGAGCATGGTGTTGGCGAAGCCGTTGTCGACCGCCTCCTGACCGACCATCCACGTCTCGCGGGTCATCATGCTGCGGAGCTGGTCGACCTCGATGCCGGTCTTGGCGTGGTAGATCTCCGCGATGGCCCGCTCGCTGGCGTCGAAGTCCTTCTGGAGCTTCTTCAGGTCTTGCAGGTTGTAGTAGTCCCACAGGAGCCCGCTGACGCCGTGGATCATGACCATGCTGCCGGGGTAGACCTGCACCTCGTCGCCGGCGCACATGATGACGCTGGCCGCGCTGGCAGCGATGCCCTCCACGATGACGGTCTTGGTGCCGCTCAGGCCCTTGATCGCGTTGTGGATAGCGATGCCGGTGTAGAGGTCGCCGCCGCAGCTATTGATCTTGATGGTGATGTTGCTCTTGTCCTTCACGGCAGCCAGATCCTCGAGGAAGCCCTCGGGGGTGATGTAGAGGCCGGGCTCAGGCTCGCCCGTCCACCAGTCGATCGGCTGGCTGCTCATGACGTCGCCGTAGAGCAGGATCTCGCCCGTGTCGTCGCCGGTGCTGGCGATGTTCCAGAACTTCTGGAGCTTGCCGCCAGTAGGAGGCGCAGGGGCAGGCCCCGCGATGCAGCGGGGCGGGTTATTTGCTTTCATGGTGTTCGTCCTCCTTGAGTGCTTTGATGATTTCGTTCCGCAGCGCAGCCACCACGCCGGGCTCAGTTGCGCCTGATGCGCCACCGGTGCCGGAGGAGCTGCTGCCCTGAAGGGGCGCGTTTGCTTCGGCGAGCTTGGCGTTTTCGCGTGCGAGCTGGTCGACGTTGGCGCCCCACTGGCCGCCGTTGAGCCGGATCGTGCTCTGCTCGCGGGTGCTGAAGCCTTCGCCGACTGCGAGGATCTCAGCCGTGATCTCCTTGACCGGGTCGAGCTGGCCCTGAGAGGGGCCGATCCATTCGGCGCCGAGATAGGCGGCGCGGATCGCCGGATCCGTGAAAAAGCCCGGGGCGTCAATGCGGCCACGGGCGACGGCCTCGGCCATCCAGATCTCGTAGATCGGGGCACAGAAGTCAGCGACAAACCACTCGCGGCGCATTTTGAAGGCTTTCCACGCCTCCAGCAGGGCCGCACGGCTGGCGCTGTACGAGCTGTTGAAGGACTTCAGCAGCAGGTCGGCCGGGATCTCGAGCGCAGCGCCCACCTGTTCGCAGATGGCTCGCAGGAACGAGTCGAAGCCGCTGGCCGGCCGCTTCGGGTCGGCAAATACGACGTCCTCGCCGGGCTCCATGATGTTGATCTGGCCCGGGCCCATCTCGTACTCATTGGGATCGCGGCTCACCTCTGGCAGGCTGCTCCCCACTTCGTTGAATGGGTTGTCGGACGCCCCGGCCTCCGTTTTTACGAAGGCAGTGAAAAAGCTCTCGACGATCGCGGCTGTCAGCTCGCTCTCGGTGTACCTGCGAAGCTGAAGCAGCGGCTCGATCACCTGCGCCAGATAGCTGACGCCTCTGTACTGGTCAGGCCGCTCCGAGTCCATGACCTGCAAGATGTTCGGGAGGCCGGTGCGGTCTCCGTATGCCTTGACGCGCGTCCACTTGGTCGACGCCGTGCCGAGCTCGAGGGGGTAGGTGCTGCGGATGTGGTATGCCTCGATCATGCCGTTGGGGTTGACCTCGACGCCGTCGTAGATGGTGTTGCCGTTGGCTGCCTTGCCGGTAGTCGCCAGCAGCGGGGTCATGATGCCGGCGGCCGTCGGGGTTGCCACTCGGTCAGCCTCGACGAGGTGGATCCTGAGCGAGTAGGGCATGGTCGGCGTGGGGTCGTACTGCTTGATGACGGCGAACACGTCGCCGCTCACCAGCCACGAAGCGAGCGCGAGCTGCTGCATGGCGTAGAAGTTGTTCACGCCGGTGGCGTCGCAGGCTGCCTTGCGGTTGGCCCACAGGGCGAACTCCCGCTCCGTCTTTGCCTGCCACAGGTCAGCCGCCTCCTGATCCATGCCGAGGGCCTCGCGGTCGATCCGGCTCTGGAGCTTCAGGCCGACGCCGATGACGTTGGTGCGGTTGGTCTTGATGGCTGAGGTGGCGATCGGGGCCGCCATATAGAGCATACGGGCACGCTGTCGGAGGGTCGCGTTGTTGGCGTCGATGTCCTCCTTCGGGCTGCCGCTCATAGCCCTGAAGCCCTTGGTCGCTTTCTTCTGCCAGCTCGCGCCGGCGTCGCCGTAGCCCTTATTGACGGGGCGCGGCTGCTGCCTTCCGCTCTGCGGTCGGCTGTTGCGTTTCTTCTTGCTGATGTTGCTCACCTCCTTTCAGAAGATGGCAAGGGGCCGAGAGTAAAGGAGCGAAAACTCCCGGCCCGATGCCTATGAAAAAAGCCCCGGGCGGGGCTCTTTTCCGATGTTACCAGTCGCGGGGGACGACCCCCACGGCTTTGCGGGGCTTCTGCCCGTTCAGGGCGCCCTCGAGGTTGGCGATTTCCTTCTCGAGCTGTTTGATGGCGTCCCTGATCTGGCTCAGGTCGGTGTTGTACCTTGCCAGATTGCGGGAGCCGATGCCGTAGCTCTGGACGCCCCCGTCCAGCATCTCGGCTTCTCGCTTCAGGTAGAGCTCGAGCCGGTTCCTTTTGGCTGTGAGCTCTGCCTCGATTGTTGCGCGTGTTTTCATGTGGTGTCCTCCTTACCAGTCGTCGAAGGCGTTGGCCGCCTTGCTGCGCTTTGTCTTGGATCGGGCCTGCTGGCGTTGCTGCGCCGGCTTCTCCTCGAGCCCCTTGAGCCGTCTCTCGACGGCGTCCATGTCGGGGTTGATGATCTTCACGCCGGCCATCGCATAGTCGCGGCAGTCGAGCGCCTCGTTGCGGTTGTGGCCGGGCAGTTTCTCCCACGCCCAGCGGTCGCCGCGGCTGGTGTGTTTGAGCACCAGCTTCTCAGAGAGCAGGCCGTTGAAGTAGTTGAGATCATAGCCGGCGTCGGGGTTGCGGTTGAAGTGGCAATACCTCGGCCCGGGCTCCTGTACCTTGAGGCTCGCCATGATGGACGCCTTGCCGGCGTCGACGCCGAGGGTGTAGAGCCAGCAGGTGATCTTCTTGTTGTCGCGGATCGGCACCTTCGAGGGCGGTGAGACGAAGGGGATCCCGTCGCCGCCCTTGCCCTTGATAGCAAAGACGCGCTTGTGGATGCGGGCCCGGCAGGCTTCGTACACCTCTTGGGTGAAGTGGCCGCCGGAGTCGACACAGGTGATGGAGATCCGCAGGCCCCGGCCGTTCTTGAAGGTGTAGACGTGGTCGATCACGTCGTCGAGGCGCTGCCAGACCTCCGGGGTGTCCGGCCGGCCCATGATGTAGCCCTTGACGATGCCCCACGTCTCGCCGTAGTGGCCGTGGCCGACTACTTCGTACTCGAGGCGGTTGTCCTGCGTATCGACGCCGCAGGTCAGCACCAGCACGCCGTCAGGCAGCTCCACGGGGGTGCCGTCCGGCCGCGTGCCGTAGTCCTCGCGCCGGGCGAGCATGGTGTCCTCGTCCTCGAGGTCGCCGCGATCCTCCCATAGCTGGCCGAGCAGGGTGTTGTAGACGACTTTGAGCCGCTGTGGGTCGTTCTGCGCGTCGAGGAACTTGAGGACGATCTTCTGCCACGGCGTCCACGGGGAGCTGAAGGCGTTCAGCCAGAAGGAGCGCACGCCCTTGGCGTAGGCGTCGGGGTTTTCTGCGATCCACTTGGCCGGCTGCCGGCGCATGGTCTCCTCTGGGATCAGGCAGCCGCAGCCCGGGCAGGCCCACGAGACGCCGCCCTTCAGTTTCCATGTCTTTTTCCCGCGGATCCGTGTGGCCTCGGGCTCGAACTTGATGTCGTCGAAAACGATCTCGTGATACTCGCCGCACTCCGGGCAGCGGTGGCACCAGCGCTCCTGTGTGCCTTGGTAGAAACTGGTCTCGATGTTGCTGTTGCCCTTGATGGTCGGGGTCGAGACTTCGACGGCCTTGGCGTTGTAGAAGGTCGCCTGACGAGCTTCGGCCAGAGCCCACGGGTCGCCCTCGGTGCCGGCACTGACGGCCCAGCGGTCACGCTCGTCGCCGATGATGTACCGGGCGGGCGTGGAGGCCAGCGCTGAGGCGCTGTTGGAGCCGGTCAGGGTGAGCATACCGCCGGGGAAGGACTTCTGGAGGATGGTGTTGCCGCTGTCCTTCGCCTTGACGTCGTGGACTTTGGCCTTCAGCGGCTTGCTGTCGCGGATCATGGGAGCCACGCGCAGCCGGCTGAACTTCCTCGCGTCGTCGATCGTTGGGTGGACGTAGAGGATGCTGCCGGGGTCTTGGTCGATAATGTAGCCGATGATGTTCAGCTCGAGCTCAGACTTGCCGACCTGCGAAGCTGCCACCATTACGATCTTGTGCACCTTGGGATCCGTGAAGGCTTTCATCGGCTCCTCGAGGTACGGGGTGCGCTTGGTGCGCCACGGCCCGGCCTCGGCCGAGCTTTCGGGTGAGAGGCGGCGGTGCTTGTCAGCCCACTCGTCCACGGTCAGGCTCTCGGGCGGTGCGAAGCGCTTGACCGCGCCCGAGATGGCGGCGTTCAGCTTGGCGGCGGCTTTTTTAGTCGTCCGCGTCATCGGAGAGGTCGCTCCAGCCTTCCCGATCCCTTACCCGCCGCGCATATTCCTCGGGATCGTATTTGTAGGCGGCCAGCTCCTCGAGGATCTTGTAGACCTCGGCCCGGATGATCTCGGACGCCTCGGCTGCTGTCTGAGCTGCCACGACGTCGACGGCCAGACGACCGGGCAGGGCTATGAGCATTGACCTGATATTGTAGACGAGGTCGGTCATGACGGCCTCGACGTCCTCGCTGCGGTGCATGGTGCCCTCGAGCTCCTTGAGTTGGAGGGCGGCCATGTCGGCCTTGCTGCGCTTCAGGTCTGCCTCAGCCTCCAGCCGGCGGGTTTCGATCTCGCTGTCCTTCTTGGACGGCTCGCGGCCGTTGGCTTTGTCGCTGAGGTATCGGATGTACTTCTGGATCGTCGGCAGCAGGTCGTAGCGGTTGGCGTGCCCGTCCTTTGTGGCGGTGATGATGCCCTCCTTGGCGAGCTGCTGCACGCGGCGAGGATCCACGCCGAAGATGGCCGCGATGGTCTTGCTGTCGACGAGCTTCGTGTTGGGGTTGTTCGGCATGGCTCTCCTCCTTTCTCCGTGCCATCATTTTCGTGAGCTCACGAAAATGGTCAGGGCCGCGAAACGAAACGGCCCGAAAAAATTTTTTCCAGTCTGCGCGTTTTTTGGGCTCGCCAGCACCGCAGGCCGATCGGTTGCGTCACAGTACCTTCGGCGCGTCTGGACGTCGTGTGCGGCGCTCTGACGGCCTCTGTGGCGCGTTTTCTTGGCTGGCCGTCCGTCGGGTCGGCTGCGTCGCTTCGCGCGTCCTGTGGGCCGCTGTGGGGCCCTGCGGCGGCCGTTGGTGTGGCCCTACTTACCGAGGGCCCGGTCGAGGTTGTGCTGGAGTCGCTTGGCCGTCTCCTCTTGGAGTCTGGTCATGATCTTCTCGCTGGTCTTGTCGCTGGTTATCATCTGTGGCACCGAGATGGTGGTGAACTTCTGAATGTCGGTGCGGGTGCGGCTCATTCGCTGGAAGGGAATGTAGCCCACGCCGTCGGCCTTGGTGTTGCCGGTGCCCATGAGGATATTGTGCGAGCGCTCGGAGTATGGCCCCCCGGGCGTGCGCGTGTTCTTGTAGCGGCCGATGACTTTCTTCTGGCCCTTGACGACCTGCATCTTCAGTGTGTAGCTCTTGCCCGCTGGTGGGGTCTTGGGCGTCATGCCGAAGTGGACAGGGGTCAGCAGCCGGCCGGAGTAGGTGATCGTCATCTCCTCGATGGTCTCGCCTCTGACCTGTATGCTGCCGGCCATCTTCTTCGGCTTGGCTCCCTTGCCGCTGGAGGGCGTGATCTCTGACTTCTTGATGTTGTAGACCTGCGTCACCTCCTGAGCGATCCAGCCCGGGGCGCGGCTCTTGACGTCTCTGACCGTGGCCTTCACGGCCTTGCGGCCCTTCTCGTCGATCTCTTGGACTTGGTCGAGGAGCTTCTGAAGGTTCTCGACGCGCATGGTTATGGATCCCTTTGCCACTGGCTCACCTCCTTCAGGGCATAGAAAAGCCGCCGGGCGTGTGTACGCTCGACGGCTCGGTTGCCTTGTGGCTTCTCTTTGGTTGTTGGCTGGCTGGCCTTTGGACGTTGGCCGCGTGTGCGGCTTTCGTCCGTCTGTCTTTCGTATGATACAGAATACCACGGGGCCGGTGTGACTTTCAATGTCATTCGCTCCGTTTTAGTGTCATTTGCTGTCATTCACTTCGGCCTCGATCTCGGCGAGGCTCAGGAGGGCCCGGCCGTGGACTCGGTACATCCTCCTTTGGTAGGCGTCCGCTTTGTCCGCAAAGTCGGGACGGTTGCCATACAGCGCGAAGGTGACGTCCGGCCACTCGGCCCGGTCGAGATACTTGAGCTGGATGGTCAGGCGCTCGTCGGGGTCGTCCATGTGCTCGGTCATGGCTTCGATGGCCCGGCGCTCGGCTTTCTCCTCGGCCTCCTTCTGCCGGATTTTCGCCTCGAGCTCCATCTTCTTCTCGACGGCAGCGGCGACGGGGTTGGAGACGCCGCCCTGCGGCCGTGACATACCAGACAGATCAGGCCCGGACGGGCTGCCGATCGTGGCCTCCATGCGGTCGAGGCGCTCGCGCTGGTTGTCGATGTCCCTGAGCAGGGCCGTGTACCTGTGCAGCCGTTCCTTGATCCTTTTGGTTTTGGGTTGATCGTTCATTTCTTCAGGGCGTCACTCCTGCTCACCTCCTTCGTCGTCGGGCTCGAAGATCTCGGCGATGGCCTCCCGCGGGAGCTCCTTGCCTTGACGGACGCAGCGGACGTTATTCTTGCCTGTGATGCTGATGTATCGCTTCACGATCACGTCGGTGTATGCCGGCGTCAGCTCCATCAGGTACGAGGGCTGCCCGTGTGCCTCGCAGGCGGCCATTGTTGTGCCGGATCCTCCGAAGGGGTCATAGACGCCCTTGGCGAAGTCCGTGTTGTCGACGAGCTTCTCCAGCAGCTCGACGGGTTTCTGAGTGGGGTGCAGCTCATTCCCGGAGCGGGAGATGCTCAGCACGTTGCCGTAGCCCTTGTGGCCGTCGAAGTGTGTCGCGGCCCGGGCGCCGAACAGTATGAGCTCATGCTGTGATCGCCAGCCGACGCCCATGCCCGGCGTGCCCTTGTCCCATACGATCTCAGATTTGACGCCGAAGCCGGCAGCCTCCACCAGATCGAACAGATACACCCACATTCGCCAGTCGGTGAAGATGTAGGCGTAGAGGCACGGGATGTCGGTCAGGGCGCCGCGGATCAGGTTTTGGTAGCCTCGGGTGCTGAGGATGTCGTTGGCGATCTTCGGGGCCTTTCCGTCTTTGTGTGTCGTGCCGATGCTGCCGGTCGACTTCTGTGACTCCTTGCTGCCGCCTGAGCAGTAGGGCGGGTCGGTCAGCAGGATCTCCGGCGTCGCTCCATCCAGCAGTAGGGCGCGATCCTCCGGCCGGGTACAGTCTCCGCAGAGGACGCGGTGCTTGCCGAGGATCCAGAGGTCGCCGTACTGCGTGACGGGTTTGGCCGGCGGCGGGATCTCGGCGTCAGGGTCGCCCTTGAGCTCCTGATCGTGGACGGCTTCGGAGAGGGCCGTGACGATGTTGCCGTATTCCTCCTCGGTGTAGCCGGAGAGCATGAACGGGATCTCGCCCGTGTCTATGTCCGCAAATACCTCGGCGAGCATTTTGCTGTCGATCGTGGCGAGCTCTGCGATGCGGTTGTCGGCAGTCAGGTCGGCCATCTCCTCGGCCTCGCTGGCGTAGTTTTGGTAGTCGACCGGGGCCTCCTTCAGGTCGTCGAGCTCGGCGGCCATGAGACGGCCGTGGCCCTTTACGATGTAGCCGCTGCGGGTGCTGACGGTGATCGGCCCGCGCCAGCCCGTCGCCCGGATGACCGAGGCGAGGAGCTTGATCTGCTCCGGCGGGTGCTGGTTCGGGTTCTTCGGGTTCGGCTGGAGGTCTTTGATCGGCACGATGGCGTCATGGGCGCAGAACACGGGGACGCCGTCGGCGTATGCCTTCGGCTCCGCTGTGGTGATGTACTCGGCCAGCTCCGGCCCGTCCTGCGGCTGTGGTTTATCCTTTGCCATTGTGCTTTCCTCCTCTCTTGAATTGCCCGGCCTGCGGGCAGGTGGCCCAGTGTGGCCGGTATCCGGCGTCTGTGGCCTCAGCTCCGGGCACGATCTCGCAGCTTACGACCTCGCCCCGGGTGGTGACGATCTTGTCCTTCCCGCCGGGCGCTGCCTTGTAGTAGACCGGCGCCGGATCGCACGGCATGGCCTTCCCGGCCGGTGTCTTGATCCAGACGATCGGAGCGCCGCAGCCTCGGCAGGTTGCTCTATTCATCGGCGGTTCCTCCTCTCCAGCGACCTGATCGTCTCCTTTGTCAGCACGACGATCAGCACGACCACGATGGCGGCCAGTACGATCCCGACGGGGATCCAGATCGGGGCCAGCACCCACACCCACGGCCAGTCGATCAGGCGCGTGACCTTCAGTACGATAAAAGCGACGGCCAGCAGCGTCCAGAAGATGCCGCCGGAGCTGCCGCTGCTCTTGTTGTTGTCGTTCATGGTTTCCTCCTTTCAGTGTTTGCCGCCGGCGGTGACGCCGGCCTTCAGGGCACAGGTGGTGCACGCTGCGCGGAGCTCGGGCTCGGCTGCCATAGCCTGACGGGCGAGGTCATTCTCCCAGCACTCAGCTCCGCAGATCGGGCAGGTGACGAGCTTCCAGTCGTCGCGCTGCGGGTCGGGGATGTTGGCCTTCAGAGGCATGGCGAGGATCCCGCCGTCGCCGACCTTGTGCGGGGTGACTGTCACCTCCACGGGCTCGTCGGAGATCTTGGCGTCGAGGATCTCGTTGTACTTCTGGAAGATGGCCTCCTCGGCTGCCTTCCACTCGGGGCCGTGCTCGACGGCTTCGCCGGCTGCGACGTGGGCGAGCTCGTGGGCCAGCAGCTCAGGCCCGGCGCTGATCGGCACCTCGGCCGAGATGCAGACGATCGGCGTGCTGCCGTCGTCCGGGAATATGGTCAGGCCGTAGGCTGGTTTCCCTTCCTCGTCCTCGAGGCCCGGGACGTACTGCGCATAGTATTCGAGGCGCGGGTACAGCTCCCTGAAGGCGAGGGCGACGATGGCGGTCGGGTCGTTCATAAAGGGTGAGGCCATAGGGCCGATCACCTCGTAGCGCTTTAGGGCTGCATAGGTCTGACGCAGCAGCGCCCTGACTTCGTCCTTCTTGATGCCGTTGATCGTGGGCCCGTTCAGGAGCAGGTCGAGCATTTTGTCGCTCCAGTGTTCCATCGCGGTCGTCTCGCTCATGTATTGGGCGGCGCCTTCGACCACGTCGACGGCCTCCCGGGTCAGTGTTGTGTATTCTCTCATGCGTTTCTCCCTTCTGCGTCTTTTTCCGCGTCCTTGAGCCGTTTCACGATTTCGGCGGGCTCGAGGCCGATGTCCTCATAGGGGCCGAGGCGCTGCACGAGGTCGTCCTTCTTGGCCGGGCTCCAGTACCCGGTCTTGATGCCGTTGCAGCGTTGCGCGGTCAGTCTCTCCATGTGTGGCTCCTTTCTCTGGTTAGGCCCCGGGCCCGAGGAGCGTCATCTGCTCCGGCTCTGTGGCTGGATTGTCTGCCGGCTTTGCTGCCGATTGATCTAAATATGCTGCCGCCAGCGTTCGGGCCCACACGGCCTCGGTGGCGTCCGACCGGGTGGCCTTCCTGCGGCCGACCGTCTCGAGGACGCCGATGTCCTTCAGCTCGGTGAGCCTCGGGGCGACGTAGTTGCGGTTGAAATAGGGGATTTTCCCGGCGGCTACCAGCTCCTCGGTGATCTCGCTGGCCGTCATTTGACGGTCGCCGAGTGTCTCGAGGATCAGGCGGCTGCGCTTCTTGACCTTCGGCAGGATGGCGTCATAGCTCTCGCGCCGGGTCTCTTTGGTGATGCTGTTCATCGGTTCCTCCTTCCTGAGCGACCAGCTCGACACGATCGGCCGGCGCTCTGGTGATGCTGTGGCTGTTTTTATCGAGGAGGGAGACAGAGGTGCGCCGGGTGCCGGCTGCGTCATACCAGAGGATGTACTCGGTGATCTGCTGGTATGTGATGCCGTTATACCTGACCGGCAGCTTCAGCCTCATGGCCTCCGCGATCTGTTTGCTGTCCATTGGTTTCCTCACATTCTGCCGGCGTCGGCACTTCGTTCCCCCATGAGTCCCACCCCGGGGCGGTCTCTCTGGCGAAAAGCTCGATCCGTGGCAGGTCGCCCATCAGCTCGACGATCCTGTCGCGGACTTCGTCAGGTTTCTGGCTGTGCCTGCGCAGCGGGCTGAATACGAGCTGGCCCACGCTGGCGCTGATCCGCTTCGGCTTGCCTTTCACGGCCAGCAGGCAGGGCTCGGTATTGCCCCGAGTCCATCGGCCGAGGCCGAAGAAATAGCCGTTTCCGCTGCGGTTCTGTTTTACCCACTGGAAGGCGATCGACTTGTATGTAAAGCCCCACGCCTCGATCACCTTGAGGGCCTCCTTCATCATGGGGTAGGTCGCCCACATGAACAAAATGCAGTTATCAGAAGCAATACCCCCCCCCGCGACGTTGACGGGTAACTTGCATATTTCGTCGACCGTCATGGTGGGGTAGTGCTCGGCCGCGTTCCCGTTGCAGCCCTTGTCTGAGTAGCTCCACGGGGGATCCGCGTAGATTATGTCGTATTTCTTATCCGGGAAGGGGATCATGGTGTCACCTCCTGAGTGGTTTCTGGCCCTGCTTGTCCGACGATCCCGTGCAGGAACTTGATGTAGCCAGCCGTCGCCGGCACCTCGTAGGGAGCGAGCTCGACCTGCTTGACGTACTTGCGGCCGTAGGTCTCGGCCATGTCACGCCAGACCGGCCACGGGACGCGGTAGAAGTCGCACAGGCTGAAGCTGACCAGCACGAAGGCCACGGCGCCGAGCTTGTGGTGGGCTTCGAGGTCATCCTGCTGCTCCTGCGTGAGACGGCGCTGCTCGATGCGGTCATCGTCGGTGTGCTTTGCCTCGAAGTAGATGCTCTGGCCGCCCTTCAGGGTGCCGCCGTAGTCCGGCTGGGCCTGCTTGGTGTAGCAGGCGAGGAACTGGCCCTTGCGGTTCTTAGCCCCGAGCGGTTTCATGGGCTCCGGGGTCTTTTCGATCTTGGCGAGCCCGCGGTCGCGGTAGTATTCGCAGGAGGCCGAGATCATGTTCTCGAAGTAGTTGCCGGCTACTCTGGCCTGCTTGCCGGTGATCTGCGCCCTGATGTGGCGCTCGGCTTCGTATGGCGTCGGATCCGCGTAGCCTTCGGCGTTGGTGCGCGGGTTGTACTTAGTCAATAGGCTCACCTCCCGGCCCGATGTCGAAGTGGGCGCCCGGCTCAGCGGTGAGGCGTTTGGCAAGCTCGAGGATGATGCTGCCGTCGATCTCAATGTGGAGCGGGCCGTGGTCGAGGTTCTGATTGCAGACCGCCATCGCTCTGAAGGCCGGCAGGTGCAGCGTCACGCTGCCAGCGTCCTGCGGCTCAGGATCCGGGGCGGCAGCAGGAGCGGGCTCGACGCGGCTGATCTCCTCGAAGCCGTTCAGCACGGGGATCCCGGCAGCCTTGGCGACCTCGATCTCCCCGGCCATGCCCGCGGACGGGTGGGAGAGGCCGAAGGCCCACAGCTCGTCGCACTGGAGCACCAGCTCGCGGCCGAAGCTCAGGGCCAGCTCGCGCTCGGCCGGGATCGTGTCGTCCATGAACTGCGTGAGGTAGATGTGCGGGGCGATCGGGATGCAGCCCTTCATAGCTGCGGCCCGGCTGTATTCCTTGGCCCGCTGGATGTTGTTCTCGTAGTCCCCGCGGCACGGGGAGCAGATATAAACCTTTTTCATGATGTCCTCCTATTTCTGGCGCCAGCTGTCGCCGGTCAGGGCGATGGCTCTGCACATTTCCATCAGCCGGTCGATGGTGGCCCGGGCTGTGGTGTCGTCCCGGGTGTCCCGGGTGGTCATGCGTCGGATCAGCGTGTCGGCGTCGTAGTTGGTGGTCACTATGGTCGGCAGGTATGCCTCATAGCGGCCGTTGATGATGTTGTAAATGGTCGAGATCGCCCACTCGGTCGGGGGCTCTTTTCCCATGTCGTCGATGACCAGCAGCGGCACGGTCTTGTAGATCTTCAGGACGCTGCCCTCGTCGCCTTCGCTGCTGGAGTAGGTGCGCTTGATGCGCTCCAGCAGGTCGATCATGGTCATGCAGATGACCGGGCGGCCCTGAGCGATCAGGTGGTTGGCTATGGCTGCGGCGAGATGGGTCTTGCCGGTGCCCGGCGGGCCGGCGATAAACAGGCCGTTGCGGCCGGGCTCTGGCTGCCCCTGAACTGGCAGCAGCCTGTCGAAGCTGTCCGCGTAGCGCTTGGCGACGGCCGCGGCCTTCTGGTTACTGTCCGTGATCTGGAAGGTCGAGAAGGTTCTGCGGAGGAAACGATCACCCATGCCGGACTCGCCGACGATGCGCTGGATCTTGTCGCGGAGTTTTCGATCCTCCTCAGCCTTGCGCTCGGCTTCTTCCTTGGCCTTGCGTTCGGTCTTGGCCTTCTCGAAGGCTGCCACGGCGTCGGGGCAGGTGCAGCGCTCCGGCCCGTATGGGGCCCACCAGATACGATCCCCGAAGGGGAAGCCCTTGGTGTGGCGCGGTGCCCCGCAGAACTCACAGGCGACCGGCTTCGGGGTGCCCGGCAGATCTGCCACGGCCGGGTCGTTGCTGAGGATCCAGTTGGTGCCGCCGTCCCCGGCGTCAGTCGTCGAGGTCGTCTGCTGTCTTGAAGCCCTTCGAGTAGTCGCGGCCGGCGTCGGCTGCGCTGCTGCGTTCAGGATCTCCCCGATTTTCTGCATCTGTCGTCACCTCCTCGAGCTCGTTGTCCCATTGGCCGCCGTTCAGCCATGTGGCCGGGTTCGGTATGTAGCGGCCGTTGTCTCGGCGCCACTGTTCGCTCCGCTTCTGAGCGTTCACGGCCTGCATGATCTTCTCGTGCAGCTCGGCGTCCGGCCGCAGCCGTTTCCATGCCTTGAGGGCGTACTGTTTGGCGACTTTCTTCGGGTAGGCGCTCCAGAACTCTGCAAACCTGACCTCGATGGCGTCCTTTTTGCCCTCGTCAGCCCCCTCGTCAGAGGGGGAAGGGGGAGTAGTACCATCTGTACTCTTATCTACTCTACTCTGGTCTACTCTGCCTGCGGCTTTCTTGCGGCCTTTCTTCGGCTGACCACTGGCCGTTTGTTGGTCGTCTGCGTTTTCTCCTGCGGCTGCTGCGGCCGCGTCACGCCGACGCTGTGATCGCTCTTTTTCGGCCTTCCGCTGGTCGATCAGCTTGCCGGCGTACTCGTACCAGTCGTGGATCTCGAGCTCGCCGTCCTCGTTTTCGTCCAGCCAGCCGGCCCGGATCAGCGCCGCGGCCAGCTTTTCGGCGTCTCCTTCATACTGAGCAGCCCGGGCGATCATGCGGTGGGTGATGCCGTCGAGCTTGCCCGTGGGAGCATTGTCGAGGGCCCATAGCCAGAAGGAGATCAGCAGGCCCATCATGTGCGGGGGCGAGATCTCAAGCTCGTCAGCAGCTTCGAACAGCTTGCGGTGATCTTTGAGTGTCTGATGTACTTGGATCCATGCCACGGTCGTCACCTCCTCTTTGTGGCCGCGTGTCCTTGGCTCTTAATTGGTCGGCCTTTGGTCGGCCGTCGGTCGTTCTAAAACGGGAGATCGCTGTCATCGCCGTCCACCTCCGTGAAGCCGGAGGCGTCTGCGTACCCGGGATCCGCGAAGTCGTCGCCCTGCGGCTGCGAGCCCACGCTCTGGCCGTCTTTTTTGCTGTCGCTGAAGTTGATGTTCCTGACGGTGATCTCCGTGGCCTTACGGCGGTTCCCGTCTTTGTCCTCATAGGTTCGGCTGGTCAGCTTTCCGTCGACGATGACGAGGCGGCCCTTGGTGAGGTACTTGCAGGCGAACTCGGCCTGCTGGCGCCACGCCACGCAGTCGATGAAATTGGTGATCCTGTTGCCGTCCTTGGTCTTGCGGCCGGTGTCGCTGGCGAGCGTGAAGCTCGTGATCGCGGTGCCGCTTGTGGTGTATCTGAGCTCAGGGGTGGCCGTGAGGCGCCCCTGAAGTCCTGTGTGGTTATACATTAGGCTTGACCTCCTTGCTGGTTATGCTGCGCCGCTGCGGCGTCGAGCGAGTTGCAGATCTCGTCGTATTCCTGACGGGTCAGGGTGGCTGGATCCTGCTTCTTGTACTTCTCGAGGATCCGGGCGTCGGTGCGCTCGCGGCTCATGCCGGCGGCCTCTGCCTTCTTGTAGAGGCGGCCGAGCTGCGCGTCGCTGAGTCGGCCGGAGCTCTGGCCCTGTCCCTGACGCTGCTGGCCCTGTCTGGCGGTTCCTGCGCTGCCGGAGCCCTTGCCCTGTGCGCTGAAGTCGTTGTTGTCGGGGTCGTCCTCGCCTTGGTCGACCGTGAACTTCTCGAAAAGGTAGTATTTCAGGGCGTAGGTGTGGGCCGCGCCCTTGGCCTTGGCCGGGTCGTCGTTCCAGCCGATCGAGTGGATCACGGCCTCGATGGTCTCGTCCTCGTTGTCGAGGTTCGTCCAGCGGATCGTCAGGTCGGCCTCGTAGAGGAACATGAGCTTATCGCCGTTGCGGGTCTTGGTCTGCATGGTGATCCAGTACAGCGGGTCGCCGTTGTCTGAGTGCTTGGTGGCCGTCTCGGCGATGACGTCGAAGTCGACGCCGAGCTGGTTCATGGTCGGGGTGATCTTCTCCCACACGTCGTAGATCTTGGCGTAGGAGTAGCTGACGCCGTCGCTGTGCTTCTTCTTCAGGATCTCCGGGCAGGCTTTCCTCATTTCGACGAGCTTCTGCCGGAGGGAGAGGCAGGAGGCCACGTCAGGCAGGGCCTCCGCGGTCTTGGCTGCCGCTGTGGTTTTCTTTTCTGCTGCGGTTGTCATGGTGGGCCTCCTTTACAAGTCGACCTTGAAGATGTCGGGCTGCTCCGTGACGGTGATGCCTTCGACGATCTCGCCGGTCTCGGTGATGGTGGCGACGCTGCCGACGAAGGTGAGCCCCTTCTTCAGCTCGCCCCACTTGGCGCTCTCCTCGGTCTTGACGTAGTCGCCGAAGCCGTTGGCCTTCAGCCACGGCACCAGCTTCGCGTCGTCCGGCGTTGCCTTGGTGCCGCCCTTTTTGAGGGTCAGGGTGCCGGAGAGGAGGCGGTATTTCTCGGTCGTCTTGGTGGTCTTGTGGGGTACGGTGCGGAAATACTCGGCGAGGCAGCTCGTCAGGTAGGACGTGCCGTTCTCGAGCCGGCGCTTGGCTGCCTCCATCTTCTCGGTGATGGCTGCGACCTGCTGGTCGGCCAGCTCTTTCAGGCGGTCATACTCCGACGCTCCTCGGCTATCTTGCGGACGGCCCAGTCTGCGCAGCGGTCGTCCGTGATCCTGAAGCGCGGGGTCTCCTGATCGGCGACGCTGCCGATGTCAAACTCCTCGAGCTCCTCGAGGGTGGCAGCCGGCAGGGCCTCGGCCTGCTGAGCTGCCGAGCTTTCCTCGGTAGCTGCTGCCTGCTGTTCTGCGGCGATGGCCGCGTTGGTTTTATCGCTCATGGGTTGTTACTCCTTTCTGTTTTTGTCTCTCGGTGAAAAGTGCCGGCAGGAGAGTGGCAATTAACAGTACCCCCCCCCGCGAGTGCGGCGGCTTCTTCGATCCTTTTGGCGGCGACTTTGTACCATTTTTCGTCCTGCTCGATCCCGATGAACTTTCGCCCCGCCGAGATTGCTGCAGCGCCGGTCGTGCCGCTCCCCATGAAAAGGTCGAGTACGGTGTCGCCTTCTTTAGTGCTGTTCTCTATGAGCCAGCGCATCAGATCTTCAGGCTTTTCCGCGGGGTGATCGTGCGGTTTTTTGCTCGACCATTTGAAACGCTGAATATCAGGGAGCCCTCTGTTCGGTATCTGAAATTCAGGCATAGCAAACAGGGCAACGAGCTCGTAGGACGACCGGAGCCCTTTGTAGCCTCCGTGGCCTATCCACTGTTTGTCCCATACGAGCAGCGACTCGATGGGCCATCCTGCATCGCAGGCCGCCTTCTGGAAGGTCACGAAGCTCCTCCAGCTCATACAAGTCCAGAGGCAGCCGTCAGGCTTCAGGTGCTCCCTGACCTTGCGGATCCATGCGGTGTACCAGTGGGCGCCGTTGCAATAATCGCTCCACGGGTTCAACTTGCCGTTTCCGTCGCTCTTGGTGTTTATCATGTACGGAGGATCTGTGACTACTGCCGATACCATTGGCAGGTCGTCGATGATCTCAAGGCTGTCTCCGCGGTAAAGTGTGTATTTCTCCATCATTCCGGGCTCCTTTCTGTGAAAAAGCGATGGCCGCCGACCTCGGTGACGAAGGTCTGGCTCTCGTGCCATGTGCTTGTGACTTTTGCGGGGTTGTAGAAGAACATGACCGGCTCGTCGGTGATGAACTCGCCGGCGTCAAATACTGCCGCCACGGCCTCCCTGACGCTGTCGGTCGGCTCCGGGCGGGCCGGTGCATACTTGAACGTCACGACGACCTCGGAGGGCTGCGTGCCGGTCTTTTCGCAGGCGTTGAGGATGCACTGTGCGACCAGCATTTGCCCCTCGAAGGACTCGCCGCCGGCTTCGGCCATGACCACGCGCTCGACGACGTCGCGCTCTGCTGCGCTCAGCTCGAAGCGTGGGGTCGGTGTCGGTTCTGCTGCCGGCGTCTGGATTGGGGTCTGCGTTTCGATGACCGGCCGCGGCGTCACCACTGTGGCCGTCCCGGGCTTGTCCGGGGTCAGCGCCCCGACCACGACGTAGATCAGGGCGGTCAGGGCGGCAGCAGCGAGCAGCAGGCAGGTGATTTGCCGGCGCAGGTACTTGGCGCGGCGCTTCTTTCGTGCTATACTGTACGACGAGCGAGATCCGACGGCTGGCTGGCCTGTTCTTCTCGCAGGGGTCGCCTGATTGCAGCAGGCGGCCCTTTTTGTTACTGTTGCCATTGTTTTCTCCTCTCAGCTCGTAGCTCTGGCTGCCATCTTCGCGGCGTAGTCCGCGAGGGTGAAGTCGCTGAACTCCGTCTCTCTGACGGTGTCCGCTGCCAGCAGTACGAGGCACTCGTTGTTGTAGTATTCGACCTCCGGCTCCCGTTTCCGGCAGAGGTCGAGCTTGCGGCGGGCGTAGGGTTCGCTGCGGTTCCAGACGTCGTCCGGGATCCAGCGGTCGAGGTATTCCTCGACGCGGTCACGCAGCTCCTCGCTCGTGATTGTAATCGGCGAGCTCTTGCTCATTGTCCTCACCTCCGGGCCATGCGGGCCGGGAGGGTTTGTTCCGGCCGCGTCATGGCTTTGTTGAAGCCCTGCGGCTCATATCTGACGCCGACGATCCTGCGGCCGCTGACGCCGTACTTCGGGTTGTAGCCGAACAGGTTGACGTAGGCAGCGAGGTCGTCACGCTCGTCGTCCATCGCCTTCAGCACCTCGAACAGGGCCAGCACGTCGTCGATCGCTCGGTGGCTGTTCTGCACCTTGTCCTCGAGCTCATAGGCGAGGATCGCGTTGGCGAGCTTATGAGGGTAGGGCCGGCGGTCTTTGTAGACTGTCAGGCTGTCCAGCCAGTCGATCCGGCCGACCTTGGCGCCGCGCAGCAGGCCGCGCAGAAAGCAGGCGTCGAACTGTGCGTTGTGGGCGATCATCAGGACGGGGCCCGGCTGCATGAGCTTGGCGATCTGGCTGGCTGCCTTGGCCGGCTGCACGCCCTCGGTCTGGAGGAGGGCGTCGGTGATGCCGGTCAGGCTGACGATGTTCTCCGGCAGCGCCTCGCCCTCGGGCAGCTTGATGAAGGTGTCCATCTTGCCGGCGATCCTCAGCCCGCCGGAGGCCGTGCGCTCCACGCGCAGGGCCGCCAGCTCGATGATCTGATCCTTGTCGAAGTCGAGGCCACTGGTCTCGGTGTCGAAGATCACGAGGGCCTTGTACTTGTTCAGGAGGGCGGTCAGGTTACTCATGGGCTGCCTCCTGTTCTCTGGTGGCTCGCAGCGTGCCGAGCATGAAGGAGGCCGCAGCTCTGAGCTGCTCCTCGGTGGCGAAGCTGCCGCCGAAGCTCTCGATCAGCTCCTTGACGATGTCGCCGGCCTGCTCTGCGGTCACGTCCTGCTCGTCGAAGGAGATCAGGAGATCGGAGTCCAGATAGCAAGCGGGGCGCAGGCCGTAGTAGCCGAGGTAGGCGATGCTCCTGTTCAGCGTGCCATCGGTGTGGACGAGGCGGGCGCTATGCTCGTACCCATTGGAGGCCGTGCTGACGGCCGTGGACAGCCACCACCAGTCATCTGCGTTGGGGATCACGTCGCGGTTGCGCCGGTACTGGTCGACCGTCAGCAGGAAGATGGTGACGTTGCAGGTGCCGTAGTCCTTCAGGCCGTCGTCGGTCGTCAGGTCGAGCTCACTCGTCAGGAAGGCGCTGGAGCAGCCGGCGGCGTCGATCAGGGTGTCGAGGAAGGGGCCGTTCAGGTAGCGCAGGCTGCTGGACTTGCTGAAGTCGTTGCAGTTGCCGTCGTCGAAGGCGCGATCCTCGACGATCTTCTCAGTCAGGCAGAGGGTGCCGGTGGCGTTATGTTCCAGCACGACCCAGCGCTGGCCGGCATAGTTGAAGGCGGTGCCGCGGGGCGCGGTCTTGAGTGCTTTTTTCATGGTTTTGCTCCTTTCGTTCTTGGCGGCCGGCCCTTGGGGCTGGCCTGTATATTCTTCAGCGGTTCGCCGGCGCGGATCCGGCTCTCACAGTGCGGGCAGATGTAGCCGGTGCGGGGGATCTTCTGGTAGATGCTGACGTTCCAGTCGAGCCCGCAGCCGACGCATTTGGCGGTCATGAGCTCCCACCTCCTTCCGCGGCCAGAGCGGCGAACACAGCCCGCCTGATGCGGTTGCGGTACTTCTTGCGGGTTCTGGCCTTCTTGGCGTGCTTGGCGAGGTGCAGCCACTTCCTCGGGACGATGCCGGCGGCCAGCGCCTCCATGAAGCGCTCGGCCGTTTTCTTGGCCCAGTCGATGATCGGCTTGAACGCCTCCATCAGAGCGCGGGCCATTTCCTTGACGGCCTCGGCTACACGGTCGAAGGTTTCGAGGATCTGCTGCATGGTTTCCGGGCTGATATGTAGGCCGGCGGCCGTAGCGGCCAGCTCGTCCAGCTTCTCGGCAGGCAGGCCCGGGGCCTGTGCTGCCACGACGGCAGCGAGCTCCTCCCGGGCTGTTCTGGCGTCCTGCATGGCCTCGTAGTCGCTGAGGCTCATGCTCCCGTCGTAGGTGTACGGGTCAAGCTCGTCGTCCGGGCCCTCGGCCAGACGTTCGCAGAATGGGAGGCCAGCGGCCTCGGCGGTCTTGCGAGCCTCCTCGATGGCGTTCAGCCCTTGCTCGACTTCGTAATAGTCCGCGAGGCGGTTGTGGCCGCCTTCATAGTGCCAGCGGATCCCGGCGGCGATCTCGTCGATGGTCATTCCCTCGCCGAAGTGGCCGCAGTAGTAGCCGTTCAGGACGACGGCGTCCGGGTCGGTTTTCAGGATCCCGATGGCGTCGTTGAGGTCGTCGGTTTCCCGCTCGCCGCTCCCGAGATCGCTCCAGAGGGTCAGGGCGCTCCACGAGCGGCCGGCGCGGTACACGATCACCCAGCCGATGCCGTCGCGGATCTCCTCCGCGACGTCTCGGGCGATGTCTCTCAATGCTGCCATGTCTGTTCCTCCTTTTCTTTTCAGCAGTAGGCGAAGATCGCGGCGATCTGCGCCTTGGTCGCTCTCTGGTAGCTGGAATAAAAAACACGACCGCCGACTTCTTGGTTGATGGCATAGTGGCCGTCGGCGTAGCGCTTAATGAGCCACACCTTGCGAGGGTTCCACTTGTCAACCTTGCGTGTCAGGGTCGTGTTGTTTCTTCTGCTTCTCATGGGGGTCTCCTTTCTTCGGCCCGGCGCGGAGCCGGGTGATCTTGGCTTATGTTTCGGCCGTTGCTCGTTTCTTGCCCCTGCGCTTGAAGTTTTCACGGAGTCGCCTCTCGGCGAGCTCTGCGCTGTACCCCTCGCGCTGGTTCCTGTCCAGCGTGCCGGTCGCACCACGCTGGAGCTCCTTGTAGATCGTGGTGTAGTGGACGGAGAGGCGGGCCGCGATGTCAGCCGGCCGGTCTCCGATCAGGTGCCACGCCTCGATCTTCTTCCTGTCCTCGAAGGTCAGGTAGCGGTACTTTCCCGTCGGTCTCACCTCCGTCTCATTTGGTCGATAAAAAAGAAAAAATGCACAGCGGACTCGGTTGGAGTCTCTGTGCATTTAATATTAGCGGACGCGCGTGGATATTTTCCGCACCTGCCCGCTACAATTTTGCCTGCGGTTGTGTTATACTATAAAGGATATGGGCAGCTTTGCGCTGCACCGCTTACAAAAGGAGAACTTTTCATGCCACACGACATCGACCACAACACCGCCGCCCAGCGCCGCACCTCCAAGCTGCTGGCCGCCATGGCCATCTTCATCTGTCTGGGCATCGTGGCTTACATCATCCTCACCCTGCTGGTCAACCGGCAGACCCCCGCCAACCCCGACACCCACTACACCGGCACCAACGGAGTTTCGGTGTATTACGACAGCAGCATCTGGAAAGTCTGCCAGATGACCGAGGACTCCACCCTTGGAACCGTGCTGGAGCTGGCGACGGCCGACTCGGCTGACGGCGCGGAGGATTATCAGGCCGTACTGCTGCAGCGCGGCACCGCCGACACCTACCCGGACTTCATCGACGATTCTGAGAAGGACCTGAAGCAGGCTTACGGCATCATCAAGCCCCGCACCGCCAACATCACGGTGGAAGGGGCTGAGGTCACTGCCGTGCGCTGCGATATCCAGACCTATTATGCCGTGCTGGCCACCATCACCTACGACAGCGGCGATGTGGTCTATGTTTCGGCCCTGACCAAGCTGGCCTCCATCAACGACATCGTCAATCTGGTGGAAAGCGTGAGCCTGTCATGAGCGAGCAGCGTGCCATGCAGCGGCTCTGCGGCCTGATGCGCAAAGCCGTGCAGGATTACGAGATGCTGGCCCCTGGCGACCGGGTGATGGTGGGCGTGTCCGGCGGCAAGGACAGTGTGGCCCTGACGGTGGGTCTGGCCATGCTGCGGCAGTACATCGGCTTTGACTATGAGGTGGTGGCGGTAACGCTGGACCCTCAGTTCGACCACCAGCCCATGGACTACACCGCCCTGCAGGCCCTGTTTGCCCGGTACGGCATCCCCTACCACATCCGCCGCACCGAGATCGGCCCGGTGGTGTTTGAATACCGGCAGGAAAAGAACCCCTGTTCCCTCTGCGCCAAGCTGCGCCGGGGTGCCCTGCACACCGCCGCGCAGGAGCTGGGCTGCAACAAGGTGGCGCTGGGGCACCATCTGGACGATGCTGTGGAGACCTTTTACATGAATCTCTGGCGGGAGGGCCGCATCGGCTGCTT
>ENA-UONS01001005-UONS01001005.1-human-gut-metagenome-genome-assembly--contig:-CS19-NODE-1005-length-28847-cov-13.059808_pt1 | contig 28847 bp, 27 predicted proteins | sample MGYA00242458_ERZ724005 | MGnify/ENA metagenome assembly ERZ724005
GGGCGATAACTTCTTCTAACTTCCTCTAACTTCTGATTTCTTAGACGCGGATTGCACGGATGAAGCGGATTTATTTTTTTAAGTTGACGAGTTGACGGGGATTACTGACCACTAACCGCTTACCGCTCATCACTAAACAATTGGCCTTTAACTCCTAAGCCCACCTTGGTGGGCGATAACTCCTTTTAACTTCTTTAACTCCTTCAAAATTAGCTTCGCCTATTTATGTAGCTCCAGTGCCTGGTATCTTTTATAATCAGGCGACTCCTTCTGCACCGGCAAAGGAAATTCTTTGTCAAGAACCTGTTGCCGCTTCACGGCAGACACAGAATCTGCCTCCGTCACTGTCTCCCAATAGGACCAGTCCGATTCCGACAGCGAGTAATTGCCATAGACAGGAAGCAAATACGACGCCCCGCTGCGCCCGTCATAAACCATGTAGACCAGCGTAAAAGCCAGCAATGCCACAGCAGCCATCGCTACCCAGCGATAGACAGGAGTCGGAGCATCTTTCTTTTCTAAGGCTCTCACCACCTCCTGTGCCGACGCATACCGTTCCTCCGGTTTCCGGCGTGTACACCGTCTCGAAACTGCCGCCAGCCTGTTATCCTTCAGCTGCTCAGCCATCTCTCCCATCATGATACCCAGCGAATAAATATCCGCACGCAAGTCCAGCGGCTGCCCCACCTTCAATGCCTCCGGTGCAATGTAATAACGCGTACCAGCCGGAATCTTCAAGGCATCGTAGTTGTCACAGTCCGACAGGCCGAAATCTATCAGCTTAATGTTATGGCCATTATGCGTCACCAGCACATTTTCCGGCTTCAAGTCGCGGTGCACAATCTGCTTCCCGTGCAGATAGCCCAGCGCGCTGCATAGTTCCGCCACAAACTTTCGGGCAAGTACCGGTGTCAGCAACCCGCGTTTCATCACCTCCCGCAGGGTCATCCCGTCAATATACTCCATGACGATGCAATGCCCCAGCTGCGGCAGCGTCTCCCAGCCCATGACCCTGCACACATGCGGATGCTCCAGCTGATAACCGATATCAAACTCCTTGCGCAATGCCTGCTCGTAAAAGGCATTGCCCACATATTCCGGCTTCAGCGCCTTCAGTATGTGCAACCTGTTATACCGCTGGCAGCGGAACAAACGCTCAAACCCGAAAGCAGAGACATATATCTCACACAAATTGGAGAAGCTCTGCTCTCCTGCCTGATAATCAGCGTCTATGAATCCTGACGAAATCGTATTATCTGGCATCTGACAACGTGTTTAATAAAGTCAACCCACCATTGCGCCCCGCCAGAAAAGACGAAAGCCTCTCGCCGCTGCGCCACACATAAGGCAGGAAAAGCGGTTGCCCCATCATGAATGAAACGACTTCAAAACGGTCTCCTACCAACAACTTGGACTGGTGCGACTCCTTCACCTCAAACAAGTCATTACCCTCATAGCGCAAACGCAAATAGCGGTTGGGCGACCATCCTATTTCCAGCTCCGTCCCCGGCCCCAGATCCTTCGTCAAGACCTGGTAGGCAGAGAAAAACGAGGAATTATACACATTACTTGTCTTCAGCCAGTTACAGAACTGCTTGAAGTTCGTATGCCCCACATAACTCGACAGTATATCCAACGTGCGCATACGCGGCAAATGCGAATCATTCACATACCCCCACAAACGTTTCAAGGTGGAAGTCGACACCACATCATTCACCTGCTGTTTCAAATAAAGGGAAAATTCATCAAAGTCTGTCGAAGTATGCAGCGGCCTCTGATACCTGTTCTCGACCTGTATCAACAGTTCTGCTATTTCCGGTTTATATATATTCATATAGACAAGTAAGTGAGTTATTGGTTTACAAGCCTTTAAGCGTCATCATTACTGCAAGGAAACAGTCAAGATGCTCAAAAACTTCACAACCGTTTATCCATGTTTTTTCCGTAAGCAAAGATAATAAAAACGGGCCAATTACAGCCATATTTTAATAAAAATTTCTGAAGCAGTAAGGTATTATCAACCCGTGTCAGCCGACAAGACTTCAGAGACAAACTGACAAGGTCAAATACCTGTTATTCCACACTAAATTACCCAAGAATTCTTGTCAACTTATTTTCTTGCCAACTTGTTAACTGAAAGTTGAGCTTGCAAAATTTAAACACGCTCTTAATTCATTTTACCTCGTAAATTATGAAAGTTGAAATAAAACATCTACTTTTGAAAAGCATTCAGCTGAAAAATGCGCATGATACGGCAGCCTTGAACAATGCCCTGCTAACAAGTATTCGCACGTCAAGACCAGCAAGCCGTTTTCATGAGGCAATACAATCAGGGAAATTTCCCTCCCGTTACGAAAATCATTTTCAGCCGTCAGAAAAAAATAAATGGAGAAACCGACAGATGAAAAAAGAACTTTTACACTCATGCCCGGAGTTGATTGATTATATCAACGAGATAGGTTTTCTTCCCTTACTGCCAATGGGAATCCCGGGATGGTCGGCCGAAGAGTGTGTGGATGAAGACTGCCAATACACCGCGCTGGCCGAAGGCGGATGGGAATGGCCGCTCTGGAAGTGGAAGGGGGCCATCCTGCAGGAAAGCGGTTGCGCATACGGCAAGTTTTTCGACCGCAAAGCCGCATTCATCAGCCGCGAGTGGTGGCCCGAGTTTTGCAACTACCGGCGAAGCGTCTGTCCCCGTCCGGCAGAAGGCAGCATCGAAGAAAGTATTCTTGACATTTTAAGGACAGAAGGAAGCCTCATCACCCGCGAACTACGTGCTGCTTGTGGCTTTACGGGAACCAAAATGCGAAGCAAATTTGACGCGTACCTGACCCGTCTGGAAATGGGTGGCTACATAGTGACCGAAGACTTTATCTACCCTCATGACCGGCACGGACGTGAATATGGCTGGGGATGGTCCTTGCTCACAACACCGGAAGCCCTCTTCGGAAAAGAAGCATGCCACCCCGAACGTACCCCACAGGAATCATACGAACGCCTGACAGCACATTTCAGAAAAATCTTACCGGACCCTTCCGGCCGACTATATGATTTTTTACTAAAATAGTCCGGTACCTGCGTTTCGCCAAACGTGACTATCGCCTATAATAAGCGAAATCCGTATGGTTCAAACGCCCTCTGCATATTATCCTCATATTTAACTTGAATATGTCACGCATTAATGCTATATTTGTAGTCAGTATAGTAATCATCTTCTGTTGGCTACCATGATGGATATACCAAGAAAACCATTGATGCACTTTGTGAATCCGTTTACCGACATTGGATTCAAAATAATCTTTGGACAAGAAGCAAGTAAGGATTTGTTAATAACGCTTCTCAATGAACTCCTTTTGGGGGAACATCATATTGAAGACTTAACATTTCTGGATAAAGAAGACCGCTCCAACAACATCTCGGACAGAGGTATTGTTTACGACCTTTATTGCCGCACCTCAACAGGTGAATATATCATTGTGGAAATGCAAAACCGCTGGCATAGCAATTTTCTGGACCGTACACTTTTCTATGTATGCCGCGCCATCAGCCGCCAGACTGAAAATCCTGACGCAATAGCCGTCAATGAATTATTACAGGCCAAATTGGAAGGACAAAAAGGAAGTCAGATAGCCAAAGAGGAAGCAGTAGCTTATGGCAGACAACAGAGCAAGAACTATGGCGACAGATATAAACTTTCTACCGTATATGGTATTTTTCTGATGAACTTTGAGGAAGAGGGTCTGGAACCCAAATTCCGCACAGATACGGTTATCGCCGACCGCGAAAACGGTCGTGTGGTCAATGCCCACTTTCGTCAGATATATCTTCAGTTTCCTTTCTTCCAAAAGGAACTGACTGAATGCAAGACACTATATGACAAATTAATTTACACATTAAAGAATATGATGTACTGGAACAGAATGCCGGATGAACTGAAAGACCAAGTATTCCAACGGCTAAACCAGCTGGCCGCCGTGGCCAACCTGTCCGAAGACAATCGCATTGCCTACGATAAGGCAGTGGACAGCATCATGATTGGAATTGCGAGGGATGAAAGTATGTTGATGAAAGGAATACAGCAAGGGGTACAACAGGGACGTATTACGGAAAAACAGGAAAATGCACGAAACCTGAAAAAGTTGGGCGTAAGCATAGACATCATTGCCCAGGCAACCGGACTTACAGCCGAAGAAATTGATAAGCTGTAACCTGACTGCTTCATAATGATTGATATTTTCGTGGTGAATCATTTTTTATCCGCGCAATCCGCGTCTAAAGAATATCAGTCACTCATCCCATTATACGCCATCCCTCCGCACGGTCATCCCGGCCTTGAGCCGGGAACTACTAATACACAAAAATGGACGTAAGTTCCCGCATCAAGTGCGGGATGACGGTCTAAAGACCGTAGGCTGCGCGATAGATATTCTTCCAGCTGCTCACAAAAATCAAGACTCATTTCCTGTTCATTCTCCACTCTCAACCCTCCACTCTCCACTAACTTACTCCTCGTCAACTAACTCAAAAACACCAGCCCATCACCCTCCTCCCGGAGGCGCCCGTATTCTGTACAAGCCCATCCCAAGCATCACCTCTTCAGCCCGGGAAACAGCAGGCTTACGCCCTCCTCGTAGATACGCTGCGCATCTTCAGGAGTCGTAAATTCCCTGAAAGCATCCAGAATCTGGACATAACAATCTATCTCAAAATTATAACGCCCTTTTTTATATCCTCCAGGTCGTTTTGCATCAGACAGCAGGCACTGCGGAAGGCCTCACGCACGATGCCCAGCCTCTTGATTTCCGCTTTAAGGAATCTGCCAAATTCCTCATGATTCGACATAAACCGTCGTTTTGATTGATTCATAATGTTACTGGTTTTAATTTGCTCCAACGCTCGCGCCACATAACCCTATCGGCCACTGGAAAAGAGCGTGCAGCGTGATTTAGTTTGAATAATTCACTGATATAGCCAAGCCAATCAGACACGATGGCCGGCATTATATGGTAATGTGCTGATGATTCTATTAATATTAGTTAAATATAACAGATTTTTTACTCCTTTGTACTAACATGTCAGTACGGGTATTTATAAAAATTCGTGTTAAATTAGCCACATAATTTTAAAAAACAATACCATGAACAAACATGCAAACAGCCAGGCAGCACCCTCGGTCTGCCAACTCATCCGCGTATGGAGAAGTCGCAAAATTTCTGATACCATCATCACCAAACTGCTGGAAATGTACTTCGGAATACCCGGATATATGAATGAAAAGGGTGCATATCCCATTGAGAACTTATACGACCTGAGTCGCTCACTCCGATTTAGAGGCACCCGCCATCTGGTGGAAGCTGTGCAACAATGCGGTTCTTTTGTCATTGAAAAGGCCGATAATCCCTATTCAATAAAAAATATATACTCCCCGGTCATACAGGCGCAGCTTTGTAAGACGGAGTTACCTGCAAACGATTTGCCAAACAAAATGCCAAACAAAATGCAAACGAGCAATGATATATATAATATATATAATCCTAAAGGAGAAGAATCGTCTGTCGACGAGCAGTCGCCTGACGGCGAACAGCCGTCAGCGGCTGTCCCTTCTACTGATAAGGATATAAAGTCCGATAAAAATAATCTGACAACAGAAGCATTGGCCGTTGCCCGCGAGTTTTTCCACCAGCTCAACGAATCGTCCGAGCAACGCTCGCAAACGCTCACGCCCCTCATCGACCGCTTCCAGCAACAGGAAGGCATCACCCGCGAGCATGCCCGAGAAAATGTCATTTACCTGGTCAACGAGCTGCTGATTCCCTACTTCGCCTCCCAGCCTCACTTCCTGCGCACCAGTCACGCCGGTCGCCTGGCATGGCTCAACAACCTGCTGAAGTCTGCCCACGGTGCACACCTTATCGCCCAGGCCGCACAGGCTTGCCGCACCCGACGCCTTGCGCAGGCCGCCGAAAATCGCTCCCGCCTCCGCGACAACCATCCGCTGTCGCCCCACGAATGGACCGACCCTGCCACCTCTTCCCGCTTCTACGACGACGAGGACGAAGGCATGGTATCCATCCCCGCCGACGCCCCTCCCCGACCGTCCGACACGGCCGTGTGGAATGTTATCAGCAAAGAATGGCGACAGTAAGCAGTGGTGAGTGATAAGTGGTGAGTGGTGAGTATCTTGGTCAGAAGTTAAAGGAGTTAGAGAAGTTAGCGTTAGCGAAGCGAACTAGAAGTTAAAGCCGATACAATGCGAATCAATAATGGCACACAGATGACACAGATGGGACGGATAAACGCGGATATATTTTAATGCTACTACCGCCCGGATAGTCCCCCCGCACTCACCACTTATCACTCAACTCTCACCTCTCAACCCTCCACTCTCAAAGCTCTCCACTCTCAACCCTCAACCAACTTACCCCTATGAATCCCTTCTACTACCTCAGCAACTTCCCCGAACGCAAGAGCGTCGGAAAGAACTATGTGGCCGAGTGCCCCAAGTGTCATAAGAAGAACCTCTACATCTCCAAGTCCACCGGCCTCATGCACTGCTTCACCGCAGGCTGCGGCTTCAGCGGCAAGCTGAAGGACTTCTGGGAAGAACGGCCGTTCTACGGCTCCCAGCCAGCCCCAGCGCAACACCGTGCAGCGACAGTCCGCACCACCGGCCTGCACACCACCACGGAGAGTGCGCCGCGTACCGACGTCGCCATGATACCCGCCGACTACAAGCGCCTGACGCCCGAAGTGCAGGCACGCATCAAGTCCCTGGCCGACGACCCGGAGTCGCCCGACGCCGACCGCCAGGCCGCCCTGCGCTACCTCGCCCATCAGGGCATCTCGCCAGCCACCGCCCTGGCCGCCCGTGTGGGCTGCCTGTCCCACCGCTGCTACGGCAAGGACGACAAACAATCGGCAGGCAGCATCTACCACTGCATTGCCTATGTCAACTATATCAACGGACAGCCCGTCAACGCCAAATACCGCTCGTGCGACCCCTCAGCCGCTCCGGCCAAAGACGCCGACGCAAAGCCCGAATATACCAAGTTCTGGGCACAGGACTCGCCCACCACGCCCTGCGCACCCTACAACATCGACTGCATCAACCCGCTGCTGGTGCCTGACGACGAGATACCCCGGCTCATCATCACCGAGGGCGAGAAAGACGTGCTGTCGCTCCTCGAAGCCGGCTACCCTCATGTCATCAGCGTGCCCAACGGAGCCGCCAGCGACCTGCGCCGCACCTTCGAAGCCTTCGACAGCTGGTTCGACCAAGTCCGCGAGGTGGTTATCTGCGGCGATACCGACCTGCCGGGACGCACCCTGACCAGGCACCTCACCGAATACTTCGGCATGCGCAGCCTGCTCGTCACCCTGCCCGACGACTGCAAGGACATCTCCGACGTGCTGGTCACCTACGGCCCCGCCGTCGTGCGCGACATCATCGAGTCGGCCCGTCCGCCCTATACCACCGACCTCATCACCGTGGCCGAACGCTCCGACGAGGTATTCCAAGTGTTGCAGGGCCAGTACGACCGCGGCTACAGCGTGGGCTACGGACCGCTCACCGACCGCATCTTCCACCCTACCGACCAGGGCAGGCTCATCATCGTCACCGGCAAGCCCAACTGCGGCAAGACCGACTTCCTCAACGACCTCACCTGCCGCATCATGGCCAAGACCGGCCGACACGTCTGCTACCTGTCGTTCGAAGTACCCGACAAGAACAAGCACATCGCCCACCTCGTCCGCCTGATGCTGGGCAAGGTACGCACCGAGACCTATACCCGCGAGCAGCTGCAACCCATCCTCGACTACCTGAACGCCCACATGATGCACCTCGACCTGCACGAAGTGGCGCCCACGCCCGAGAACATCCTCGACCGTGCCGACCAGGTGCGGCGCGTCATGCCCCTGAAGTACCTGGTCATCGACCCATACCTGTTCCTCGAAGTAAAGACCGGCTCCACCACCACCGAGACGCAGGCCATCAAGACCATGCTCACCCAGCTTCAGGGCTGGGGACGCCGCCACCGCGTGTGGGTGGTCATCGTGGCGCACCCGCGCAAACTCCAGAAGCTGACGGGACGCAACGAGCTGGAAGACATCGACATGTACACCATCGCCGGCAGTGCCAACTGGGCCAACCTGGCCGACTTCATCTTTGCCCTCACCCGCGTCAAGGAGCAGGACCGCGCCTATACCCGCCTCGACATGCTCAAGGTGCGCGACCAGGACCTCTGCCAGACCGGCTCCGTACTCTACGTACGCCAGCGCTGTGGCCGCTACGACGAACGCGAATCGGAAGAACAAATCATTGCCGAGATGCAGGGCAAGATATTGCAGCGGGATACGGAGAGATGGGGGGAAGGGTAAATGGTGAGTGATAAGTGGTTAGTGGTAAGTGATGAGTAGATTTTTTAGACGCGGACTTGATTAGTGGTTAACGGTAAATGGTTAGTGGTTAATGATTTGTTAGACGCGGATGACGCGGATTATGCGGATTAAATGGTAATCTTAGTAGAGACGTGGCGTGCCGCGTCTCCGTATAAAATCCGTTTTAACTCATTGATTAACAGGAATTTCAACGCCATATCATTCTCTAGACGGGGCACGCCCCGTCTCTACTAAGTTAGCTGTTCATCGCTAGCATGGTAGTCCTTCGCTTTGCATCGGCTTTAACTCCTAAATTCTTAGGTGCGGATTGCTCGGATGAACACGGATATATTTTGATGCTGCCCACCACCCGGATGGTCATCCCGCACTTGATGCGGGAACTAAAACCCATTCCATCGTAGCACTACCATTAATTACTCACCACTTACCACTAATTCCATGTCCTCCGTGGTGATTACTCAGTCGACAAGCGAACAAGGCTTACTAATCACTGACCACTCACCGCTTACCACTAAATTCATGTCCTCTGTGGTGAATAAAAAACGCAGCCGCCTGCGTAAGCCAACGCAGCCGTATGTGTGAGCCAACGCAGCCGTATGTGTATTTTATGATTAGAAGTTAAAGAAGTTAGAGAAGTTAGCGTTCGCAGAGGCGAACTAGAAGTTAAAGCCAACACAATTCATGGGGCTACCATACCTGAGATAAACAGGAATCCCAGTAGAGACGTGGCGTGCCGCGTCTCCGTAAACAGTTCGCCTTAGATTACTGATTACCAACTATTTCACACTGGATATTCTCGAGACGCGGCACGCCACGTCTCTACTAAGTCTGCATGAATTTTCAAGCTCCGCCTCATCCGCGTAATCCGCGTCTAAAAAATTTCCTCGTCAACTCGTATCTCGTCAACTTGGCAACTAAAATAATTAATCCGTACCTGAAGAATCATCCTACGGCCTCCCCAAATACCTGAATATCAACTCCACCTGCATCGACGTGAACACCTGCTGACGAGGCCTGTATCCGGTGGCCAGCAGTGCATCGGTAAGCGGTTGGTTCACTTTAAACCACTGCGCCAGCCGGTTGAGAGCCGACACCGGTGACAGATTGGGCGCATAAGCCATGGCCAGCTCCCTTTTGTAATAAGGCCTGATGGGCCAAGTCTCTTCTTCAGGATGATGTTGCATAGCAAGTAAGTTTTTAAGTTAGTGGAGAGGGAAAAGTTGGCACACAGATGACACAAGATGGAACGGATGACCACAGATTTTTTAAATTTCACCACTGATTAACGCCATTTATCATTAACCATTAATCATTAACCACTGAATAACATCCGCGTCTAGAAAGTCAGAAGTTAAAGAAGTTAGAGAAGTTAGCGTTCGCGAGGCGAACTAGAAGTTAAAGCCGATACAATGCGAATCAATGATGGCACACAGATGACACAGATGGGACGGATAAACGCGGATATATTTTAATGCTACTACCGCCCGGATGGTCACCCCACACTCATCACTTACCACTCTCCTCTCAACTCTCCACTCTCACCTCTCACCTCTCCACTCTGAAAGCTCTCAACCCTCCACTCAATCCAACGCTAATATACAAAAATCCTCCCACTCCACCATCCTTTTCCTCCACTATTTTTCATATTCTTTCATCATCCGTCATGCTGGTTAAGCATTGTTCAGCAAACGGTTAAGCGCATGTCGTATCTTTGTTTCGTCATCCAAAATCAATTATGTTATGGCATTAAATTACAGTATTTCCATGATGGGCAATCCGCAAAAGCCGGACGACCCCAAGAAAGCGTATGCGAAGGCGCAGATCTCGCAAGAGTTGACACTCAAAGGCCTCTCCAAGCTGGTGGCCAGCCAGACCACCGTGAGCCGTGCGGACGTCAGTGCCGTGCTCATATCCACGGTAGAGAATCTGTTCGATGCCCTGCGCGACGGCAAGCAGGTAGACTTTGGCGAACTGGGCAAGTTTCGCCTGCAAGTCACCAGCCGCGGTGCCGACACGGCCGAAGAGTTCACCGCCAACAACATCACCGGTGTCAACATCCAGTTCGTCCCCGGCGAGGACCTGAAAAACATCTTTGCCGGCATGGAGTTCACCCCTGTTCCCACCCGTGCCGCCGTACGTGCCGTACTCAAAGCCCAGAAGGCCGGCGAGACCACCGTCGACATCTCCGTACCCGACACTACCGTCGAAGAGCCCGACGATACGGAACAAGGTGGTGGCGGCGGAATGGGATAACGCATAGGAGTTGAAAGTGGAGAGGTGAGGGTTGAGAGTGAACTAACTGACGAGAAGCTAATTCTTTAGGCGCGGATTGCGCGCTATCCCTCCGCATGGTCATCCCGGCCTTGAGCCGGGAACTAATACACAGCGATGGAATGAGCGGAAGTTCCCGCATCAAGTGCGGGATGACGGTCGAATGACCGTAGGCTGCGCAATAGATATCCTTCCAGTTGCTCACAAAACTCAAAAACTCATTTCCAGTTCACTCTCCCCTCTCCACTCTCAATCCTCCACTCTCAACTCTCAACTAACTTAAAAACTTAAAAACCCAAAAACTTAAAAACCCATGAACACCAAATCCAAATCCGTCTGGGGCATCGTCCTCAAAGTCATTGTAGCCATCAGTACCGCCCTTGCGGGCGTCTTAGGTCTTAATTCCTGTATGAAATAGGAGTTCAGCGAGGTTAGACTGGCAGGGAGTTAAAGAAGTATCTGGACCTACAGCCCGGCTACCTTCTTAACTCCTAACCAAGATGCTCACCACTGGTTCAACTCTCCACTCTCACCTCTCCACTTGCAAAACTAACTCCATCTAACTCCTTAGACGGGGCACGCCACCGTCTCTACTAGGTTTGCTATTTATCGCAAGCATGGTTGTTGTTCGCCTTGTATCGGCCTTTAACTCCTAGTTCGCCTCGCGAACGCTAACTTCTCTAACTTCTTTAACTTCCTTTTAAACATATGAAAGCAGGCAGTTTCTATCAGAACTACCGGGAGATCCGTCTCCTGGTCATCCATTGCAGCGCCACCCGTTGCGACCGTTCGTTTTCCGTCGAAGCCTTGCGCCGTGCCCATCTGCACCGCGGCTTTGCCAGCATCGGCTATCACTTCTACATCACCCGCGACGGCGAGGTTCATCCCTGCCGCCCTGTGCATCAGATAGGCGCCCATGCCACCGGCTGGAACGACAAGAGCATCGGCATCTGCTACGAGGGCGGTCTGGACGAAGACGGCCATCCTGCCGACACCCGCACCTACGCCCAGCGTTGTTCCCTCCTCGACCTCCTGCGTCAGCTCAAGCTCGACTATCCCCGTGCCCGCATCCTGGGCCACTACCAGCTCAGCCAAACGGTGCACAAGGCGTGTCCTTGCTTTGATGCGAAGAAGGAATATGAGGAACTATAATAACAGCAAGAGTGAAGCTCCTCAAAAAAGGAACTTCACTCTTGCCATTTCATTGTATATTTCGTTCACCGCTCATTAAAGCAAAGCAAACGAGAGCCTACCATACCTCAAGCCGTCGATTATACGATGGCTTCCTTGATGCACTCCACAATATACTTCACATCCTCGTCGGTGACACAAGGACCTGCAGGCAGACAGAAGCCCACCTTAAAGATATCCTCTTCCACACCGTTGGTATAAACAGGAGCACCTTTGTACACAGGCTGCTTATGCATCGGCTTCCACACCGGTCTTGCCTCAATCTTCTTATTCAACATGAACACCCGCAGTGCTTCCACATTATCATTAGGCTGACAGTCGGTAGTAGCGGAGTCGACTGCATGAATCACACCGGCAGCACCTCCTACAGCAGTTTTGATAACTTCCTTATAAACATTCTCCTGTCCCACAATACGCACCTCGGGATCCAAGGTAGCGGTACAGAGCCAGAAGTTGGAATCATACTTTCCGTCTTCAGGCTGGCAATGCAGATGCACCCCTTGTACATCCTTCAGCAATTCCCTATACAAATCCTGCACATGCTTATGGTGGGCAATGTGACTGTCAAGAACCGTCATCTGCCCCCGGCCGATACCTGCACACACATTACTCATTCTATAGTTATACCCTATAGCCGTATGCTGGTAATACGGATAAGCATCACGAGCCTGGGTAGCATACCACATCACCTCGTTGGCATCCTCCGCATTACGGCAAATCAAGGCACCGCCACCCGAAGTAGTAATCATCTTGTTACCGTTAAAGCTCAGCACACCATATTTGCCGAAAGTGCCAAGTATCTGACCATTATAACGGCTACCCATACCTTCGGCAGCATCTTCCACTACCGGAATACCATACTTATCCGCTATGGCACAAATTTCATCAATGCGATACGGCATACCATACAATGCAACAGGCACAATAGCCTTTGGATACCTGCCCGTTTTCTCCTTACGGTCCAATATGGCCTTCTCCAGCAATACCGGGTCCATGTTCCAGGTATCCGCTTCCGAACCCACAAACACAGGCTTAGCTCCCAGGTAAGTAATAGGATGTGAAGAAGCACAGAAAGTGAAGCTCTGCACAATCACCTCATCACCCGCCTGTACACCACAGCCTATCAGTGCCAGATGAACAGCAGCCGTACCGGCAGACAGACAAACCACCTTACGGTCGAGGGTCTCCCCTTCCTTCCGGTTTACAAACTCCGCCAGATTCTGCTCGAAAGCATTCACATTCGGCCCCATGGGCACCACCCAGTTGGTGTCAAAAGCTTCCTTCACATATTTTTGTTCGATACCCTCCTCGCTCATGTGAGCAAGACAAAGGTATATTGTTTTTCTTTCTTCAGACATGATTCAGTATATTTATTTCAGTAATTAAGTTAATTCTGTAGTTTTAGAGAAATAATTGTATGGAAACCTATCCCTAATAAGTTGACATCCAGGTTATTTCCGGCACGCCAGCTTTCTATAAATATTATTAAAAACAAGTTGCCACACCCTTCTATAATAGCGCATACACTGTTTCGGGAAGATATGCATCACCGTCCATATATTCCGCTGATGATTCCAGAAACTCCCCAATTTCCATAGCAGCCAAGGCAAATGTTTATAGTCTTTCTGCTTTCTGTACTTGCCAAAGTTTCCACCTTCATAGATTCTTTTCAATACAGCTTCGGCCTTCTGCTTACAATCATCCTGATATAAAGGGAAATCTGCAGCCGAGAAACCTAAGTGATGCACGGCTATATAGCCAAAAATTTTCCAAGGCTGCATCAAATCATATTGGTGAATATATTTCTCCAATAACGAATGATTCTGCCTTACCCGTTCATCCCTCAAGCTCAGCCCCCAGTCACATACCTGCCTGTAAGACACCCCCTCACTCATAAAATGATTGAACATGTGCATAAACAGAAATATAGCATTGAACAGCGGTGGAGGGACCTGCACCTTTATACCATCTAACGATACATATTCACGCTGTTCACGAAAGACGGTTTGTTCCCATAACCGCAAGGGCTTATCCAGTTTAGGCGACAAAGGCATCGTTGTTATCCAATGAATATCCAAGTTGATTCCATTTTTTTCTATCACCTTCAGATGTTTATCACCCATCTGCTCCAATTCCACCGGATATCCCCATTTCTGAAACAGTTGCTTTGCTCTTTCAAATTGTTCTACGCCTACAAATAAATCGATATCCCCACACTGCCGCCTCTTTGGATGAGGATATAAAGTGGCTACCCCCTGTCCTTTCAGCAAAACGGCCTGAACTCCATTCTCACGCAGTTGCTCCGAGAAATGAGATGCTGTACGATCAAGCAATTGGTTCAGCTGTTCTATTCTGATAACCTGCACCGTCAGCCCAAACATCAGTTTCTCCAATGCCGGAGCATCCTTTATCACCTGTAATCCATCAAATACCAGTCCCTGCACCGTTTGCTGACGAGCCAGCCATAAGACCTGTTTCCAGTCCTCTTCTTGCAGTTCTTTCCACCGTTCACTCAGTGGAGTTCCCCACAAGCCGGCCCTTAATAATTCCTCAAAAACAGCAACAGCCTTATTCTCTAACATCGCCTAACAGCAAACCATCATTATGTCCGGGATATACATTCCTTGTCTCTGACAATTGCAAAATCTTACATAGAGAATACCCAGCCTGTTCCTTGTCACTGTGGGGAAAAGAAGTGATAACCTTGATACCCGGTATATAAGAATCCCCGGTAAAGATAGAATCATCTGTATAGTAAGTCAAGCAACTCCAGTCATGTCCAGGAGTTGCCAATACTTTACATTCGACATCCTCAAAAAGACGTATTGAATCACCATCATTAACTATCTGCAAATGTTCACCTTGGAAAACAATAGGGTCAGCATGATAACGTGAGAAATTCAGACGCTCCGAATAAAGCCCCTCCTTTCCCTTCACCGATGTATAGACCACACAATCCGGGAAATGTGCTACCAGCTTATTGATGCCATAGATATGGTCATAATGCGTATGTGTTATGAAGAGCCCCCTCAACTTCCGGTCTGCCACATATTCCAATACAGGTTCAATATCCCCCATATCCACTACCCAGCAGTCATCCGAGCACTCCTCTGTCAACACATACGTATTGGAAGTAAATACCGAATTAATAAATCGCTTAACCTTCATATCTAGTTTGTACCATCAAAAGGCACAGTCGTTGCCTCTCCTTCTTTCGATATATCTTCCCGGAAGAATACTTTCTTTACAGTCAGGAGAATAATTTTCACATCCAGCCAGAAAGAGCAATGATCCACGTACCACACATCCAGCTCAAACTTCTTTGTCCAGGAAATGTTGTTACGTCCATTCACTTGCGCCCAACCGGTTATTCCCGGCCGCACTTCATGTCTTCTATACTGTTCCTTGGAATAAAGAGGCAAGTATTTAGGTAACAACGGACGTGGTCCTACCAGTGCCATATCACCTTTCAACACATTAATCAGCTGTGGCAGCTCATCTATGGAAAGCGAACGCACAATCCTTCCGACCTTTGTCAGACGTTGTGCATCAGGTAATAATTTCCCTTCCGCATCCCGCTCATCAGTCATCGTCTTAAATTTGATGGCCTTAAAAATCTTAGCATCCTTCCCCGGACGATCTTGAGTAAAGAATACGCCGGCACCTTTATTGGCAAAGTGAAGGAAAATAATAATGACTAGTAAAATAGGCCAAATAATCAATAAAGCACAAAAAACGAGGATGAAATCGATTAGGCGTTTAAAAGAATTGCGATACATATATTTATTGATAAATATTTCTATAGCGAAACTTCATATTTACCTAAAATAATTTTCCCCTTTTCATAAGAAGTAAACTCCATAATATCCTCAGGGTCAAACATAATATCAAACGACTCTTCCAACAGAGCAATGATATTCAACTGATGAACAGAATCCCATCCATCCACACTATCCTTAGCAAAGCTGTCATTCAACACCGATTCGTTCACACCAAAAACTTCTACAAAAGCCTGATTGTATTTCTCAATATTTGTCATAAATTCATTCTTTAAACTGTTAATTTACTATATAATACTTTACCTGCTTCATTTTTAGGAATAGCATCCACGACTTTTACCTCAAAAGCGGAAGCGACCAATTTGGTCTTATCTACCAGACGCTCCTTCACCAGAACTGCAAACTGAGGGTCGGTAATATAAACCGTCATCTTGGCATCAGTTCCCACACAAGCACATTCTATCGGATATTTTGCCTTGATTATCTGTTCACATTCATCCAAACCAATGCGCATGCCAAACAACTTCAGGAAACGACCCATACGACCAACTATGTAGTAACATCCATCCTCATCGCGATAAGCTAGGTCACCGGTACGCATAAATCCATGCCGTTCATCGCCCAGCATCAAGTCTTCACGCTGACGAGCATAGCCCAATGTCACATTCTTACCACGATAGCACATCTCACCTTCCGTATTCGGTGTTTCTATGACCTTTCCATCCGAATCAACCAATGATAATTCCGCATTGGGCACTGCACGCCCAATACTTCCACATTTGGATATGGCAAATTCAGGAGGCAGATAGGCCATGCGTGCCGTTCCTTCCGATTGTCCGTAAGTGGCAATCCAACGTTTTCCATGATCCCGACAATACTCTGCAAACTTTAAGTTCAAAGGCCGGGGCATCTTACCCCCACCCTGCGTCAACAGAGTCAAGTCCGGTAAATCCATACGGAAGAAACGCATCAAATTCAAAATCTCAAAACTGTAAGGTACACCTGTGAAACTGGTAGCACGTTGTTCCTTCATAAAGTTCCAAAAAGCCTTATCAGTCATGCTCAATCCCGTAATCAGCACAGTAGCGCCTACATACAAATGACTGAAAACAACCGAAAGCCCCATGGTATAATACAACGGCAGCACCAATAACGGACGCTCCTTGGCTGTCAATTCAAAGAATGTAGATATATTCAAGGCGGCTGCCTCAATATTCTCATACTTGTGACGCACCAATTTGGGACTTCCGGTAGAACCTGAGGTTGGTAACAGATGGGACAGTTCCTCATACAGGGCGCACGCCGGTTGCCCAGTCCGCAACAATGTATATCCATAGCGTTCAGTTACCACCTCATACTGCCATTTTGCCGCCAGTGAAGAAGGCACACACAAATAAGGAGGTCTGTAAATATCAAACAGATTTTGAAACAATCCATCCTCTATATGTGCATTCAACAGCAAAGGGACATGTCCGGCATTGATACTTCCAATCCCCCACGCTACGCCTCCTGCATTATTTTCTGTAAGAAAAAATAACAAAGAACGATGAGGGAGTAAGCCAGCCAATTCCTCAGAAAAAGCCAACAGCTCACCATACTTCAAGGAATTCCCAGAAGAATCAAGAACAGCAACCGCCTCCTGCGGATGCTCATTTAAACGTAAAATCATTTGCAAAGCAATTGGTTCTTTAACTCCAATGGATATTCAGATAATCCACTTATAATGGACTAAAGAACTTAAGAAACTTATAAACTTAAAAACTCAAAATATCATATCGATGCACATCCATCCACCCCAAGTATCTGCCCTGAGATATAAGAAGCCCGGTCAGAAGCCAGGAATGCACAAGCATTGGCCACATCCTCCGGTGTGCCCAAACGTCCCAATGCAATCTTTTGAATACGTGTATCTATTTTCTCACCACTCTCCTCATACAATTCAGAGAAGCGTTCCGTCTTCACAATACCCGGTGCCACCGCATTAACCCTAATACCCAAGCCTGCCAATTCCTTGGCTGCTGATTTGGTGAACGACATAATGGCACCTTTGGTAGCCGAGTATGCCGACTGCCCGGGTGAACCCAATACAGCAGTTACCGAAGCAATGTTGACAATGGAACCGCCCTTTCCCCTCGCCATCAGACGTGAAACCAGCTGCACCATCTCTATGACCGCAATCACATTCACCCGAAACATCAGTTCTGTTTCAGGACGAACTATCATACCTATCTTCTTATTAAAGACGACACCGGCATTGTTTACCAATACATCAATGTGTCCTTCCTGCTTGAATACCGACATAAAAGCGGACTTGACAGCTGCGGCATCCGTTACATCAAAATACAAAGGCACTACACGGGTATCATTGGCAGCAGCACATTGTTCTGCCCAATCCTCCATACTACCTTCCTGTCGGTCGCAGGCATACACAATGGCTCCATCACCAGCAAAACGCTCGGCAATGGATTTACCAATGCCTTGTGCTGCACCGGTAATGATACAAACTTTGTTAGATAATAAACGTTCCATAATCTATATTTACATTAATCTACGTGCAGGATTCCCAAATACAGTAGTTCCAGAATCTACATTCCTAGTTACAAAGCTACAAGCACCAATATGCGCATCATCGCCTATAGTAACATTATGATTAATTACTGCCGATGTATGAATCATATTATGATTACCTATCTGAATACCACCAATACACATCACATGAGAATCTATCCTATTCCAATCACCAATCTGTACATCATGGCCAATTATTGTATACGACTGTATAAAATTATAATCACCAATTTTTGCATCAGCTGCTACTGTAGTAAAAGCACCAATCATATTTCCTCTCCCCAATTTAACATTGGTTCCAATACGGGCAGTATGGTGTACTAAAGTATAAAACTCTCCACCTTTATTTAAAATAGTTGACATGCAGTCCCTACGGGAGCTTCCCCCAATCGAACAAATGAAGATATCATCTGCTTCAGGCTGATAATCCTTTATCGTACCTATGATAGGTGGATAATTAATAAAGTTATCTAATGAATTTACATTATCATCTATAAAACCTTTAATAACAAAATCAGTTCTATAACCATGTGATTCTTGAGCCATATCAAACAAGGTACGCCCCATACCTCCGGCTCCGACAATAATTAATTTTTGCATTATTTTACACCAACAATATTAACAAAAACATCAATTAACTGTTTAGCAATTACATCAGAAGAATATTTACTTTTACATTCATTGGCTATATAATTGGAATCATATTCATTTATTCCATTATATACAAACAATATAGCCTTTGCCAAAGCATCAATATTATCAATAGGAACCAAAACTCCATTCTTTTTATTAATACATTCCGATGCTCCTCCACATTGTGTAGCAACGACAGGCAAACCTGTTGACAAAGCTTCAATTATGGCAACTGAGAAATTCTCTCCTCGAGAAGGATGAACAAACAGGTCACCGGAATAAAGTATTTTAAGAATTTCAGATCTATCTTTTCTGCCTAATAAGAATATATTATTCTCTAACTTTAACTTTTCTATCAATTTAGACAATTTCCTTTTTTCATTGCCATCTCCGATAATTATTACTTTTGAACCATTTTCATATAGTTTTGTTTGGGCAAATGCCTTTATTAAGACATCATAACCCTTACCATAAAACAAACTTCCGACAGCAACTATTGTAATTTTATCTCCAATATTTATAGTGCGCTTCATAGGTATAGCATTAAGAAAGAAATCACCATTCACCATATTATGAATAACTATACTATCTGTACCAAAATGAGATTGAATACTTAATCTTAAAGAATTTGATACAGAAATTAACTGATCTACATTCCTATATCCGAATTCACCCATTTCTCGCACATATGATGGTAATTTAATTCTATTCAACATACTCCAATGCTCAATCCCAACAACCGGAATCTCATATATTTCTTTTATACTAGCTGCAAGATAGATATTTGTTAAATAATGAGCATAAATCAAATCAATTTTTACATGTTGTTTTATATGTTTCTCGAATAGATACAAAGCTATTTTTCTCCAAATATATAACCGCAATTTATACCCTAATGGCATCAGTAATTTAAAGGGGAGTATATAAATATTATAAACATCTATGCCGTTATCATTTATATATGAAACGCCTAATTTTCTTGAATAAAACCTGCAACGACCATCTACAGACATCACAATCACTTTATGACCCAGTTTTTGCAATGCTTTTGCTTGATCACGTTCAAAACACCCCCATTGAGGATCTTTGATAGAAGGATAACCTCTAGAAAATAGTAAAATATTCATTGCATAAAATATTTTGTAAGTGTCCTATTTTGAAACACATCTAAGGAAAATCTCTTTGAGATGCTCTTCACTTAAAGCTTTTAAAAAAGGACTTTTTTTAAGTTAATTCACATGAATTCATATAGTCATTCTACAGTAAATTCTCATTATCCTACAGCCTTTAATACTCTTACGCACAAAAATCATACACATACTCACAAGGCTATACTTTTGGATCGGCAGACGGATAGAGCATGAAGCATATAGTCAAGAAAAAAGCCACAATTCTTACTAGAAACATCTTCTTTCCCCAAAGGAAATAAACTCCTTCACAACTGATAAAAGTCGTTTAGAATTATCATCTTACCACAGTAATCATCTAAATTTCTCATTTAAAGCTTGCTGCATGTCCCATTTTACTTTTATCAGCTTTGTGCAAGACGAAAAGCGAATCAAACAATATCAATTCAGACAATGAGTTCATTTTGCATAATCAGAAATAAAGAGAGCGTCAGCTTACTGTATTCAAAGGACTTCAGAAACTAATAACAGATATTACAATTATCAAAAATGAATTACAGGTAAATACTAAATCTTATAGACTAAGTTTAATAAACACTAATAAAATTTAACCTACTTATATTTAAACGAAAATCAGTACTCATGTCATTAATATAACAGATTCTAGGGCAATTTAGATTATAAGAAAAGCCTTGGATTAACATACCTTGTGACATCCTCTACATCAAATAACGGATATATAAATTGTTGGCAATTAATTCGACTATTCACACACCTAAAATAATAAATAGATTTGCTCATCATTCGATTAACCCAATAATTCAAAAACGCTGCACATACATATTTAGAGTACAACAGCGTAAAATTGCGCTTTTATACTTAAATTTAAAAACGCTTACGATTCACAACGAAGATAGAACATTCAGATCATATCCTAATTTGAGTGATTGCACTATTTCAAAATGCAATCACGAATAACATCTAGAAAGCCATGACCATATTTTAAATCAGGTTCAACATAATTTCCTTCAGCCCATTCATTCCACGATTGAAGAAACAATAATCTATGTTCTCTTTTCTTTTTCTCTACAAGCGAAATTGCCTCTCGTAGTTGCGCTTTAAACACTTCAGGGGTACTACCAACATAAACATGAGCATTTCTTCCACTACGCGCACTCCTATCCCATTGAGGTAACAACGTTGGATAAACATCTTCCCACCTATCTTCTTGTACATACAAAACTTTATTTATATCGCATTGATTACATCGAACGACAGTCTTATATCCAAATTTCTTAAGCAACATACGCATTCCCATTTCAAACTTATTTCGAACAAGGAACTCAGCTCTCCAATATCCCCGTGAATTCACTGCATTAAAGCCTAAGTCTAAAATATTTTTATACAAATTTGCAGAATTATTTACATTTGGAACAAAATGCTCTAAATCTTTTTCTAAATCAATATTTTGTTGAATACCTACAAAATGTATACCTTTTAATCCATTTTCAACTGCTAATTTATTCCACAACTCTATAAAATATTTAGCATCAGGAATAGATAAGGGTTTAAAGACCAAAAATAAAGGACATCCATCAACATTAATATAACGTTTATCTTTAAAAGCAGGAAGAACATAATAAAAATGTCTAATATAATCTTCATTACTATACTTTTGTTCAACCAAAATAGATAATTTCATTCTACGAGTTCCTTCTTCCCACGATTTATTTGTCCACGTTTCATTAGCCCATCCTAAGCAAAATGGAAAATCTGGTTCACCGGTATTTAACACTTCCTGAAAAGGTGATTGCAACAATTGTTTACCATCCCCAAACCAATAATGCCAATAACAAAAACCTTCAATCCCTGCATCTTTCGCTAATTGAGCTTGCGCTTTACGTACTGACGGCATTCTCAAATCATAATAACCAAGATCTGCGGGTACACGAGGTTGATAATGTCCTTTAAACAAAGGTCTAGCTTTTCCTACATTCGTCCATTCTGTAAATCCCTTTCCCCACCATAAGTCATTTTCTGGTATAGGATGAAATTGAGGCAGATAAAATGCAATAACTCTTGCTTTTTTTTCCATTATACATTTATATTTTAAACCTAAGATTATAATGCTTCTCAGAATACTTAAAAAACAAATAAAATAATAATATATAAATAAGAGACAAATTTCCACTTATTTCAGAATACGGGAATAAAGAAAAGCCTGATACACATATTCTATAAATCAACAATAATATTAATAAATTACTAAAACCATACTGTCCCTTAGTTTTCGTTCCTTGATATAGCAAATACGAAAATAATAACAAAATGATCACGCCCCAAAATGGTCCATAATCAAGCATAAATTCACCAACAAAAAAACTAAATTGAGAATCATCAAGCAACATATGAGAATATTCCATCCTACGATCCACGTAATTCCCTGTAATATCCAAACCTAATAGAACCCTAAAAATAGGAAAAACCCTATCACCATATCGGATACCATTTGCATCCAATGCATAGTTATCAAACATAAGGAAATTAGAGGATGAGTAATAAGTAATAATATCTAATATCGTATATCTCATACTATCACCAAATCGCCCAATTGTTAAACCAATAAACCCTACTAAGGCTACGGAAACGAAAAATATAATAGATAATAGAAAAACTCTGCGCATTCTTGAGGACATCATCTTTCTAAATGCAAAATAAATAAAAGGTATATCAATCAATATACGCATAATAGGTCCACGAGCCCCCCATGCTAAAGCTGTAAAAACCGCAATAATCAATGACATTAATAAACCAATAGACAAAAGCCTGTTACCACGTAAACAATGATACATAAACAGCAACCACAGTATATCCGTAAAAAGGTTTTTTAAAACACCAAAAATATTAATAGAATCATCAACACCTACATTTTCTACTTTTGTTTCATAGTTTTCAGCAAGTATATCCGGACTAAATAAAGAAGAAATAGAAAAAGAAGTCAATATTGTCTGAAAAAAGAATATCAAATATATAATAATAACTACCCATGATAAGACTTTCATTAAAAAAGGATTTGGCATCTTAATGTTATACGTCTTTTTAACAGAAAACTTATACAACGGATACATAAACAAAACTAATACAATAAAAAGAAAAATTAACGGGAATAATACAATATCATTAAAATGCCAAATGCTATTAGAATTAAATAAATAGATCGATCCTATTGAAAGAATAAAATAAAAAAGAAGTACAAAAGAATAACATCCCCATCCTCTTTTTTTTATTGCAAACATAAATGCACTAAAATACAGACAAGAATTCAACACCAAAAATATATTACTATTCATTCCTCTACCCCACAATAATATAAATCAGTAAATCAGCAATCCATTTTTTTTACAATCACAGCAGGAACACCAGCAGCAACACAATATGGAGGAATATCTTTTGTAACAACAGAATTAGCAGCAATTATAGAACCGTGCCCAACATGAACCCCTGGCATAATCGAAGATTTCTCACCTATCCATACATTATCTTCTATGACTACAATTCCTTTAGAATATAAGGGACGTTTATTTGGAGAAATATCCAACAACTGATGAATAGATGCCCCATGAGCATTATCAGTTATTAGAATTTTTTTACCCATTCTTACATTATTACCAATCAAAATTTTATTTATTGCAGTAATATGAGAATCATCTCCTATTGAAGAATTATCACCTATTCTTATTTCTGGAGAAAAAAACTGACTCATATACTTATCCCAAGCTGTCAATGTTACATTCTTACCAATATTAACATTATTTCCAATAGAGATATATTTCCCTCCCCTTAAAGTTCTAACAGGCGGATACCAATTAACTTTATCTCCAATAGATGCAAATTCACGTGATAACCATCCAACATAAAATTTGCGAAATGCAGAATGAAATAATTGCGCTATTCTAAAACTAACTACATAAGAGCATAATATACCAATTTTAAAAATCAGTTTTTTCATCTTTTTTTCAATAGTATTTTTTTTATTTTATTTTTTTCCTCTCTATTAACACCAAATACAAAAATCATAATCAGTATTTGTATAACCAGAATAAATATTCTACATAAAAATGCCAATAGACTATTATGAACTTCATCAAATAGTTCATAATTAAAAAGACTCAACAAAACAGTACTAAAAACAATAAAAGCAATCGGGAATACTATTTTTTGTATATACTCCTTATACATAAGGTTGACAACCCTTTTCAAGATCACCAAACGTATAATATGTGCTATTGCAAAAACAACCAGAAGTACCCAAAAAATTGAATCCGCAGGAAGTGAGTATTTATACATTATGTATGATATAGGAAGGCTAATCAACGCAAATCCATCAACAATTCCATGATACATTTTAACTTTATTTGCAGCCTGTACGATTATAGTAATAGGTGTACTCATCGATATCAATATAACATATATTAACAATAACTGAGTAAATATAACTACATATTCGGTAACTTCACCTATCCATAACTGAATAATAAATTTGGTTTCTAGTATCAACGGAAATGCGATTAAATATAATAAGCAGAAAGAAAATTTAGTACTTGAGTAAAATAAATTCATCATATAATTATAATTACCTTCCGCATAACTTTTAATTAAAGGAGGTCTAATAGCCGTAAATATATTTCCCGAGAACATCTGCAAAGCATTACCGACCTGTCTTGCAACAGAATAAGCACTATTGGCGATTGGACCAAAAAACATATTTAAAAGTAAAGCTACCCCTTGAGTATTAGCAGCATTAGCAACAGTTCCAAACATAGTCCAAGAAGAATATGAAAAAATAGAAAGAAGCATTGCTTTATCCCAGCAGAATAAAAACTTTATATGTGGATATTTTCTAGAACAAACAAAGCCATAAATTAATCTAATCAAACACGTAACCGCAAAAGTCAGAACTGCATATACAATCAATCTATCAAAAGGGAAACATAATAACAAATAAACTATTACCAATTTAAGTATAGCTTCGATTATACTTATATATGCAAAAATCTTCATATCTTCAAATGTGATGATAATTGCATTATATGGAGTAGAAATAATTGTAACCAAAAAAGTCAGTAACGAAAACTGAAAAACCCAAAAAGCAGCATTCATTCTTTCTTCAGGTATTACCATTTTATTATATAAAAACCATAATCCTATAGTTTCCGCCAATAAAACAATAATTATTCCAATAATAAAATATGCCATAAGTATGACACTAAAAACTTTTCTCAGTTTATCATAATTCCCTAATCCTAATTCATACGAGAAAAATCTTTGTGCAGCCGAAGTTATAGTTTGAGAAAGGAAAGACATTACTAATACAATGCCGCCAACCGCATTGAATACTCCATAATCTATTATTCCTAATGTTTCTATCACGACTCGTACTGTATATAATGATACGAGCATAATTAAAAACATCCGGAAATAAAGAAATAACGAATTCTTTGCTACTTTTTTATTTGTTGATAATTCAATAGCCATTATCGCTCAATATAATACCAATAAAACCTATTTAAACAATTCAAAAAGGACCTTTAAAATACTTCAACAATGGATACCTTTCTACCAGTTTCGCCTTTCCCCCAGTATATGACAATCTATACCTAGAACACTGTCTAAAGCTAATACCACCATCTGTCAACGAGTGATAGAAGTCATCACATTTATTAAAAAATACCCAAGTTTCGCTCAACACGCAAATCCATGTGCAAAAAAAACAGAATGATAAATTGCTGATAGTTATCCTCTGTCAATTCCACTACTGTATGCTGTCCCTGCACCGAACACTACTTGTGGATATCTACCTCCACATCTCGCATCGCCGTATTTACATTGCATCCTATTTGTTCTACGAATTCGACGGACGTAAAACAGAAAGTACGTATCACACCATAAGAAAACATACTCTCATTATCCTGTAAAACACTTTTTCATTAAACTACTCTACAAAAACGATTCAAGAAATGTACTCTAGTGTCCTTAAATAAACGTGGTTCAATAATTATCACTCCCCTTATATAAATTTTGTTCACGTCCACTTCTATAATAATACAGTTCTACATAATATAAATAACAAATCGGTTTAGAAAGTAAAAAATAATACCGATAATATAAATTATATAATAAAAAATAGGAATCAAAACTAACAACAAAAATAAATGCTAGCAGCTCATCACTCACCGCTGTTTATCGCTTTGCGTACATCTCCTCATAATACTTCTGATACCCTCCGCTCGTCACGTTGTCCATCCATTCCTGATTATCCAGATACCAGCGCACTGTCTTCTCAATGCCTTCCTCAAACTGCAAGCTCGGCTCCCAGCCCAGTTCACGCTGCAGCTTCGTGGAGTCAATGGCATAACGCATATCGTGTCCCAGTCGGTCTGTCACGTAGGTTATCAGGTTCATGTCCTCTCCCTCCTTACGACCAAGCAGGCGGTCCACCGTATTGATTACCACTTTGATGATATCAATATTCTTCCACTCATTAAAGCCACCGATGTTATAAGTCTCGGCCACCTTACCGTTATGGAAAATCACGTCTATGGCACGGGCATGGTCTTCCACATACAACCAGTCACGTACGTTTTCCCCCTTGCCATATACCGGCAACGGCTTCCGATGACGGATATTATTGATAAACAACGGAATCAGCTTCTCCGGGAACTGATAGGGTCCGTAGTTGTTCGAGCAGTTTGTCACAATGGTCGGCATGCCGTATGTATCGTGGAAGGCACGTACAAAGTGGTCACTGCTTGCCTTCGATGCCGAATACGGACTGTGCGGATTATACTTCGTGGTCTCCCAGAAAAACTCCTCGCCATACGCCAGGTGGTGCTTACCCGACGAAGCCTGTGTAGTAAACGGCGGCTCTATGCCCTCCGGATGCGTCATCTCCAGCGCTCCATACACCTCGTCCGTCGAAATATGATAGAACCGCTTTCCCTCATACTTCTCCGGCAAGCTCTCCCAATACAGTTTGGCAGCCTGAAGCAGGCTCAGTGTACCCATCACATTGGTACGAGCAAAGGTAAACGGGTCTTTGATAGAACGGTCCACATGGCTCTCGGCAGCCAGGTGAATAATACCGTCCACCTTCTCCTCCTGCATCAGGCGATAGAAAGCATCGAAATCACAGATATCCATCTTCACGAACGTATAGTTCGGCTTATCCTCCACATCCTTCAGATTGGCCAGATTACCTGCATACGTCAGTTTGTCCAGATTGATAATGCGATATTCCGGATACTTGTTTACAAACAGGCGCACCACATGGCTGCCTATAAAACCGGCACCGCCGGTAATCACGATATTGCGTTTGAAATTCATCTCAATAATGATTAACTTAAGTTTCGAATTTAATATTTATTTGGTAATTAAGAAGTTAAGCCGATACATTATGAGCTGTTTGCTTATCTATTGGCCTTTAACTTCTAAGCCCGCCCTGGCGGGCGATAACTTCTTCTAACTCCTCTAACTCCTGCAAGTTTGGCTTCGCCGATTTTCAATTCGGTAAAACCGAAACTTCTATACTATATCATCTGGTAGTTAATCAGTCAAGAAATTATAGAGTTAATCCTATACCTTGTAAATCATTTACCTTCTATCGGCCTTTAACTCCTTAGCCCGCAGGGTGATAACTTCCTCTAACTCCTTTAACTCCTTCAAGTTTTGGCTTTACCCAAACTTGAGTTAATGACAAAGGCTCTGCATGTTTTGCAGACATACCTTCAGCGAATCCATCCAGTACGGAATACGGATACCAAAAGTTTCCTTTATCTTGGTCTTGTCCAGCACAGAATAAGCCGGACGTACCACCGGACTGGGAAACTCATTGCTATGGCAAGGCTGTATGCCACACTCCGTATGCCCCGACATCGCAGCTATCACCTTTGTAAAATCATACCACGAGCAGACACCTTCATTGCTGAAATGATAAATCCCCGTCTTGTCATATCCATTCTTTTTATCAGCCTTCTCATAATCCGCTATGACCGCCATGATGGCATTCGCCAAGTCCAGCGCATACGTAGGCGTACCCGCCTGGTCAAATACCACCTTCAGCTGTGGCTTGGTAGCAGTCAGGTTCAGCATGGTCTTCACAAAGTTCTTTCCGAACTCGCTATACAGCCAGGCCGTGCGAAGAATGGCATAATTGCAGCCCGTAGCCAGGATATTATGTTCACCCTCCAGCTTGGCGCGTCCGTAAGCTCCGGTCGGCGTACCTTTCTGGTCTTCCTTGCAAGGCGTGTTATAAGGATCTCCTCCAAACACATAGTCTGTAGAAACATGTACCAGCAGTCCGCCCACTTCCTTCATGGCCTGCGCCAGGTTGCGCGGCGCATCGGCGTTCAGCACACGGCAAAAGGCTTCATCACCTTCCGCCTTATCCACATTGGTATAGGCCGCACAGTTCACGATACACTGCACCTCCTTCTCCCGTACGATATTCTTTACCGCCTCCAGATTGGTGATGTCGAGCAGTGTCGTTTCCACACCTTCCAATTCCACCACGTCTGTAAACACAAATGTATGCGAGGACGCCTTGCTGACCAGCCTCATTTCATTGCCCAGCTGACCATTGGCGCCTGTTACCAGTATATTCATTGCTTCAATTTGAATAAAGAGATTTGAGTTGGAATTTAAGTTTATGAGTTTTTGAGTTTATTAGTTTTTGAGTTCAGATTTCAGAGTTTAGATTTCAGATTACCCCATCCCCCCCCTTCGGGGTGCTTTCCCTGTTTCAGGGGAAGATGGTTTGGCTTTACTCGTCAACACGTATCTTGTCAACTTGTCGACTGAAGAAAGTTAATCCGCTTCA
>ENA-UONS01001008-UONS01001008.1-human-gut-metagenome-genome-assembly--contig:-CS19-NODE-1008-length-28793-cov-7.451388_pt1 | contig 28793 bp, 22 predicted proteins | sample MGYA00242458_ERZ724005 | MGnify/ENA metagenome assembly ERZ724005
AGGATACTGACACGGCTGACGGGTGCCCGCGAGCCCATGAGCGCCAGCCTGCTGGCCGGGGACCTGGGGGTCTCCCGGCAGATCGTGGTGGGGGACGTGGCCCTGCTGCGGGCGGCCGGGGCCCAGATCGACGCCACGCCCCGGGGCTACCAGCTCCACCCGGCGGCCAAAGGCTACACGGGCATCCTGGCCTGTGTCCACCGCACGGCCGAGGAGATGCGCGCCGAGCTGTACACCGTGGTGGACCAGGGCGGCGTGGTGGTGGATGTGGCCGTGGAGAACCCGCTGTACGGCGAGCTGCGCGGAAACCTGAACCTTGCCAGCCGCTACGATGTGGACCTGTTCCTCCGGCAGGCGGCGGATACGCCGGAGTGCCTGCTGAGCCGGATGACCGGCGGCGTGCACCTGCACACCCTCCACTGCCCGGACGAAGCCAGCTTCCGCCGTGTCAAGGCTGCTCTGGCTGAAAAGGGGCTGCTGTACCAAAAAGAGTAACCCCAATTTTATTCTAAAAAAAGACCAACCCCTTGTCCATCGACGAAAGACGAAAAGGGTTGGATAATCAACCAAACGTGGAAAGAGGTGGTTTATTTTGGATATCCGCATTGCCAGAACGGACCGTGCCATTGAAAAGGCATTTATGGAGCTGCGGGCCAAAAATCCGCTGGAAAAAATCAAGATCAAGGATCTGTGCGCACTGGCCTGCATCAACAAATCCACATTCTATGCCCACTATGAGGACATCTACGCCCTCTCCAGCGGGCTGGAGACCAAAGTCATCGGCAACATCCTTGCCTGTGTGACCGACTTTGGGCCGAACCGCCCGCTGGACCACACCGAGGAACTGACCCAGGGGCTGTTCCGCGCCTTTGTGCAGAACCAGCGCGCCGTCAACATCCTCTTCTCGGGCAGCCGCCAGGGCGTGTTTGCCAACAGCATCGAGCAGGGCCTGCGCAAGCGGGTGGCGGAGCTGGACCCCACGTTCACGGCGGATCCCCGCCGCGGCATCGTCCTCTCGTTCTGCGTGCAGGGGTGCTTCTACGCCTTTACCAATAACAGCGGCCGGATGGACGAGGCCAAGCTCGTGGCCCTGCTGGCCGAGATCGCCAAAGCAGCCCAGAAGATTGAGCTGTGATTTTGAGAAGAAACAAAAAAATCCGTCCGGCATTGCCAGACGGATTTTTTGCTTCCCGTTCGTTTCCTTTATTACACGCCCGAAGCGCCGTAGTTTGCCAGCACGCGGGCAGAGGGGTCGTTGACGTTGCAGTTGGGCCATGCCTTGTTGGGCATCCAGAAGCCCACGATGGTGCGGCTCTGATCGTAGTAGTATTTCTCGAAGATCTCGCGGTAGAGCAGGCTCTCTTTCGTGAACGGCATACAGTGGGCGGAGTAGTTGGCCCGGCGGAGCTGGAACTCCTCATCGGTGTACAGGCCCTCGGCATACTCTTTGATATCGTCCACCATGCTGTGGCCCACGGCGTCGGAGAACGCGGCCTTTTCGCGCCACAGGATCTCCGGGGGCAGCCAGTCCCCCTCAAAGGCCTTGCGGAGCAGGTATTTGCCCTTGCCGTAGCTGTTCAGCTTCTTTTCGGGGTCAATGGCCATGACGTAGCGGACGAAGTCCAGGTCGCCGAACGGCACACGGGCCTCGATGCTGTTGGCGGAGATGCAGCGGTCGGCGCGGAGGACGTCATACATGTACAGCTCCCGGATGCGCTTCTGGCTCTCCTGCTGGAACGCGTCGGCGGTGGGGGCGTAATCGGTGTATTTGTAGCCGAACAGTTCATCGGAAATTTCACCCGTCAGCAGCACGCGGACGTCGGTCTGCTCGTGGATGGCCTTGCACAGCAGGTACATGCCCATGCTGGCGCGGATGGTGGTGATATCCCAGGTGCCCAGCAGCCGGATGACTTCTTCCAGGCTGTTGATGACCATGTCCCGGTTAATGATGATCTCATGGTGCTCGCTGCCCAGATACTCTGCGGTCTGGCGGGCATATTTCAGGTCGATGGCGTCGGTGTCCATGCCGATGGCAAACGTCCGGATGGGCTTGCCCAGCTTTTTGGCCGCAATGGAGCAGACCAGCGAGGAGTCGAGGCCGCCGGAGAGCAGGAAGCCCACCGGAGCATCGGCGTCCAGCCGCTTCTCCACGCCCGCAATGAGCTTTTCGCGGATGTTTTTCAGGATGGTGGGCATGTCGTCCTCCATAGGGGCCGGCACATCGGCGATGTCCTCATACCGGACAAAGCGGCCATCGCAGTAGTAGCTGCCAATGGGGAACGGGCGGATGTCGTCGCACCAGCCAATGAGGTTCTGCATCTCGGAGGCGAACGCGATCTGGTGGCTGGACTTGGAGTAGCCGTAGAACAGCGGCCGGATGCCGATGGGGTCGCGGGCCGCGATCAGACGGTCCTTGCGGGAATCGTACAGAATCAGAGCAAACTCGGAGTCCATGTGGCGGAACATGTCGAGGCCATACTCATAATAGAGCGGCAGCAGGATCTCGCAGTCACAGTCGGAGGCGAATTTGTAGCCCCGGCGCTTCAGGATCTCTTTCTCGAACCGGAAGCCGTACAGCTCACCGTTGCAGACCACGCAGTCGGCCCCGCGGTAGAACGGCTGCATTCCCTCCGGCGTCAGGCCCATGATGGCAAGGCGGCCAAAGCCCATCAGGCCGAAAGGCCCTTCCACCACGCGCTGATCGTCCGGGCCGCGCGTCACGGTGCGCAGCAGGTATTCTTTGAATTTGGCGGCACTCAGGTCGTGCCCCGTGTAACCCATAACACAACACATACTTCTTACCCCTCTGAAACAAATCAAACCAAACAAAAAATACGGCAGCAATCATCCCATTTGCTAGGACGAATGCTGCCGTATCCGTGGTGCCACCTAAATTACCGGCGCACAGGGGCGCCAGTCACTTTTGTGCGCTCTCCCCGTTGAAAGCACTGCCGCGATAACGAGCGGCGCACGTCTGCCCCTACTGCCCGCAATGCCACAGCATCCGGGGGTTCAGGGGGAAGCTCACGGGGGTTCGTTCAGGCCCGGCCATCTGCGCGGCTCACACCTGCCCGCACTCTCTGGAAGAGGGCGCTCAGGGCCTTACTTTTCCCGTTCATCGCTTTTTATGCAGAAATTGTATCACTGCTTTTTGTCCGTGTCAACATCTGCGCAGCAATTTTTACAGGTTTGTGCAGCCTGCCCGTCTTCGGCCTCATTTGCAGCGCAGCTGCGGCACAAACCGTACAAAACGCTGCCCTCGCACTGCAGCGTGAAGCCGTGCTCTGCCATCAGGTGGGCGCGCACCTCGTCCATGAAGTGGCAGTCCAGATGATAGATGCGCCCGCACCGCACGCACTTGAGGTGCAGGTGCTCCCGGCAGTGACGGCCCTCGTCCACATACTGGAACACGGCCTTTTCGCCCTTGTCGGCGACGTATTTCATCACCCGCTGCTCTCCGGCCAGCTTGTCCAGATAGCGGTAGACGGTGGTGGGGTTGGGGCTGGCGCCCTCGGCTTCGAGATGCTCGAGGATATTGGACGCGCTGACCGCGTGCTGGCGGTTGCGGATGAGATAATCCAGGATGAGCTGGCGGGTCTTGGTGTTGTAGCCGTCGCTTCGTGCCATGATGCTGATACCTTCTTTCTGTCTGTAGTGTACCACATTTTATTCTTCGATGCAAAACAACAGCCAAACGCTGGCAATAAGCACAAAAACGGTTGTGGAATATGTGCAAAAATGAGTTAAGATATTTGGTCAAAACGGAAATCAAGCCAAACTTCAGCAGAAACTCTTGTAAAAAATATCCTGTTGTGTGATAATAAAATCGAGATGATAGTTGGATGGTTTCAGGGATACAAGCAGAAAACGAAACATCCGACCGGAGATAGACTGGAGAAGAGGAAGAAAAAGATGAAAGAGACGGAAGCACAGGCAAAGCTGAGCCTGAAATTACAGGCGTATCAGTACCTGAAAACCAAGATCCTGAACTGTGAGTACCGCCCCAACGAGTTTCTGAACGAGCAGAAGCTCTGCGCCGAGATGGGCAACATCAGCCGCACCCCCATGCGGGACGCGCTGGGCCGGCTGGAGCAGGAGGGCCTCATCACCATCCTGCCCAAAAAGGGCCTGATGGTGTCCGGAATCACCGAAGAAGACGTGCACAGCATGTTTGAGATGCGTCTGCTGGTGGAGCCCTATGCCCTGCGTACTTATGGCAGCGAGATCCCGCAGGAGGAGCTGGCCGCGTTTACCGAGTTGATGCATAACCCGGACCGCATTGATGATTTCTGCAAAGCGGACGATGATTTCCACGAGCTGCTGATGAGCACCCTGCCCAACAAGTATCTGCGCTCGGCCTACGACCGCATCACCGGCCTGAACACCCGTTTCCGCATCATGACCGGCAAGGTGAGCATGATCAACCGGGAGCAGACCTGCGAAGAGCATCTGGAAATTCTGGATGCCGCTACCAAGGGCGACTGGAACACCGCCGCCGATGCTTTGCAGAAGCACCTGGAGATCGCCCGTGACAAAGCCGAGGGCGTGATCAAGGTCATCCGGCTGTGGTAACTGGAAGCAAGCAAAAAAAGGACGCCTGACGGCATAAGTCAGGCGTCCTTTTCGTATGGGGCAAAAATCTGGGGCAAAAATCAGAGCGCGTCCAGCTCTTGCTGCAGCTGGGCCAGCGAGGCGCGGATGGGCAGTTTCTGGGGGCAGACGCCCTCACACTTGCCGCAGCGCGCGCAGTGGCTGGCTTTTTCGGCGTCCGGGAAGCAGGCCGCCCACTGCTTTTTGATGGCGTCTTTCTGGCCGAACATGGAAAGTTTGTTCCAGATGCTGAAGTTGTCCGGGATGTCCACGCCCATGGGGCAGGGCATACAGTAGCGGCAGCCGGTGCAGCCGATCTTGATCCGGCTGTGCAGGATGGCAGCGGTCTTTTCCACAGCCTGCGCTTCTTCGGGGGAAAGCGGCTCAAAATGCTCAAACGTTTTGAGATTATCTTCCAGCTGGTCTTCCGCGCTCATGCCGGAAAGGATGACATGGACATTCTGGTGGCTGCCCACCCAGCGCAGTGCCCAGGAAGCGGCGCTGGCCTCCGGGCGCAGGGCCTTGAGGGGGGCTTCGGCGTCCGGGGGCAGGGTGGCCAGGGTGCCGCCCTTGATGGGCTCCATGATGATGAGGGGGACGCCCAGTTCCTCGGTCAGCTGGTAGCCGCGGTCACCGGAGATCTCCTCGGCGCGGTCATCCGTGTCCAGATAGTTGTATTGCAGCTGGCAGAAATCCCAGGGCTGATCCCGCAGGATGTGCTCAAAGCCCGCCGAATGATCGTGGCAGGAGAAGCCCAGGCTGCGGATGGTGCCGGCGGCTTTCTGCTCCCAGAGCCAGTCCACGATGCCCAGGGCCTTGGCCTCGTCGTAGCGGGCCTTGTGCAGGGAGTGCATCAGGTAAAAATCAAAATAGTCCACGCCCAGCCGCTTTTGCTGGTCGGCAAAAACGCGCTTGGCCTCGTCCAGGCTCTTGCACTGCCACAGGGGCAGTTTGGTGGCCAGGTAAAAACTTTCCCGGGGCCATTTGGCAATGACCCGGCCTACAAAGGGCTCGCTCTCACCGCCGTGGTAGGGGTAGGCGGTGTCAAAGTAGTTGACGCCTGCGTCCCGGGCGGCGTTGAGCAGGGCTTCGGCCCGGGGCTCGTCGATCCTGCCCTCCGGTGTGGTGGGAAAGCGCATACACCCATAGCCCAGCAGCGAGGTGCGGACCGGGGCGTTTTTCCAGTTGCGATATTCCATAGCTCTCTTTTGCGGCGGGAATTTTGGCACGGCCCGCCGCTCCTCCTGCAGCAAGTATACCATAAGGCAAAAAAATATGATACAATAGGATGCAGCGCAACCTGCAGCAAATCAATTTGAAATACGAGGAAGACAATGGAACCTTTGAAACTTGGCAATATCACGCTGCCCCACAAGGCAGTGTTCGGCCCCATGGCGGGCTTCACGGATGCCCCCTGCCGCCGCCTGATGGCAGAGCACGGCGCGGGCTTTACCGTCAGCGAGATGGTGTCCAGCCGGGCGCTGGTGTACGGTGACCACAAAACGGTCAGCCTGCTCAAGGCGGAGCCCAACGGGGCCCCCTACGGCGTGCAGATCTTTGGCGAGGTGCCCGAGATCATGGGGCAGGCCGCGGCGGCCATTGAGCAGTACCAATTCGATTTCCTGGACATCAACATGGGCTGCCCGGCCCCCAAGATCGTGTCCGGCGGCGCGGGCAGCAAGCTGATGCTGGACCCGGACGTCTGCGGCAGGATCGTGGAACAGGTGGTGCAAAACACCTCCCGCCCCGTCACGGTCAAGATGCGCAAGGGCTGGGATGCCGACCACATCACGGCCGTGGAGTGCGCCAAAGCCTGCGAGCAGGCGGGGGCGGTGCTGGTGGCTGTCCATGCCCGGACCCGGGAGCAGATGTATACCCCGGGCATCGACCGGAGCATTGTCCGGAAAGTGAAAGAGGCCGTCCACGTCCCGGTGCTGGGCAACGGCGACATCCACACGGCGGAAGACGCCCTGACCATGATGCGGGAGACCGGCTGCGACGGCGTGATGATCGCCCGGGCGGCGCTGGGCGACCCCTGGCTGTTTGAGCGGGTGAACGCGGCCATCGAGGGGCTGCCCGCCCCGAAAGAGCCAAATTTACAGGCCCGGATGAACGCCCTCCGCCGCCAGGTGGAAGAGATGGTGGAGCAGAAAGGTGAATTTGTCGCCATGCCCCAGGCCCGGGCCCAGACCATGCACTATATGAAAGGCCTGAAAGGTGCTTCGGCCCTGCGGCGGTACTGCTGCGAGCTGAGCCATCTGGAAGACATCGACACCCTCATCGAGGCCGTGTTTGACCAGCAGCGGAGAGCTGCGGATGCAGATGATAACCGGGAGATCCCGTTCCCGTAAAGAAAGAAGGCCCTTACCATGGATTCTCTCACTTCTCGCCGTCTCCGCCTGCCGGGGCGTCAGCGTGACCGCTTCTGGCTGACAGTGGGGCTGTGCGCCCTGACGGCGGCGCTGTTCTTCCTGCCGTTCTACATTCTGGACGGCGGCTTTTTCCACTATGCCGGCGATTTCAACAGCCAGCAGATCAGCTTTTACCGGTATATGAACGGCTTTGTCAAGGGGCTGGGCTACCCGGACAGCCCGCTGGCCGGGGCGGCGTCCAATACGTTCTCCTGGGCCACCGACCTGGGCAGCGGTGCTATGAACGCCTATTCGTTCTACCTGTACGGCTCGCCGTTTTTCTGGTTCTCGCTACTCTTCCCGCAGCAGTGGCTGCCCTACCTGATGGTGCCGCTGCTGGTGCTCAAGTTTGCCGTGGCGGGCGGCGGCGCGTACCGCTACCTGCGCCGCTATGTGCAGAACGCGAATTTTGCGGTGCTGGGTGCCTGCCTGTATACGTTTTCCGGCTTTTCGGTCTACAACATCTTCTTCAACCACTTCATTGACGTGGTGGCCCTTTTCCCCTGGATGCTGGCCGCGCTGGACGAAGCAATGTATGAGCACCGCCACGGGCCCTTTGCGTTCTGGGTGGCGCTCAACCTGCTCAACAACTATTTCTTCTTTGTGGGGCAGGTGCTCTTCCTGGTCATCTACTTTGTCTGCAAAGTCAGCGCCGGGGATGTGAAGCTGACGCCGAAGCTCTTTGCGCGTCTGGCATTTGAAAGCCTGCTGGGCGTGGCGCTGGGCTTTATCCTGCTCTGGCCGGCGGTGCTCTCGGTGCTGCAAAACCCCCGCACCATCGACCTCTCCTCCGGCTGGGGCTTTTTGACCTATTCCAAGGTCCAGCAGTATCTGGCCATTCTGGTCAGCTGGATCCTGCCGCCGGATTCGCCCTATATGACCTCCATCTGGTCCGAGGGCGTCATCAAGTGGACCAGCATGTCCGCCTACCTGCCCCTGTGCAGCCTGGCCGGTGCCATGGCCTACTGGCGGGCCCGGAAAGGGGACAGCAAAAAGCGGATCGTGGCCACCTGCGCCGTGTTTGCGCTGGTGCCCGTCCTCAACAGCGCGTTCTATGCCCTCAACTCCAGCTACTATGCCCGCTGGTATTATATGCCGGTGCTCATCCTCTGCGCCATGACGGCCTGCGCGCTGGAAGCGCCGGACACCGACCTGGATGCCCCGGCCCGGGGCATTGGCTGGCTGATGGTGGTCACCCTGGCCTTTGCCGTGGTGCCGGTGCAGGACGCGGAGAGCGGGAGCTGGAGCTTTGGCGTGCTGCAGAACCCCGGCCAGTTTGCGGCGGTGTTCGCCTTTGGTCTGGGCGGGCTGCTGGTGTACCGCTTTCTCTGCGGGCGCTGGCGGGGGCAGAAAGTGTTTGCCCAGCGGCTGCTGGCGGCCACGCTGGCCTTTGCCTGCGCGTTCAGTGTGGTGCACATCGGCATTGGCAAGTTCGGCCAGTGGAACACCGACAGCGACCTGGTGGAGGAGTACACCAACGCCCTCAAGCTGAAAGAAGACCTCCCCGCAGGGGACTGGCGCGTTGACACCTACAAGACCCACGATAACCTGGGCCTCTGGCTGGATAAGAGCTGCCTGCAATACTTTGGCAGCACGGCAGCCCCCAGCATCCTGAGCTTTTACCCGGCACTGGGCGTCAAGCGGGACGTGCGGAGCGAGCCGGAGCTCTCCAACTACGCCCTGCGGGGGCTGCTGAGTGTGAAATATCTGCTGACCACGGGGAAACATCAGGAGGATTTCCTCGCGGAGGCCGACGAGGGTTGGAGCTACTACGACACCCGGGACGGCTACCTGCTGTATGAGAACGAGAATTACGTCCCCATGGGGTTTACCTACGATTACTACCTGACCGAGAGCCAGTACGAGAACACCATCAAGACCACCCGCTCCAACCTGCTGATGCGGGCGCTGGTGCTGAAAGACGAGGATGCCGAAACCTACAGCGAGTACCTGCAACCCCTGCCCGAGGAACGGCTGAACGACCTCTACTATGACACCTACGTGGAGGACTGTGATGCCCGCCGGGCCACGGCCAGCCGGGTGTTTACAATGACGAATTCCGGCTTCCATGCCGAGATCGACCTGACCCGGGAAAACCTTGTCTTCTTCTCGGTGCCCTATGACGATGGCTTTACGGCCTATGTCAACGGGGAGCAGGCCGACATCGTGGAAGTGGACGAGGGCCTGATGGCGGTGCTCTGCCCGGCAGGGACCAACCGCGTTGATTTTGTCTACCAGGCCGATGGCTACTCCCTGAGCCGGACTGTGACGCTGGCGGCCATCCCGGTCTTTGCAGTCTACTGCGGTTTCTGGTGGGATCGGAAGAAACGGAAAACCGCGTAACAAAACATAAAAAATGTCAATACGCATTCTCCCACAAAATCCCGCGTTCTTTTTGGTAAAAGAGCGCATAGCCTCCGCAGCCCAAACGTGATAGAATAAGTCTGTTTGCGGCAGGCCGCGAAATACTGTGAGGAGAGTGCAACATGGAACAATGTTATCTGATGCCCGGACAGGAACGCTGTGAGAAGATCAAGGATGCAAACGGCGTGCCCAAAGTAAGCTACTCCTACCGCTCGCTGCAGGGGGCGTTTTTCCACTGTGTGAGCCGCAGTGTGGAGGAGGCCCAGAGCCGCTGCGAGGACTGGCTTGTGACCCAGGACCGCTGCTACCGCAACTGACCCACGGCAACAAAAGGATATTTTGCAAAGAGAGCTGCAGCCGCTGCACGGGCGGAAGCGGCTCTCTTTTTGTATGTGGGAGAAAAACAGCGATCCATACAAAAAGAAAAGTGAAAATCTGGCAAAATTGTGGGCCATTGTTCCGGGTGAAAATACTATTAGATGGGGGGAATTGACAACATTTTTGATTCCGGGTATAATAAAACACGATATTGTGAAAATTTGTCAAAATTTAAAAAACAACGCAGGCAAACGATTTCAGCACCACAGAAAGGGGGCTTCCGGGAATGGACGAACGGTATACGCGATACATTGAAAACCTGCGCCGGGTCCGTGCCCTCGCGCGCCCGGAAGTCCACGCCGGAATGAAAGCCGCCGACCTGCTGGAAGAGATCAAGCAGAACGCGGCGGAGTCCTACACGCTGATGCAGCAGAGCAATGCTATCCTGGACGAAGTGATCTTTTCCCGCCGGGCGGAAAACCTGACGGAGGAGGAAGCCGCGGGCCTTTCCGAGTTCGCGGGCAAACTGTTCCACTACGCCAACAGCGAGGACTGCGGCATTGCCTATAAGATCCACGCCCTGCTGCTGGACTACGCCCGCCTGAAACAGGACGACCGGGCCATCATCCGGGAGCTGTACTGGGCCGGCGTGACCATGCATTACATGAATGTCCGGAGCGATGATTCCAGCATCAATCCCCTGGGCAAACAGGTGCGGGGATACTTCCAGGAGGGAGCCTCCTACATGGCCCGGTACGAGGGATTTGACCTGGAGACCAAGAGCTATATCATCCGGTGCCTGGGCAACAGCCGGATGGCCATGTCCCGCCACAGCCATGCCGACTGCGAAGCTTACATGGAAGTGTTCGACAAGGCCATGGGGGTCATCCGCTCGCCCTATTACCGCAAGCTGGACCCCTCCATCCCCTGGGATAAATTTGAGTATGCCATGCACGCGGATCGGATGACCCTGCTGGCTTACCTGCGGGATTTTAAGGACCCGGAGATCGCGGAAAAGGTGCTGGAATCGGCGGAGTACATCCACCGGGAGCAGGCGAAGAACCAGACGGACGACGAGCGGCTGCAGAACTGGCGGCTGGGCTATTTTTACGCGATGGCCCGTTACCACGCCGGGCGCTGCCCGGTCCGCGAGGTGGTGGACGTGCTGTTGGAGGCCATTGAAAAGGCGGACCCGAAAGACTACTCGCCTACGGGCATCAACAACAATCTGACCAGCCTCTCCTCCCTGTTTTATTATGAGGCCGCGCTTCCGCCGGAGGAAAAGCCCCAGTACGCCTACCGGCTGGAAAAAATGTTCAGCAAGAGCGTGAGCTACCTGAACGATCTGCCTGTGAACCAGTATCCCCGTGTGGCCAGCAACGCGGTGATGGAACTGGTGGAGATGCAGGCAGGCGCGGAGCGGCCCTACCGCAAAAACATGCTGGTGTACATGCTGGCGGCCCACAAGCCGACCTATGTCCACTCTTTGATGGTGGCCAACCTGACCCGCTTTTTTGTCCGGCGGCTGCTGTGGAAGAAGCCGGAGGCCATGGTGGGCACCATGGGGTACGATACCGTGGAAGCGGTGCGGCAGCACGCGGAGGAACTCTGTGGGATGGCCTATGAATGCGGCGTGTACCACGACATTGGCAAAAGCATGGTGACCATGTATGTGGGCAACAACTCCCGCCGCCTGCTGGATGAGGAATTTGTCTGCGTGCAGTGGCACGCGGCGTTTGGCTATGAGCTGCTGTGTAAGATCGGCCACAAAGGCGACCTGGCGCTGGCGGCACTCTACCATCATACATATTATGACGGCCAGGGAGGCTACCCGAAAGATCAGCCGCCCTGCCCGAAGAACATGAAGCCCATTGTGGACGCCCTGACCGTGGCCGACTCTCTGGACGCGGCCACCGACAACATCGGGCGGTGCTACACAGCGGCAAAGCCGCTGGAAAAGCTGATCGAGGAGCTGCGGGCCCAAAAGGGCAGCCGCTATGCCCCGGCGGTGGTGGAGCTGTTCGACGACCCGGATTTCTGCACCGAGTTTCGGCGCAAACTGTACGAGTCCCGCCAGAGCGTGTATCTGGAAGTGTACCGCGAGACGATTTAACGCGCGAAAAAAGGCAGCCGCGAACGCGGCTGCCTTTTGTGCTGTCAAAATCAAAAAATCAGTTCTCGGAAGAAATATCCTGGCCGAAGTATTTCTCACCCAGCTCGGAGAGAGTGCCATCGGCACGCAGCTCCTCAATGGCGTTGTTGATGGCCTCCAGCAGGGTGGCGGTCTCGTCGCCTTTGCGCAGAGGGATGGCAACGTGGGAAGCTTCCTCCGTGAATGCCACCAGCTTGAAGTCCGCGTCCGGATGGACATTGAGGTAATCGTAGAACGAGACGTCGGCGTTCAGGGTAGCGTCGATGCGGCCTGCCGTCAGCAGCTGGATGGTCTCTTCCAGCGTGTCGATGCCCTGCACGGTAGCGCCGTAGCTCTCGGCCAGCTCCATGTAGGTGGAGGCCAGGCTGTTGGCCGTGGTCTTGCCGTCCAGGTCCTCAAAGCTGGTAATGCTGTCGTTGTCTTTCTTGACGGCGAGCGCGGTGTGGATGTAGCCGTAAGGCGTGGTGAAATCGTAGGTCTTGGAGCGTTCCTCGGTGACCTCCACGCCGTTGCAGACCATGTCATAACGGCCAGCGTCCATGCCGGCAAACAGGCTGTCCCAATCGCTCTCCACATATTCCGGCTCCACGCCCAGCTTCTCGGCAATGGCGCGGGAGACTTCCACGTCGTAGCCCACCAGCGTGTCGTCCGCGTCGTGGAAGCTCCAGGGCTGCCATGCGCCTTCCAGCGCCACGATGAGGGTGCCGCGGCTCTGGATGGTGGAGAGCAGGTCGCCGCCCGCGGAGGCAGCACTGGAGGCGGCAGTGCCAGCGGTGGAAGCCGCGGTGTTATTGGAGGAAGAGCAGCCGCTCAGGCTCAGCACGCCTGCCGCTGCCATCACGCTCATCAGGGAGATAAAGGTTCTTCTTTTCATGGTTGGATTCCTTTCAGTTCGTATGTTCAATTTTGCGTAAAAATTCTCTGGTGCGTTCTTCTTTGGGGTGGGCGAAGAACTCCTGCGAGGGAGCGGCCTCCACCACCACGCCGTTTTCCATGAAGACCGTCTTGGAGGAGACGCCGCGGGCAAAGCCCATCTCATGGGTGACCACCAGCATGGTCATGCCCTCTTCGGCCAGCTGCCGCATAACGGCCAGCACCTCACCGGTCAGCTCCGGGTCCAGGGCGGAGGTGGGCTCATCAAAATAAAGAATTTCCGGGTCGGTGGCAAGAGCCCGGGCAATGGCCACCCGCTGCTGCTGGCCGCCGGAAAGCTGGCGAGGGTAGGAATCGGCTCGGTCGGCCAGGCCGACTTTTTCCAGCATCTTCATCCCGATGGCAGCGGCCTGGGCTTTGGGCATCTTGCGGGCGATGACAAGGCCCTCGGTGACGTTCTGCAGGGCAGTCTTGTTCCGGAAAAGATTGTAATTCTGGAAGACGAATGCCGTCTTTTTGCGCAGGCGGGCAATGTCGGCCTTGGTGATCTTGCCCAGGTCAAACTGCTCGCCGTCAAAGATCAGGGTGCCGCTGTCGGTTGTTTCCAAAAAGTTGAGGCAGCGCAGGAACGTGGTCTTGCCCGAGCCGCTGGGGCCCAGGATGGCGACGACATCGCCCTTGTTGACGGTGAGGTCCACGCCCTTGAGGACATCCAGCTGGCTGACTACCTTGCGGGCCCCGGGCTTGTGGAAGATGCCGGCCTGCAGGCCGGGTTTTGCGTAAGTATAAAACGATTTGCGGAGATCCCGCACTTCTAACATGGCCATACGCTCCACTCCTTTCTCACTGGAAGCCGCGGGCGTTCAGCTGGCGCTCCAGCAGGCTCTGCAGCTTGGTGATGACGGTGCAGAACAGCAGGTAGACCACGGCGACCTCGCAGTAGATGGGCAGGAAGATATAGGTGCGGGCGGCCACCCGCTGGCCTGCCATGAACAGCTCCGCCACCGTGATGTTGGACGCCAGCGAGGTGTCCTTGATCATGCCGATGAGGGAGTTGGAGAGGGCGGGCACGGCGGTGCGCAGGGCCTGCGGCAGCACGATGCGGCGCATGATCTGGGCCCAGGTCATGCCCACGCAGGAACCGGCCTCCAGCTGGCCCTGGGGCACGCTTTCCAGCGCGCCGCGCATGGTCTCGGCGCAGTAAGCACCCTCATTGAACGCAAAGGCAATGACGGCAGCCGGGAACGCGTCCAGCATGATGCCCACGCTGGGCAGGCCGTAAAAGATGATGAACAGCTGCACCAGCAGCGGGGTACCGCGTACCACCCAGATGTAAAACCGGGCGATCTGACGCAGCACCGGCACGTGGGCATACTGCACCAGAGCCACCGCCACGGCAATGACCATGGCGAGGGAGAACGAGATCAGCGTGAGGGGGATGGTCATGGTGAGGCCCGCTGATAAGATACGGGGCAGGGCCTCCCACAGCACGCCGACGGTGCGGTTGGCAAGGAATGACTCAAACATAAGCTTTTTGAAATCCTCTTTTTTTTAAAGAAAATGTGACGATGAAGCAGAGTATACAGGATCAGCCTGCGTTGAGGTCAAAGGGTTTTTGAAAAAACCTACAAAACCTACTAGAATACTATAACATGAATTTCCGATGGATGCAATTGGTAGTTATGAAATCGCATACGATAGACAAAACCGCTGAAAAACACCACCGGACTTTGTGCAGCCTGCCAGAGAGTTGACGGGATACAGCCTTTCGTGTAAAATGGGCTTGGGTGTAGAACACTAAAATATCGGAACTATTTTTTGCATAGAAACTGCCGCGCGAAGGGGCGCTCTGCCCGGCGCGCGGACACGGAGGACAAGAACATGGCAAAACGGAAAATTGGCATCCTGGGTGCAGGCACCTGGGGCATGGCTCTGGCACGGATGCTGTGCGTGAGCGGAAACGATGTGCTGGTGTGGTCGGCGCTGGGGCAGGAGATCGACAACCTCTCCACCACCCGCGTCCACCCCAACCTGCCGGGGATGAAGATCCCGCAGGAGCTGAAATTTACCAAGAGCATGGAGGAAGTGTGCACGGACAAGGATATTTTGATGTTTGCCGTGCCGTCCGTCTTCGTGCGGGGCACGGCGGCCAAGGCCCGGCCCTATGTGGCCGCCGGGCAGATCATCGTGGATGTGGCCAAGGGCGTGGAGCCCGACACCCTGATGACCATGACGGAGATCCTGGCCGACGAGCTGGGCAAGGAGGGCGGCCCCAAGGGCGTGCGTCTGGTGGCGCTTTCCGGCCCCACCCACGCGGAGGAAGTGGCGGTCGACCTGCCCACCACCATCGTCTCGGCCAGCCCGGACGAGGAGGCCGCCCGGTATGTGCAGGAGGTGTTCAACAACACCTGTATGCGCGTTTACACCAACCCGGATATCAAGGGCGTGGAGCTGAGCGGCGCCATGAAGAACGTCATCGCGCTGGGCGTGGGCATCTCCACGGGCCTGGGCTACGGCGACAACGCCCGCGCCGCCCTCATCACCCGCGGCATTGCGGAGATCGCCCGGCTGGGCGTGGCCATGGGCTGCAATGTCCACACCTTTGCGGGCCTGGCCGGCATCGGAGACCTCATCGTTACTGCCACCAGTATGCACAGCCGGAACAACCGGGCGGGCATCCTCATTGGCAAGGGCAAGAGCCCGGCGGAGGCCGTGAAAGAGGTCGGCATGGTGGTGGAGGGCATGAACGCCCTGCCCGCCGCGCTGGAGCTGGCCGAGAAATATCAGGTGGAAATGCCCATCGTGCAGACGGTGGACGCCATCGTCAACCACGGCATGAGCGCTGCCGAGGCTGTCCGCGCCCTGATGGACCGCGGCCTGAAAAACGAGCTGCCGCAGCTGTAAGCTGTAAAATAAAGGAGGCCTTTGTTATGCCATCCACCTATGCACACCGACGCTTTGGCGCGGATGTTCTGGACCGCCTGCCCGCGGAATTGCAGGAAAAAATTGCTCCTTACCGGGAGCTGTATGACATCGGCCTGCACGGGCCGGACCTGCTGTTCTACTACCACGCGGCAAAATCTACCCCGGTGAGCGCGTTGGGCAACGCCATGCACGAGCAGCCGGGAGCGGTTTTCTTCGAGCGGGCCCGGGGCGTGGTGAACAAAGCGAAAAATAGAGACGCCGCGCTGGCCTACGCGCTGGGCTTCCTCTGCCATTTTGCGCTGGACTCCACCTGCCACCCCCGCGTGGAGCAGGATGTCCGGGACAGCGGCGTGAGCCACTGCGAAATTGAAACGGAGTTTGACAACATGCTCCTCCGCCGGGATGGCAAAGACCCGCTGCATTTTTTGACAGCCAGCCACATCCACCCCAGTATGGAGCGGGCGAAAGTGATCGCGCCGTTCTATCAGGGCATCACCATTTTGCAGGCTTACGACGCCATGAAAGGGATGGTGGCCGTGCACAAACTGCTGCTGGCCTCCAGCCCGGCCAAACGCTGGGTGGTGCTGACAGGCATGAAAGCCGTGGGCAGGTACGAGGGCCTGCACGGGCTGGTGGCAAACCCGCAGCCCAACCCCGCCTGCGCGGAGAGCTGTGAGCAGCTGGACGCGCTGTACCAGAAAGCCCTGCCGCTGGCCGAGCGGCTGATTTTGGAATACCGCGACACACTGCAGACCGGGGCACCGCTGGATCAAGCATACCAGCACACCTTTGGGGAAAACTGAGAGGGGCAACATGGAAAAAGAGAGCAAGCAGCGGTTCCGGCTGACCAAACTGGAGCGCGCGTGGATCCTGTACGACGTGGGCAACTCGGCCTTTGTGCTGATGGTGGCCACCCTCATCCCGATTTTCTTCAACGCGCTGGCCGCCGCGGGCGGGCTGTCGTCGGTGGAGTATCTGGCCTACTGGGGCTACGCCACCTCGGTGGTGACCATCATCACGGCGATCCTCAGCCCGATCCTGGGCACTCTGGCGGACACGAAAGGCTTCAAAAAGCCCATCTTTCTGCTCTGCGTCTGGGTGGGCATCGTGGGCTGCATTGCCATGGGCAAGATGTCCGCCTGGCTGCCGTTCCTCGTCATCTTTGTCATTGCCAAGGTGGGCTTCTCGGGCAGCCTTGTCTATTACGATTCCATGCTGAGCGATGTGACGAGCCCGGAACGGATGGACGAAGTCTCCTCCAAAGGCTATGCATGGGGCTACATTGGCAGCTGTGTGCCGTTCGTGGCCTGTCTGGGCCTTGTGCTGGGGGCGGACAAGCTGGGCATCAGCCAGATGAAAGCACTGGATCTGGCGCTGCTGATCACGGCGTTCTGGTGGCTGCTGACCACGCTGCCGCTGCTGAACCAATACAAACAGCTGCACTATGTGGAGGTGGAGCGGCACGCCATCCGCCAGAGCTTTGCCCGCATCGGGCACACCATCCGCCACCTGCCGGAAGATAAACAGGTGTTCTGGTTCCTGCTGGCGTTCTTCTGCTACATCGACGGCGTGTATACCATCATTGATATGGCCACGGCCTATGGCACGGCACTGGGGCTGGATACCACGGGCCTGCTGCTGGCCCTGCTGCTGACCCAGATCGTGGCGTTCCCGTCAGCGCTCATCTTCGGGCGGCTGTCCTCGAAATACCCGTCCACGGCCCTCATCCCGGTCTGCATCGCGGCCTACGCGGGCATTGCGGTGTTTGCGTTCTTCCTGACCCGGCAGTGGCAGTTCTGGGTGCTGGCCGTCATCGTGGGCATGTTCCAGGGCGGCGTGCAGGCCCTCAGCCGCTCCCACTTTGCCAAAATCATCCCGCCGGAAAAATCCGGCGAATACTTCGGCCTGTTTGACATCTGCGGCAAGGGGGCCTCGTTCCTGGGCACCATGATCGTCAGCGTGGGCAGCCAGCTGACCGGCAGCGCCAATGTGGGTGTCGGCTCCCTCATCGTGCTGTTCGTGGTGGGCTTTGTGCTGTTCAGGGTGTCGTGCAAAGCGGGGGTCATTACCGACAGCGTAAATTAAAAGACAGAGCGGCAGCTTCCCGGGAGCGGGAGGCTGCCGTTTTTGGTTTGTTGTGTTTTACCCGGAAGAATGATACAATAAAGGCAAAAAAATAAAAACCAAAGGAGAAACAGCGATGAAGCAATATCCCGGTTACACTCTGGTAAAGCAGGAAGACTGCCCGGAGCAGCACGGCACCCTGACGGTGCTGACCCATGATGTCAGCGGGGCGTCGGTGCTGCTGGTGGAAAATGACGATCATAACAAGGGCTTTGGCATCGGGTTCGGGACATTCCCGTCCGATGACACGGGAGTGTTCCATATCCTGGAACACTCGGTGCTGGCGGGCAGTGAGAAGTACCCGGTCAAATCGCCGTTTTTGCAGCTGCTCAAGAGCAGCATGGCGTCGTTCCTCAATGCGATGACGTTCCCGGACAAGACCGTTTACCCCTTTGCGACGCCCAACGAGACGGATTTCAAGAACCTGATGGACGTGTACCTCAACGCGGTGTTCTGCCCGCTGGCCATGGTGGACAAGGCCGTGTTTGAGCAGGAGGGCTGGCACCGGGGCGAGGACGGCACCGTGAGCGGCGTGGTCTACAACGAGATGCAGGGCGCTCTGGCTTCCCCGGACGCCCAGCTGCAGAACGCGCTGGAGCGGGCCATGTTCCCGGACACGGCCTACGGCTTTGTCTCGGGCGGCGACCCGGCTTCCATCCCGGCGCTGACCTATGAGAAGTACAAGCGGGTGTACCACCGCCACTACAGCGCGGACAACTGCTGCATCACCCTGTACGGAAACCTGAACATGGGGGAGGCGCTGGCATTCCTCGACGAGGCCTACCTGAGCAGGATGCCCAAGGGCACCAGCCGCCCCCGCCTGACGATGCAGGACGAGCAGCCGGGCGTGCAGGTGAAGATCCCCTACTACACCGAGAAGCCGGAGGCCGACGAGGTGCAGTGCGCTCTGGCCTGGTATACCGGAGCCTTTGCAGACCGGGAGCGGCAGCTGGGCGTGGAGATCCTGCTGGACGCGCTGCTTGGCTCCAATCAGGCCCCGCTGAAAGCGGCCCTGCTGAACGAGAAGCTGGGCGCGGACATCGACATCGGCTTTGATGACAGCACCTTACAGCCCACGCTGGAGCTGGTGCTGCGCGGTGCCACCGAGGAGACCGCGGCCCGGTTTGCCGCGGGCGTGCGGAAAGCCGTGGACGACATCCTGGCTGAGGGCATCCCGGAAGACCTGCTGCTGGCCTCTCTGAACGCGGCGGAGTTTGCTTCTCTGGAGCGGCCGGGCAGCATCCCGGACGGCGTGCTGGACGCCATCAACGCGGCCACGGGCTGGCTGCACACCGGCGACCCGGCCATGCTGCTGCACACCAACAGCCTGTTTGCCTCCCTGCGGGAGAAGCTGGCCGAGGGCTGGTTCGATGCTTTGCTGAAAGACCTGTTTGCGGCAGAGCCGGTGCAGGTGACCCAGGTGCCGACCCTGCCCAAGAAAGAGGAAGAGGCACAGGCTGCCCGTGTGGACGGCAAGCTGGTGCTGGAGCACCCGCTGACCGTGGCCGATCTTGGCAGCGGGGAAAAGAGCGCCGCGGGCGGGGAAGAGCAGCTGGCCGGAGCTACCCTGCTGCACCACCCCTCGGCGGGCAGCACCTACCTGAATTTCTACTACGACCTGGGCAGCCTGACACCGGAAGAAATGCAGTATCTCGATCTGCTGACCGACGTGCTGGACGAGCTGGACACCCCGCGCCACACGGCCCGGGAGCTGAACACCCTGCGCGGCACCTGGCTGGGCAACAGCAGCGTGGCCCTGAGCATCTGGACCGGGCGGCAGGCGGGCAGCCCCTGCCACACCAAGCTGACCCTGAGCATGAGCCTGCTGGAGCGGAGCCTGGAAAAGGCCGTGGAGCTGGGCGGCGAGTGGCTGTACGAGACCCGGCTGACCGGGCCCGGCGCCGAGGCCGCTTATGCCCGGGTGCTGAGCCAGCAGAAGCTGAACATGGAACAGCAGTTCATCCAGCAGGGCAACAGCTATGCGGCCGTCCGCGCCGGGGCACACTTTACCGTGGAGAACGCCCTGACCGAGCGGGTGAGCGGCGTGACGGCGTATCATTTCCTGTGCGAGCTGCTGGAAAAGGCCGACTGGGCCGCTGTGGGGGCCAAATTTGAGGCCCTGCGGGAGAAGATCCTGCACCACGCCCAGCTGACCGTGAGCTTCCATGGCAGTGAGGCCGGGCTGGACACCCTGCGGAAGCTGCTGCCGGGCAGTGCCTTTGCAGAGGCGGAGCGGGGCACGGCCTGTGCCTACACCGAGGAGCTGACGGCTCCGGTGAACGAGGCGTTCATCATTGACGGCGGCGTGAACTACGACCTGTTGGTCTGGCCCATGGAGCGGTGTGCTGCCCGCAAGGTGCTGGCCCGGGTGATGAGCTACGAGTATCTGTGGCACCAGATCCGCGAGGTGGGCGGCGCGTACGGCACCGGGATGCTGACCCAGGATGGCGTGGAGTACCTCTACACCTACCGTGACCCGCACCTGACCGAGAGCTATGACACCTTTGCCAAGGGCCCGGCAGACCTGGCCGCGCGGGACTACACCGAAAAGGACATGAACGAGTTCATCGTGGGCACGGTGGCAAAGCTCGACACGCCCCGCAAGCCTTACGCCCAGGCCAAGGAGCTGGACCGCCGGTATTTCTGCGGCATCACCGACGGGATGGCAGCGGCCGACCGTGCCGCCCTCTGCGCCGTGGACGCCGACACCCTGAAAGCCCAGGCCGCCGCTCTGCCCCGGCAGATGGAAAAGAGCATCCGGGTGGCGTTTGGCAGCAAGGACGCTGTGGAAGCCGCCAAGGGCCTGTTTGACCGGGTGGAGACGCTGTAAGGGCCCCTCGGAAAGAATGCGCGATTTTTAAGCGGCTTTTGTAAAAGAATTACAGCATGAAACCTCCCTGCTTGTGAAAAAGAACACAGGCAGGGAGATTTTTATATACCCTTGTTATACAATTTGGATAATTGAATCAAAAATAAGCAAAAAGTATCTGAAAAATGTGCACTGTTGGGGGGCGGAACGCTATGGTATCCTGTTGCCAAGCCAAACAGGAAAGGAAGTGAAGAATCCAGGATGGGGCAGACAAAACAGCCCGCCAGTAAGAGCATGGAAAGCTTACAGCGGGCCACCGACACTCTGAGTACCTTGCTGGCGCAGGAAGTCCGGGAGCTGAACGCCCGGCAGAAAACGGCCAGAAAGGCAGCGGACAAAGACGGCCCGGCAGACCCCGGCAGCTTCAAGGGACTGAAAGAAGCCACCGCTGTTTTAAAAGACCTGGCCGCGGTGGCGAGGGCGCTGAACGAGCAGGGCGTAGAGGCCGAGGGCACGGTCTGCGGCGTGGTGCTGCTGCCGTCGGTGGAGGAAGCATGAGTGAACCCAAGAGAGCCGCCGTGGTCTGGCGGCCCCAGCCGAGGCAGCTGGAATTTATGCGGCGACCGGAGCCGGAAGCCCTCTACGGCGGGGCGGCAGGCGGCGGCAAGAGCGACGCGCTGGTGATCGAGGCGCTGCGGCAGGTGCACATCCCGCACTACCGGGCCCTCATCCTCCGCAAAACTTACCCGCAATTGACCGACCTTGTGGACAAAAGCCAGCTGTACTACCGCCGGGCATTCCCCGGGGCGCAGTACAACGCCACCAGCCATGTGTGGGTGTTCCCCAGCGGGGCGAAGATTTATTTTGGCTCCCTGCAGTACACCAAAGACCGGACGAACTATCAGGGCAAGGCCTTTGATTTTATCGGCTTTGATGAGCTTACCCACTTTGAATGGGAAGAGTACAGCTACCTGATGAGCCGCAACCGCCCTACCGGCCCGGGCACCCGGGTGTATCTCCGGGCCACCACCAACCCCGGCGGGGTGGGGCACGGCTGGGTCAAGGCCCGGTTCATCACACCGGCCCCGCCCGGTACGCCCATCGTGGAAGAATACCCGGTGCGGATGCCGGACGGCACGGAGAAAAAACTGAAACGGGCGCGGGTGTTCATCCCGTCCAGCGTGTTCGATAACCCGGCCCTGCTGGAAAACGATCCGGATTATCTGGCGGCTCTGGCCAGCCTGCCGGAAGCGGAAAAGCAGGCCCTGCTCTACGGCAGCTGGGACAGCTTTCAGGGGCAGGTGTTCACCGAGTGGCGGAACGACCCGGCCCACTATGAGGACCAGCGCTGGACCCATGTCATTGCGCCGTTTGCCATCCCGAAGCACTGGAAAATTTACCGGGGTTACGATTTCGGTTTCTCCAAGCCGTTCTCGGTGGGATGGTACGCGGCGGACGAAGAGGGGCGGCTCTACCGCGTCAAGGAGCTGTACGGCTGCACCGGACGCCCCAACGAGGGCCTGCGCATCGACCCGGTGGAGCAGGCAAGACAAATCCGGGAAGTGGAGCAGAACGACCCGCTGCTCCGGGGGCGGGTCATTCAGGGCATCGCGGACCCTGCCATCTTTGACGAGAGCCGGGGCGAGAGCATCGCGGCGATGATGGAGCGGGCACCCAATTTCCTGCACTGGCGGCCCGGTGACCACACCCGGCTGGCGGGCAAGATGCAGTTCCACTACCGGCTGGCCTTTGACGGGGAGGGCAGGCCGATGTTTCAGGTGTTCAGCACCTGCCGGAATTTCATCCGGACCATCCCGAACCTGGTGTACGACGAGAGCAATGTGGAGGACATCGACACCCGGCAGGAAGACCACATTTACGACGAGTGCCGCTATGTGCTGATGGAACATCCCATCGCGCCGCCCCGGCAGAAAACGGTGCCGCCCCTCCGGGATGACCCGCTGGAGCTGCACAAAAGGGCGAGGGTTTATAGGGTATAAAGGGCAGCGGGCTAGCCCTCTCAGGCCGCCTGACGGCGTCCAGCTCTCCCAAAGGGAGAGCCCTTGGCAAAGAGGTTTCGCTTTAGATAGACGCATAGCGTTTTGAGGGAACTTTACGAACTGCCAAAGCCTCTCACTCTGGGAGAGGTGGCATTGCGAAGCAATGACGGAGAGGGCAAGGATGGTAACAAAGAAAAACAATTTTAAAAACGGAGGTACAAATGACAGAGCTATGGACCGACAAGCCGCCCATCGGGGCGGAGGAGGTGGCGCGGGCAGAGCAGATCTTGCAGAAGTACAAGGTCGGCAAGGCGGCGCTGGACCAACGGCTGGTGGACAACGAGCTGTGGTTTCGGATGGGGCACTGGAAAAATTACCAGAACCCCATGATGGAGGGCAAGCCTCAGCCGTCCAGCGGGTGGTTGTTCAACTCCATTGCCAACAAGCATGCTGACGCCATGGACAACTACCCGGCCCCCAATGTGCTGCCCCGGGCCCCGGACGATGAACAGACCGCACGGGTGCTTTCCAGCGTGCTGCCTGTGGTGCTGGAACAGGCGGACTATGAGCAGGTGTACAGCGACACCTGGTGGCGCAAGCTCAAGCAGGGCACCGGCGTCAAGGGGGTGTTCTGGGACCCGGAACAGCGGGGCGGTGTGGGCGAGATCACGGTGCGGCCCATGAACCTGCTGATGCTCTACTGGGAGCCGGGCGTGGACGATATCCAGGCGTCCCCCAACTTTTTCTCCCTGAGCCTGGAAGATACGGACCAGCTGACCGAGCGCTGGCCCCAGTTGGAGGGCCACAGCACCAGCGCGCTGGAGGTGCCCCACTACCTCCACGACGGCGGGCTGGACACCAACGGCAAGAGCGTGGTGGTGGACTGGTACTACAAAAAGCGGAACGCGGAGGGCCGCCGGGTGCTCCACTACTGCAAGTTCTGCAACGGGGTGGTGCTCTACGCCAGCGAGAACGACCCGGAATACGCCGGACGCGGTTTTTACGACCACGGCCAGTATCCGTTTGTGTTTGACCCGCTGTTTGTGGAGGAGGACAGCCCGGCGGGTTTTGGGTACATCGACGTGATGAAAGAGTGCCAGACCGCCATTGACCGGATGAACCACGCCATGGACGAGAACGTCCTGCTCTCCTCCAAACAGCGGTATGTGCTGAGCGACGCGGCGGGGGTGAACGAGGAAGAGCTGGCGGACTTCTCCCGGGACATCGTGCATGTGGTGGGGCGGCTGGGAGACGACAGTTTCCGGCCCTTACAGACCACCGGCCTGCAGGGCAACAGCCTGAGCTACCGCAACAGCCGCATTGAGGAGCTGAAAGAGATCAGCGGCAACCGGGACATGACCCAGGGCGGCACCGCGGGCGGCGTGACGGCGGCTTCGGCCATTGCGGCGCTGCAGGAGGCGGGCAGCAAGCTCTCCCGTGATATGCTCAAGAGCGCTTACCGGGCCTTTGCCAAAGAATGCTACCTCATCATGGACCTGATGCGGCAGTTCTACGACGAGGAGCGCGTTTTCCGGATCATCGGGGAGACGGGCCGGAGCGAGTTCGTGCACTTTTCCGGCGCGGCGCTCCGGGCACAGGCCCTGCCCGGTGTGGGCGGTGTGGAGCTGGGCAGCCGGGAGCCCATTTTTGACATCGTGGTCAGCGCGGAGAAGAAATCAACGTTCAGCCGCCTCTCCCAGAATGAGACGGCAAAAGAGTGCTATCAGCTGGGGTTCTTTGCCCCGCGGAACGCGGACGCTGCATTGGCGGCGCTGGAAATGATGGATTTTGAGGGCATTGAAAAAGTCCGCCAGCGGGTGCGCCAGAACGGCACGCTGGCCCAGCGGCTGGAACAGCTGCAGAGCCAGCTGGTGCAGTTGAAACAAGGGCCCCTGAGCGGCCCGGGAGAGAACCTGAGCACGGCGGCAGCGGCAAGAGCGATGAAAGGAGCGGTTTCATGATCAAAGTGACCTATACCGAACTGGACGGCCCCAGCGGCCCGACCCTCCGGCTGGAAGCGGCGGGCCATGCGGGCTATGCCCCGGCCGGGCAGGACATCGTGTGCGCCGGGGCAAGCACCCTGATGCAGACGCTGGTCTATCTGCTGGCCGGGGAGGAAAGTGCCAAAAGCGATGCCTGGGACGAGCCGGAGGGCCCGCGCCTGGCCGTGACAGCGGCTGCCCCGCGGAAGCCCTGGGTGGAGGGAGCGTTTGAATTTGCCAAGGCAGGTTTTGCCCTGCTGGCAGAGCGCTACCCGGACAACGTGCGCTTTGCGGACCTGAGCGGCCGCGGGGAGCAGTGCATGGTGGACCTGCAGCTGTTTGCGGAGGGGGAGGGCGGTGCCGCCCCACCGCCTGCTTCTGCTCCGGCGCTGAGCCGCGCCCAACAGCAACAGGCCATTGCGTCGGGCACGATGAAAGCAGCGGAGGCAGAGGCCCCGGCGCAGCCGTTGCGGGAAGCAGTGGCAGAAGAAGCCGGGGAAACAGAGCAGCCGGAACCGGCGGCAGAGCCCACAGCACCGGAAGTGCCGGAAACACGCCTGCCGCCCCGTCTGCCCGCGCCGGGCCGTGATTTTGTGGAGCAGCTGCACGCCCAGTGGGCGGCGGAGGAAGCCCTGCTGCGCCGGGACGTGCCGGGCTTCTCCCTGAAAGCAGAGCTGCGGGACCCGGAGATGCGCCGCCTGATGCAGCTGCCCGGGATGCGGCTGGGGGATGCCTACCGTCTTGCCCATTACAGCGATGCCCTGCGCCAGACGGCCCGGACCGTGGAGCAGGGGGTGGTGGAGCGGATCCGGCAGCGGGCCTCCCGCCCGGCGGAAAACGGCACCCGCCCCGGCAGCGCGGCGGTGACCAGAGCGGACGTGGCCAGCATGACCCGGGCCCAGCGGGAAGCGCTGGAGCGGCAGGCGCTGCACGGGGTGCAGATCAAGTTTTAACCTCTCACCGCTGCGGTCTGGTTTCGCCAGCGCCTTGCGGAGCTCCCCTATCAGGGGAGCCAAGAATCAATGTAAGAGGGAATTCCCTCTTTTAAAAAGCATTTTACGGATACAGAAAGGACAAATGACATGAAAAACTACGCAATGAAGATCGATCTCCAGCGGTTCGCGGATGCGTCGGCCAGCCTGAACAACACCACGGCCACCATGACCAAGGAGATGAAGACCTTTTACGAGAAGCGCCTCATCGACCAGGCAGAGCCCCGCCTTGTGCATGACCAGTTTGCGGACTACTACCCCGTGCCCCAGAACGGCGGTAAGACCATTGAATTCCGCAAGTACGACAGCCTGCCCAAGGCCTCCACGCCTCTGACGGAGGGCGTGACCCCCAATGGCCAGACCCTGAACGTGACCACGATCACCAGCGACCTGCACCAGTATGGCGGCTGGACCCCGCTGACCGATGTGCTCCAGATGACGGCCATTGACAACAATGTGGTGCAGGCCACCCGCGTGCTGGCCAGCCAGGCGGGCCGCACCATGGACAGCATCACCCGCGACGTGCTGGCAGGCGGTACCAATGTCCTCTATGTGCCCAAGGTGGCGGAGGACGGCACCGAGACGGCCGTGAACAGCCGCAAAGCGCTGGACAAGACCTGCACCCTGACCCCGAAGATCTTCTTCCGGGCCGCGGCGCAGCTGGGGGCCATGAACGCGGACCCCATCGGTGACAGCTACATTGCCATCATCCACCCCTATGCGGCCTACGACCTGAAGACCAGCAAGGAGTTTGTGGAGGTGCACAAGTACGCCGACCCGGACACCATGTACCGCGGCGAGATCGGCAAGCTGGGCAACATCCGCTTCGTGGAGACCAGCGAGGCCAAGATCTGGCGGGATGAGACCTGCCCCACGGGTCTGGCTGTCTTTGGCACGCTGGTGCTGGGTGCCCACGCCTACGGTGTGACCGAGCTGGAGGGCGGCGGCCTGGAGCACATCGTCAAGCAGCTGGGCTACGGCGACGACCCGCTGAACCAGCGCGCCTCCGTGGGCTGGAAAGGAATGCGCGCGGCGGAGCGTCTGGTGGAGCAGTACATGGTGCGCATTGAGAGCGTGTCCAGCTACTCCGGCATGGTGACGGCGAACTAAAGAGTGCTGGCCCGGCAGGACCTCTCAGTCTCGCGATCGCTCGACAGCCGTTCCCCTTTCGGCACTTGCGTGCCACCTCCCCCGGCCGGGGGAGTCTTTCCTAGCAGGAAAGACTCCCTCCGGCCGGAGGGAGATGGCGCTGCAAGCGACAGAGGGAGGATGGCCCTTGGCAGGCCGGGCCACGGCACCAGACCGCGAAAGTTTTGAAAATGCACAAAAGTGCGGGCCCTGTGACAGAGGGCAGAAAGGATGGAAGATGGAAAATGTTCGGATCCGGCTGTTCAAGGACAACAGCCGTTACAAGGGAGACCTGTTTGTGAGCGTCAACGGCGTGAATTATAAGATCCGCCGGGGCGTGGAAGTGGAGGTGCCGCCGGAGGTGGCCGAGGTGCTGGAGCACAGCCAGCAGCAGGACGAGCGCACCGCCGCCCGCATTGCAGCGGCGGAGATGAGTGACACTTGAGGAGGGAACCATGACCGTTGGAGAAGCACTGGCCCGGGCCGAGGAGCTCCGCCCGGGGTGCCAGATCACCGCCCGCACCCGGCAGCGCTGGCTGGTGGAGCTGGACGGGATGCTGCGGGAGAAATTTTTTAAAAACTGCCCGGCAGGCAGTTACGATGCCGTGGGCGCGGACCGGGCATGGAACGATCAATTGGCGGAGGACGCTGAACTGCTGGCCCCGGCCCCTTTTGATGCCCTCTACCCGCACTACCTCTGTGCCAGGATCGACGCCGCTCTGGGCGAGACGGCCCGCTATGCCGGGGAGCAGTCCCAATATAACGCGCTGGCCGCAGAGCTGGCCGTCTGGCTGAGGCAGCGGTACCCGCCCCGGGCCGGGGCGCGGTGGCGCTGGTGAAAGGAGGGACAGTACCTGTGACATTGGCAAACCGAAGCGGCATCCAGAACAGCCGTACCCTCCTGCGGGCCTTTGGCGGGCTGAACGAGACCTACGCCTGCTCGGAGGCGGAGTACAGCGCGGGCATCAATTTTTCGGCCCGGAATTTCCCGGCCCTGAGCACCCGGACGCCCCGCAGGAAGCTGCGAGAGGTGGAAAACCTGAACGGGATGTATCACCTCAACGGGCTGCTGACCGTCTGCGGAAAAGATCTGATCTACACGCCCGACGAAGCGGGTGCTGCGGCGGTGACGCTGGAAAACGCCGTGGCGGACAGCAAAAAAACGCTGGTGGGTATCGGGACAAAAATTCTGATCTTCCCGGACAAAGCAGCCTTTGACACGGCAGAGCGGACCCTCCAGCCGCTGGGGGCCGCGTGGAGCGGGGAACAGGTGGAGTTTGCCCCCTGCGACGCCGAGGGCAGGACCTATGAAGCGGAGGAATATGGCCGGACCGAGCCGGAACACCCGGCGGACGGAGCACTGTTCCTGAAAGTGGAGGACATCCGCCGCCCGTGGAGCAGCGACAGCACGCTGGAAATTTACAGCGCGGTGTCTGGCAACTGGTCGGCCATCCCGCTGGACTACTGCCGCGTCACGGCAGAGGGCATCGGGAAAGGGTTCCGGGCCTGGGACACCGTGACGGTGCAGGGCACCGCCGCAAAGCAGGGCGGCCAGTTTGAGGAACTGGACGGGGACCGCATCGTCTACGAGGTGCAGGAGGGCTGGCTGCGGGTGAAAGCAACGCCCGGCGGGGCGCATTTCTACGGGAAATTTGCCCAGAACGGCACCACCGCCAAGTGGACCAGCATTGATGGCAGCGAGGTGGCCGTGTACACCGTGGAGGGCCCGGTGCAGGTGGAACGGAAAATCCCCGACCTTGATTTTGTGACCGAGTGCGACAACCGGGTGTGGGGCTGCTCCAGCAAAGAAAACGTCATCTACGCCTGCAAGCTGGGCGACCCGACCAACTGGTTCTCCTACCGTGGCATTGCGGCGGACAGCTATGCCGTGACCGTGGGCAGTGACGGCCCCTTTACCGGGGCGGCTACCTGCATGGGGTACGCACTGTTCTTCAAGGAAAATGCCCTCCACAAGCTCTATGGCTCCAAGCCCTCGGATTTTCAGCTCACCTCCCTGCGCTGCCGGGGCGTGGCCCGGAATGCGGGCCGCAGCCTCTGCGTGCTGAACGAGACGCTCTATTATCTCTCGGCAGACGGGGTGATGGCGTGGGACGGCAGCCTGCCC